>Ga0206992_1090_pt1 | contig 19295 bp, 21 predicted proteins | sample Alteio_BWMinCont_6_FD_153267 | JGI IMG/M metagenome (GOLD analysis project Ga0206992, IMG submission 153267) | Enriched cells from forest soil in Barre Woods Harvard Forest LTER site, Petersham, Massachusetts, United States -... | ecosystem: Environmental > Terrestrial > Soil > Temperate forest >... | reverse complement strand
CGGCCGGAATGCCTAGGTCCTTGCAGATGCTTTCGATCAGTTCGGGGATGCTGCCGGTGGCGAATTTCCGGTAATCGACGAACAGGTCGCCGAGCAGCCGTTCCCGGCTTTTGCGGTCGAGCTGCGGCTTGGTGGCGGCCAGCGAGCGGTCGACGGAATGTTGCACCGTGGCCCGGCGCTCGACCGCCCGTTCGGTTTCGACCAGCCGGGCGCGTTTTTCGCGCAGGCCCACGGTCTCCTGCTCCAGCGCGATGATCTGGCGGATCGCCCGGGATATCTTGTCGAACGACTGGACACGCACGGCGGCGGAGGCGCGCTTTTCGGCCGGCTTGTCGCGTTCTTCTTCCAGCTCGTCCAGCAAGCCCATGCCGAAATCGCGCAGGCGCGCCAGATGCGCCAACTGCAGATCGGCGAGCCTGACCTGCGGGTCCGGCAAAGGCGCAGCTTCGCGGCGCCATCCGGCGGAGCCGGAGGGGTTTGCGGGTGCGGTTATGGCGCGCAAGAGGTCCATGGACATAAAAAGAACATAAGACAAACAAAATGTCAATAGACTTTGCCGTTAAGATTTTACCTCGCCCCTCGGGGGGCATTCACATCGCCAAATGCTGCCATCGCCTCCCCCCTTAAGGGGGAGGTCGACGGCGCTTTGGCCGGCGGGAGGGGGGATGGTCCCGCCTTCACTCTATTCGGCTAGAATCTCGATGCGGCGACAGTACCCCCCACCCGTCAACGCTGCGCGTTGCCGACCTCCCCCTCAAGGGGGGAGGCGACTTTAAGACGGTCGCGCGATGCGTGAATCCGGTAGCCCCCTAGAGGCAAGCTATAAGAGGAACGGGCCCTAATACGCCCGGACCTGCCCCGTCTGCCCGGCCACATCCATCAGCCCGTTCAGCCGTGTATTGGCGAAGGACGGGCCGTCCGCCTCCAGCGTCACCAGCATCGTGTGGTCCATCGTGCCTGGGCCGTCCTGCTGACGGATGCCGCCGGTGGTTCCCATATTGATCAGGTCGTGCCCGTCCAGCACGTCGTGCGTGAAGTAATGCGTGTGGCCGGCGAACACGGTGTAATTCCGCTGTCCCAGCATGCCCTGGATCTTGGCGAAGGCCGGGCTTGCCATCTTCCAGGCCGGCTTGTGCAGGATTACGAAGGTCCAGGCCGGGTTGGGATTGCGGGCCAGCGTGTCGCGGACCCAGGCCAATTGCTTGTCGCTGATATTGGCCTTGTCGGCCTCGGCATAGTTGGGGTCGGTGTGCTTGATGCTCGCGCCCTTGGCTTGGGCCGCATAGTCGGCCATGGCGCGCTCGGCCTTGTCCGGGTCCTTCGCCATCAGGTCGATCATGTCATACATCTGCCGGGACACCTTCGCCGACAGGGGCGTCACCGGATCCTCGGTGTTCAGGATCAGGAACAGCGCGCCTTTATAGCGGAAGGCGTAATAGCCGGGCCCGCGCCGCTCGACCCAGGCGGCATGGGTTTCCTCATTGTCCATATCGTGGTTGCCCGGCGTGTAGACGAAGGGCACGCCGGCCTTGGCGACCGAGCGTTCGATCGCGGCCCATTGCGCGGCGATCGCCGCCTTGTCCTCGATATAGCCCTCGATCAGGTCCCCGACCGACAGGATGAAATCGGGCTTCAGCCAACCGATCTGCTGCATCGCCTGGTCGAATACGCCGGGCCGCGCCAGCCCGGTATTGTCGCCGATCACCGCGAAGCGCAACGGCGCGGGGCCGGTCCCAGGCATCGCGGTCCAGGGCTTGGCGCCGTCGATCTGGCCGTCGGCGGTGAATGTTCCCAGGGCGTCGATCTCGGCCGGCGTCGCGTGGGCAGTGAGCGGTAAAGCAGTCGTCGCGATCAGTCCGCGCAGAAATCCGGCACGTGATACGAGCATGACATCTCTCCCCATTTTTCCCTGGGGCCAGCTTACGCCGCTATTGTTGCCAATCCAGGGCAAAAGCGCGGCGCGCTCGCCTGAGGCGCGACGTCTTCATTCTCGCAAGCGGACATCATTTATGAGAGTCTCGCGCGCATACAGTGCGGAGCCCGGACGATGGACAGATTCAAACCGGAAGGTTGGCCGACGGTTACGCCACGCCTTTTTACATCGGATGTTGAAGGGTTGGTCGGGTTCTTGAAGGCCGTTTTCGACGCCGAGGGCGAGGTTGAGGCGGGACGGCCTGCCGAAGTCCGGATCGGCGATTCGATCGTGATGGTAAGCGACGGCGGCGGCATCCGACACACTGCATCGGCTTTCCTCTACCTCTATGTGGCAGACGCCGACGAGACCTATCGACGAGCGATTGCAGCGGGCGCTAAATCGATCGAGGCTGTTGCCGACATGCCCTATGGCGATCGACGCGCGATGGTTCAGGACCGGTGGGGAAATAGCTGGCAGATCGCAACCTATCGGGGTGCTAACGGTCGCGTTCGCTGAGCATTTCGGTGACGGTGCATTTAACTGAGCGGCAGACGGAGGCTTTGTGGCTAAGCGCACCGTCACCGAAATCCAAGGATTTTCCGGAGGCGGGCCGGCGTTTAATGGTAGGATTCGAACAGAACCGCACTCACCCAGTAGACGATGCTCAGCACGGATAAGAATATTCCAATGACGGCGCAAATGATGCCGGGCGTATAATTCCCGGCACGGCCTTGCCGGAACCCCCTAACGCCGAGCCAGATGCCGATGCATGACGCTATCATGCCCAGAATGGGAATGCTGAAGCCGACCACGCCGGCGATGATCGAACAGATGCTGACGCCCAAACCGGGCTGCTGGTTCTGAACAGCCGCAGGGTTCGTGACCGCGCTGCCTGCGGCATGTGGCGCTTCGGTCTCAGGATCGTGCGCTTCTGGGGACATGCTCTGATCCAAGAATAGCGGTCGGATATTTTTCATGCTCGCCGTGGCGCCTGAAGTCCAGGTTTCCGATCGCGCGGAAGATAAGGCGTGTCCGGGGCGTCGGCTGGTCCGATGACCTACGCCGTCTTTTCGGTACCAGATCTCAGTGAACGGCGACGCCCTCATGGCGCAGCAGCCAGCGCTTGCGCTCAATGCCGCCGCCGTAGCCGGTGAGCGCGCCATTGGCGCCAATCACCCGGTGGCAGGGCACGACCAGACCGATCGGGTTGGCGCCGTTGGCCAGCCCCACCGCCCGCACCGCCGCCGGCTTACCGATGCGCTGGGCCAGCGTGCCGTAACTCAGCGTCGTGCCGGCTGGGATGTCGCGCAAGGCGGCCCAGACCATGCGCTGGAACGGCGTGCCGCCGGTCGCGCAAGCGATGGCGTCCAGGCTTCCGAGATCGCCCTCGAAATAGGCGTTCAAGGCGGCCTTCAGCGGCTTGGGCGCGACCGCGCTTTTCAGCTCGGTCGGGCCATAGTGGCGCTCAAGCAGGCGGCGCATGCGCGGTTCATAGCCGGCCCAGTCGAATACGCGCAGCCGCAGATCCCTGTCCCACATGACCAGGGCCTCGCCGGCGGGGGTGGCGATACGGTCGAAGGCGAGACCTTCAGGCGGCGCTGCGGTCGGCATGGCCAACCTCCTTGGTCAGGGTTTTGAGGGTTTTCGTCTTAGGCCTGGCCCGTTTGACGACGGCCACGGCGGCCAGCCGCTCGCCCTCGGCGACCCACAGGTGGATGGCCGCATAGGCGCGCCAGGGCCGCCAGGCTTCGGCTCGGGCCGTAAGGGCTGCCGCGGTCGGCCTCACGCCGGCCTCGTCGGCCATGGCCCGCATCAGGCCAATGTCGGCGGCGGGGAAGGCGTCAGGTTCGCGTAGCTCGCGCATGGCGATGTACTGGGCGGTCCATTCGCCGATGCCCGGCAGGCGGCGCAAGGTGGCGATCGCCTCCTCCAGCGAGGCTCGGGGGCCGAAGAGGTGCGGATTGGCGACGACCGCGGCGGCCAGCGCGGACAGGGACGACGCGCGGGCGCGTGGCATGGGCAGGCCGGACAGATCGGCGCTGGCCAGGGCCTCGGCCGAGGGGAAGACGCGGGTCAGGCCGGGAAAGCCCGGAACCGGCTCGTCCAGCGGCTCGCTGTATTGGGCGGCGATCTTGCCGGCGATCTTGATCGCGGCAACGACGGTGATCTGCTGGCCGAGGATGGCGCGCACGCCGACCTCGAAGCCGTCCCAGGCGCCGGGCACGCGCAGCCCTGGCCGCGCGGCGACCAGCGGCGTCAGATGCGCATCCTTCGACAGATGCTCACCGATCGCCAGCGGATCGGCGGCGAGATCGAACAGCCGCCGCACGCGTGCGATGATCGCCGGCAAGGCTTCGAGCTTCGGAAAGCGCACCGTCACGGCCAGCCGGTCGCTCCCGGCTGGCCGGACGATGAAGGCGCCCTTCGCCCCGCCGATGGCGATAGCGCGGGCATAGACGCCACCCGCCACTACCTCGACGCCGGGAATCGCCCGGGGGCCAAGGAAGGCCAGGATGGCGTCCCAATCATAGGGCGGTTTGTAGGGCAGCTTCAGCGTGACCGCGCCGGCCGCCGAGACCGGCTCCTGGGCAGAGCGGCGGAGCGCGATCGGCGGACGATCGTAGAGCTGCTGGAAGGTTTCGTTGAATCGCCGCACGCTGCTGAAGCCGGATGCTAGCGCCACCTCGGTCATCGGAAGGCGCGTCTCATGGATCAGCTGCTTGGCGAGCAGCACCCGCCGCGTCTGGGCGACGGCAACGGGCGAGGCGCCCAGGTGCAGTCGGAACAGGCGCCTCAGCTGGCGCTCGCCGACGCCGAGGCGCTCGGCCAATGCCTCCACGTCGCCCTCGTCGAGCGCGCCGGCCTCGATCAGGATAAGGCCCCTCGAGACGGTATTGGACGTGCCGCGCCAGGCGCCCAGGTCGGGCGAGGTCTCCGGCCGGCAGCGCAGGCAGGGTCGAAAACCCGCCTCCTGCGCCGCCGCGGCCGTGGGATAGAAAACCACGTTTTCGCGTTTGGGCGTGCGAGCCGGGCAGATCGGGCGGCAATAGATTCCGGTCGTCTTCACCGCGGTGAAGAATCGCCCGTCGAAACGGGCGTCGCGTGTTTGGGCTGCCCGGTAGCAGGCGTCGTCATCGAGATCCATGCCCGTGAAGATGGGGCTCCGGCGGCGTCTTGTCTCGCGGTTTTCGGACATGGATGGCAGAGGACCGAGCGCGGCCGCTAGCTGACGAGCGCCCCTAGTTTATCAGGGATCGCGGCGCCTCATCTCCGAAGATCATCCGATAGCCGCCGTACGTGTCCATATATTCGCGAATCCGGCGCACGCGTGTGCCGTCCATTTCGAATATCCAGCAATAGCGATTGTCATAGTCCCGGCCATTGATCGTCGACGCCCTCATGCGCTGTTCGAAGACGACCGTGTCCCCTTCGGCGACCACTTTCGTGAACTCCAACTGCACGCCTTGCGGAAAGAGCCGGCGGAAATGATCGACGAGGAACCCGACTATGCCGTCACGCGATTCGAGCATGTCGCCCGCCAGCCCCAGCGCGACCTGCGTCGCATTGCGCTCGGGAGAGATCCAGGTTGCGTCTTCAGTCAACACGGCTCGGATCGTTTCCGGATCGCGGGACGCGAAGGCCCTCCATACGCCGGCCGCTGATTCCTTTACTGACGCTGCCATGCCGATATCTCCTTCAATACGAACGCCGGGTTGAAAATAGAGGTTCACCGTCCGCGATGGACAGCGCGAGCGACGCCGCAATAGTTGAGTTATGCCGGGCAGCGAGCAGATTGGCTGGCGAGAATCGGACGCAGTCATATCCGGCGAGAGGCCGAGGCGCAGGCAGTCCAGGTCCCGCGGTCTAAAGATCCCGGGCAAGTTGCTGGAAAGCGGCGTCCGCCAGGATCATGGTGAAAAAGCCGATCGCCGGTATGTGATGCGCGAAGTGCTCGCGCCCTTTCAGAAGGGTTGCAAACACGGCGAGAATCAAAAGCGCCAGTCCGGCAAGCGCCACGAGGCGCGTGGATGGCAGCAACAGGGACACCGCGCCCGCGAATTCCAGACCTGCCGTCAACAGGCGCCATCCTCTGGGATAGCCCCAGCGCCGGAAGTTGGCTTCCACGTCGCCGACATTGAAGAGGTTGGCGAGCCCCGCGCAGGCGAACGCCAGCGCGGTGATGTCGTTCACAATCGCGGCAATGCTCATCGTGCCGCTCCGTTCCGGGCTAGGTCGACAGGGTTGTGCATCACGGGCCTTCGCGGTTATAAGACGATACAAAATCGTATCGTATCATTCATATAAGACGAAATCGTATCGTATGCAAGGCGTCGATTCCAGGAAGTGGCGGGCGGATGATCCGCGCAGGCTGCGCATGGCCGAGAAGCGCGCTTCGATCCTGCGCGCCGTGCGCCCAATAATGCTGAGGGATGGCCTGGGCGGGACAACGCTCGACCGCGTTTCGGCTGAAGGGGGCATAGCCAAAATGACCCTCTATCGGCACTTTCCAAGCAAGGAAGCTTTGTTCGAGGGGCTGGTCACCGCCACGTGCGCGTACATGCGCGAGGACCTTGAGAATGCGCCGCCGGCCGACGCCGACCAACCCGCCGCGGACAGGCTTGCGGACGAGCTGCGCGCTTTCACAACGGCGCTGATCGCGCCGGACGCGCTTGCGCTCTATCGCCTGATCGTCGCGGACGGCTGGCGTTTTCCCGATCTCGCGCGCGTTTTCGATCAGTCCGGCATGCGCGTTATTCGGCGGCGGATTGCAGTGCTGCTCGAAACCGGCGGGGTGCGTGCCGATAGATCGCAGCAAGTTGCGGGCGATGTCGTGGCATTGGCCCTGGGCGATGCGTACCAACGCGCGGTGCTTGGCGTCGCTGAAGAGGGGGACGGCGCGGCGTTTGCACGGCAAATCGAGGCTGCCGTGAAATATGGGCTCAGCCGGCCAACTTAATTCAACCAGCCTTTGCCATGCGCGTGGCCTTGGCGCACCGCCCCGCTATAATGGCGGCGAACAGGAGCACGTCATGATCAAGGTCACCGGCATCAACCACATCGCCATCGCGGCGCCGTCGCAGCTTGCGGAGATGCGCCGCTTTTATGTCGACGTGCTGGGCATCGCGTCAGTCCCGCGCGCGATCCCGAAGGAGCTGGAGGAGACCATCCCGGGCTTCTGGCTCGACATGCCCGTGGCGCACACCCAGATCCACGTGCTGGAGAGCCAGGACCAGGCGCCGAGCCGCGATCACAAGGCGACCGGGATCGGGCCGCACACGGCCTACACGGTGGAGAGCGTCGAGGACGCGGCGCGCCACCTCGAATCCCTGGGCGTGCCGTTCGAGCGCGGCGGGCCGGTGATTATCGTCGTCGATCCGGGCGGCAACACGGTCGAACTGCGCGAAGGCGGCCACGCCACCCCGCCCATGCCGCGGGCTGCTGAATAGTCAGAACCGAAAGCGCTTCGGGATTTCACCTCGCCCCTCGGGGGAGAGGTCGGAACGCATAGCGTTCCGGGTGAGGGGGGCTCCATCCGCCGGCTCCCACGCACCCAGCACGGCGCAATCTGTGAGAGCCCCCCTCACCCGGACCTTCGGTCCGACCTCTCCCCCGAGGGGCGAGGCATTAAGACGGCCGAGCCACAACAGAAACCTGGACCCATACGCGCCTGTCCTCTATCGAAGCGTCAATCCAATCCGAAGTGGGGAAGCGAACATGCCGTACAGCTTGCAGCAATTGTCCGACGCCGAAGACATAAAGGTCCTGAAGCACCGGTATTTCCGCGCGATCGACACGGCCGACGAGGCGCTTCTGCGCACGATGTTCACCGACGATGTCGCCGTCGAGTATCGCGGCGGCGAATATCTCGTCAGCCTCACCGGCAACGAGCAGATGATCGAATTCGTGCTCAACAGCTTCCACGCGGGCGTGGCCGGCATGCATCACGGCCACATGCCGGAAATCACCTTCACCGGCGCCGATGACGCGGAGGGCATCTGGTATCTGGAGGACATATTCGTCGACCTGGAGCGCAATGTGCTCACCATCGGCAGCGCCCTCTATAAGGACCGCTACAAGCGCGTGAACGGCGAATGGAAGATCTCGCGGACCGAATACGACCGCATCCTCGAACTCGTCGAACCCATCCGGCCGGAATTGACGCTGTCAGAGCACTACCTCGCCAAACACGGCCGCAAGGGCGCCGAGCGCGGCGACATCAGCCATCTGATTACGTGGTTTAATAAGTAAGAGGCGGCTCAGAGCTTGCGGCGCACCGGGATCATGGCCCGGAGCTGTTCGTCGCGGAAATAGAGGCCGCCCCACACGAGAACGCCGAAATAAACGCCGAACAGCACCGAACTGAAGAGCGGATCGTCGATCCGCATTTTGCTGGCGACGGCGCCGCCGAGATAGGCTGTGAGCAGGATGGCGCCGAGGATCGACGTGCGCGGGATCGCGTAGAGAACGGTGCACGCCAGCGCGATTGCGCCGAGCGGGCGGATGGCGTGGAGCGGATAGCCGACCTGCATGGTGGCTTCGATGACGTGACGCTCCAGCGCAAGCTTCCCGATGCTGTCGAACAGCATGAAAAGGATCATCAGCCCGGACAATCCCCAGCCCGCCCAGAAGCGCCACCCGCGTTTGGCGCCCATCGGCTTCATGCCGTGGCGTAGGCTTGCTGCAGCCATCGCATGACCTCCTCGTCGAGTTCCGCCTCGGTCTCTATGCGCACGCGATGCGTGACCATGGTGTTCCAGGCCCCCGCGTCCTCCAGGCGGCCGGCGGGGGGCGTCCCCTTGAGTTTGATGCCGACATCCATGCGTTCGCCCGTCGCTTGCACGATCGCGAATTTTCGCCCGCTCTTCACCAGACTGATGTACGTCGCCGCGGGGGAGACATCGACGTCCGGCCCGAAACGCCGGGCTTGATCGACCAGCCGGTCATAGGCCGCACGCCACTTCGTCTTCGCGCCGGTAAAATAGGCCGCGACCTTGTCGTCGGTGGATCGAGCCGGCTGATCGGCGTTCCGCAGCAGGCTGACGATCGCCATGGAATGGCCGTGGCCGAGATCGAACTCGGATTTCAACCAGGCGACGACGGCGTTCGGTTTGGACAGACCCTGCGCGCGAACCAGGGCGGCAATATCTTCCGGCCGCTTACCGGTCTTCGCCTGGATATTGGCGAGATAGGCTTGAAACGACATTCGCTCCTCCGAGCCCCTTAAAGGCAACGCGGAGCTTGATTACTCCCAGGCGGCGGGCGCCGTATTGTAAAGAAACGACAACTGGTCGTCGCTGCGCAGGAGGGTGCGCGGTGTGGGCCCGATCAGTCTGCGCAAGGCGTGGTTGAGATGGGATTGATCGAAATAACCCGCCTGGTCGACCACATCGAGGATCTGTGCGCCTCCGCGTAACAGAAATGCGGCATAACGGGCACGTTCGATCTGCAGGAACCCCCCCTTGGTGATACCGGTGGTCTGCAGGAAACGACGCTGGACCGACCTTAGAGTCACAGCCGGCTTCCGGCCGCTCAGCGCCAGATCGACGACGTCATCGCGCGCGATGATGTCGTTCGCCGCCAGGCGGGCGATCAGCGATTCTGCGCTGTCGTATGTCGGCAGTTCCCAGGCCTGATTTCTCAGCCAGAACTTCCCATGGCCTGCATTCGCCAAAACGAGACTTTGATGATCGCGAAGACAGCCGGTGGGGAGGCCGGGCAGATATGTGCCCATGCGGAACCTGATGCCGAGCCATTCTCCGTCAGCCGGGCACTCGGCAATCGAGGCCTTGGTCACCGGTCCGCGCAAAATCGCCTCGGCGCGCCCACCCACACGGGCGATCACCAGTTCGAGGTTCGGCTCCGCCATCGAGTAAAAGGACCCGGCCGTCTTGCTGTAGGAACGCCAGACGCGTTCGATGAACGGGGACGCGGATTGTCTTTGCTCGAACCTCAGGAGCATTCCGCACCGACCTGACAAGCCACGTTCATCTGGAGTTTCGCGGTAACCCGTGGTGAGGACCCAAGCCCGGAATACTCTGCGGGATACGTCACCATCGTCAAGGCGGAACATTCCGCATGGAGCATTCCCGGCGCTTCAGTAAGGATACGCGTCCACGTTTGTCTTATCGGCGTCGATCCAGGCATCGCCATAAATGTCCTTTCCCACGATCGACACTTTGCCGTAACCGGGCGCCTTCAGATCGTCACCGTCGTTAAGCGGTTCATTATTCGTAACGCGGCGCGCAACTTCGTTCATCGCGTAGCCGGCGGCGCTGGGATCCCAGAATGAGATCATGCTGATCGCCCCGCTCTTCAGATATTGCCTGGTCTGAGACGGCAGGGCCGTGCCGACCACGCACGCCTGGCCCGCAAGGCCGCGCTCCTCCACCGCCTGCCCGATCCCGGGCGCATCCATGGAGGAGCTTCCTTGAAACCCCTTTATGTCCGGGTATGCCCGAATTAACGCCAACGCCTTGTCATGTGCTTTCTGCCGGTCGTCGAAGCTCTCGTTTTTTGAGCCGACGAGTTGCATATTCGGATATGCGGCGCGCTGATGCGCGACAGCGGCGTCGACCCACTGATTGTGGGTCTTGGCCGTCAGGCTCCCGACAAAGACGGCATATTTTCCCTTATATCCCATGCACTTCGCGAGACTGTCCATCAGATGGATGCCGTAGGCACCGTTCTTGAAGGGCTCGATATCGAAGTCGGCATTGCGAATTTCCGCCGCCTCGTGCGTGACCACCGCGATTCCGCGTGCGCGCGCTTGGGCGAGCACAGGCTCCACCGCTTCAGGGGAAAGGGGGACAACCGCGATCGCTTTCGGTGACCTGGCGATGGAATCCTGAAGAAGTTGCACCTGCAATTGTGCGTCCGCCGACGGCGGTCCGACCTGCTGGGTCGCAATTCCGGTATCTTTCGCGAACTGCTTCACGCCGACTTCCATACGATCGAACCAGGGAATTCCGGCGACTTTCACCACCGTAATGAAGGATGCCGGGGGCGCATCTTTTCCGTAGGCTGACGAAATCAAGGCGACTGCGCAGACGACACCTGTCCAAGCTCGGCAACCGCGCATCATCCCGCCTGATCTTGCTTGTCGTGCGTCGCCCACGCGTTGCACTCCGCAGCGCTGATATTGTGCTTGTTTCGAAACGTCGGCACACAGCCGTCGTTAACAACTGGCCGCAATCCAATTCTATTAATCTAAACAGGTTGGCTGCGAAATGCGAAGCCGCGTGTATGGAAATTCCCGCGATCTCGGTGACAGGGCACTTAACGCGTTATGAGAATTGATGCCGTCGAGGGATTGAGTGCACGGCCGCCGTAATTCCGATAATTTCGGGCGTAGGTTACCGGGCGCGGGCGTCGTAGCCTTCGATGCTCAGATGCAGCTTCCCGTCCGCAAGCGGCAGGCGGACCCCGCCGCCCATCGTCCTCATCCCGTAACTGCCGATCCCGCCCTCGATATAGCCTTGCATGCCGGCGGCCGGCGCCTTGGGCGCGTCCGCGCTGGCGTTCGCTGGAGCACCGGACTGCGCGTCCTGCGGACTGCTCATAAGCTCGACGGAGGTGTTGGGGCGCCCCGCCACCACGATCTCGTCGGTGCCGTCCCTGCCATCGGCCGCGGGCCGATCCGCCTGCCCAGCCGCCGCAGGGTGCGCGCAGGCAAGCGTAAACCCGCAAAAACTTCCAGCAAGTGCCACCGTGAATTTCATTGACCGATTGTGCCGCAGCATTTCCCAATCTCCAATACGTCGTCTCCAAATCGTTCGCCTGGCTTACCCGGGAACGGCAGCCTCCCCCGAACCTTTCATAAGGTGCCGGCGATGAGAAGTGCTGAAAAGTGCGGCTTCCGGTCTATTGGTGGGAAGGGTAGGGAGTGCGGGGTCGTTTGCTAATGAATGTCGGTCACAATCCCGGCGCCGCCGCCTTCCACAGATTTTTACAGACATTGACCGAAATATTGTGCGGACGTAATGTGAACGCCAATAAAAGGGGAGGGGGCAGTCGTGACGAATAGGATAACAATCCGCTTTTAAATCGTCGAAACGCACCGATGCTGGAGATATTTTAATGAATTTTCTTAAGGTAGTGATGACTGCTGCCTTGTTCGTTGCTGCGCCTACATGGGCGGGAGACTTGTCTGGGGCGCAGAATAATGCCGTTCGGTCAGCGAAGCAGTATCTAAGTATGCAAGGATTTTCACGGAAAGGACTTATTCAACAGCTCTCTTCGGATGCCGGAGAGGGTTACGACATTGCCGATGCTACAGTAGCAGTGGACAGCTTAAATATCGACTGGAACCAAGAGGCGGTGAAGTCTGCGAAGCAGTATCTCACTATGCAAGGCTTCTCGTGCAAGGGACTCATTCAACAACTTTCCTCAAGTGCAGGAGAAGGTTACACGGTGAGCGAAGCAACTTACGGGGCAAAACAGGCGGGGGCTTGTTGAGATTGTTAAAAATTCCGGAAACGGAATCGGGAATTACGCGTGTCACCGTATTTGTTTTCGCGTTCGCATTCCTGCCCCATTACTAGAAAGTATCGTTGCAAGACGCGCGCTTACGGCTGATTTTATTTTTTGAGGGGAATTGGATGGAAGATTTCAGCATCCGTACAATTGTGGAGGCTGTAGCAAGGGGGCAGATCCGCATTCCTGCTTTTCAGCGAGGCTTTGTCTGGGATCCTGAGCGCGTGGCCTACCTTATGGATAGCATCTACAAATCCTATCCTTTCGGTTCGCTGATGTTCTGGCGCACGAAGGAGCAACTGAAGTTCGACCGTGATTTGGGGCCCTTTAAATTGCCCGCGCCACAGGAGGATTATCCCGTCGACTATGTGCTCGACGGGCAGCAACGGGTCACGTCGATTTTTGGTGTCTTTCAAACTGATATGAAACCGGAGATCGTCACCGACTGGCTCGACATCTATTTCGATCTATCGGCAGAGCAGACCGCGCAAGACAGCCAGTTCGTGGCTTTGCTTCCCGATCAAGTACAGAAAGACAAGCATTTTCCGCTGAAGACCCTGTTCGACACAACCGCCTACCGTGCTGCCACGGAGGGCATGGATGTCGATACAATTAAGCGGATCGACGACATGCAAGCGATCTTCAAGGAGACCAAGATCCCCGTCCAGGTTTCGAAGACCGAAGACAAGGCGACGGTGGCTATCATCTTCGAGCGTGTGAACCGACAGGGCGTCGAACTCGATACCTTACAGTTACTGTCGGCTTGGACGTGGAGCGAGGAATTCCAGCTCGCTGACCAGTTCGAAGATCTCGCAGACGAGTTGCGGCCGTTCGGTTTCGCTGATGTCGGCGGTGATACTGACCTATTATTGCGTTGCTGCTCTGCGGTCTTGGCCGGTGACGCGTCGCCGAAAGCGCTCATGGAACTGAATGGCGCCCAAGTGCGGGACCAATTCGACACCGTGACAAATGGCGTGAAGCACGCTGTCGACTACCTCCGTCAAAACTTTCAGGCTCAGACGCTAACGAACCTCCCGTTCGTAACCATGTTGGTGCCGCTAGCTGTGTTCTTCGCCGTTCCTGGCAATAAGGAAGCGTCCTACTCGGACGCGCAGCGGGACAAGATTAATCGGTGGTTCTGGCGCACGGCGTTCTCGCGCAGGTATAGTTCCGGGGTGCTGCGAAACCTCAAGGCCGACATCGCAGAAATGGCGGCGCTCCGGGATGGGAAGCCGTCAACCCTGGGGGAATTCGATGCCGTCGTTGATCCAGACTTCTTCCTGACAAACAACTTCAGCATGGGCAACGTAAACACCAAAACGTTTTTGCTGATGTTAGCGACAAAAAAGCCGAAGTCTTTCATCTCCGGGCAGCCTATCGGATTAGCCGAAACCCTTAAGGCCGCTAACCGATCGGAATTCCATCATATGATGCCGAAGGACTTCCTCAAAAAATCCAGCCAAGAAGACTACGGCGAAAACATTTTAGCCAACTTGTGCTTCTTGGCGCGTGCGGACAACCGCAAGCTTGGAGGTACGGCCCCGTCGGTATATCGGGCGCACATGCCGCACGAGCAAGCAAAGATGGATTCGATACTTGCCACGGCAGTAGCGACAGACTTGCTTTTCGCAGACGTGTACAAGCCCTTCGTCGAAAAGCGCGCCGGCGACCTGACAGCGATTGCTAATTCGCTCTGTGTCAACTGAATGCACTTGGCTCAGGGGTCAATTGCGGCGTGGTAATAGATTAACGGTCACAGTGCACTTAATGCATTAAGGAATTGATGGCGTCGCGGCATGGAGTCCACTGTCACCGTAATCCGCGATAAACGCTGGCTGCGATTTTAGTTTGAACCGGTACAATCAGCGTTAAATGTGCCCCAATCGTCATTTGGTAGGTTCCAACACCTGACGCCTTCTGGGCCCCACGCGACTACTTCGTTGACCCCGCCGCGCCCAACGCACGAACAAATGCGTGTAGTGGCAACCGGGCGGCAGTCATCTGAATAGGTCCCCCATTTATTATGCATACCGCCGCAATCGCCATCTTTCGGTCCCCATAGGGCAAGATCCTTCAACTTGTCTCCGTGGCCGGCACATCGGCAAATCTCTTCGACACTAACGGGTGACGAATAAGATCCCCAGACATGGATGCCGCCGCAATCCTTACCGTTGGGGCCCCATAGGGCAACGCTGTCAACTCCGCCTTGCCCGTAGCAGACGCCCATCTGGAAATGTGGCTTCGGTGTGATGGTTGGTATCTTTATTGCTTTGGGAAGGTAAGCGTGGATGGAGCCGGCAGTCGTGTTGATCGCGATGTAAACTGGTCCGTTCGCAACATTCCGCTCAATAGTCACGCTGTGGTCGATGAGGCGGCCCAGATGCTGCCCGACTACGAGATAGGGCGCGCCGCCGACGATGTGCCCGCCCGAAATCGCAGGTTCTGTGGTGATCGCCGGGTCGAATCCCGGCGAAGTCGGATAGGGGTAAAATTTAACGATATAGGTTACCAGCTGGTCCCCACTCGGCTCAAGATGCCCCGATAGCCCTCCGTGGGTCGATATACAGGTTTGCCAGGCGGCAAGAATGCCGGCGTCCCCGGATGTCTGCAGGATCGATGTCTGATTTTGCAGGATTGTGTCGACGTCCAATGAGCTTTGAACCTGTTCCTGCCAATGGTGGAAATCGTCTGAATTGAAGTGGCTTGTGACGGGCACGCCATAAATGACCGCCGAACCACCTGAGTCGTAGCTCTGCTTGGCTTCCTGGTCCGTCATCTTCGCCATGCGGGCTGCTAGCACCACACGGCTATAGGAATTGTTGACATACTGGTTTGTACTGAAGGCGCCGTCCTTGAGGACACTGTCGCATTCCTGCGCCTGGCTGGTGTGGGCAAACGCGAAAAGGGCAAGGATCATCACTATCGCGCGCATCGTACCCCTCGCTTGATTTTTCACGACGCTAACACGGTTAATTATCGCTGCCCAGACGGGAATAACGGTCGCCGCGAGCGATTTTCGATAATCAGATTGCGCGATCGGCGACTGGGCCATTTTGAGGAGGAAATCTCCGCTGGGCGTGCTCGTGTAGGGCGAGCTAGGCTCTAGGCAAAGGGTGCCGCGCGCTCGCGCGTCCCGGCCATCCGACGGCGATCCTTCTGTGACCGGCCGTTCGAAGTCAATCGGAAGTTCTTTGCTTTGCAGAGCTGCTGCCTTCCGTCATTACCGGCCGGCGGACTGCTAAGAACGATCCGTTTAGGTCAGAACTACGGTGACAGTCTACTTATTGTGACGCCTAGGTATCGCAACGGGTTAAGGGAAATTTCTGATTATAAAGATTATCCCAATCCGGTTAGGACAGGTTCGCAACTCACTCCGACATTCTTTTAAAAAGCCATTTTATCAGTTCTTTGATGGATTCCCGTGCCGCCTCTAGTACAAATTCTTTCGCTGTTCCTTTGAAGCGGTCGAAAGCTTTCTCCAACGGATCAAGGCCAAAAACTCGGACATAAGCAACACTGATTGCCTCCATGTCCTTTAGCTTATTCGATAAAGCCGTTAAGCTGGTGAGGACATAATCCCTCTCTTCCGGCATTTTTGCGCAGTAGCCGTTATCCGCCTGTATAGCTTCGACTGCAGCATCGACTGACCGGATAGCGTTCTGAATCTCGTCACTGTCACGCTCAAGCGGAAGAGGCTCCCAATCGCGATCAGGAACCCTTAGATCTTCTTCGGTAATTTTCAAAGTATTATAGGTTTTATTGACATTCGAAATCGCGATTTTAAGCCAATCGGTTGAGTTGGCGATGGAGTAATATTTATTAAAAACGTCAATATTTCTAACAAGAAATTCTATTTTGTCCGAATATATATCAGTCGGCTTATAAATATTTGGTCCAAAATCATCCTCTAGGAACTCGATAACTTCATTATTCTGAAGCCATTCAAGGGCTTTCGCTAATAACAGCGGCTCCTCTAGATAATTGTAGAATTCGTCAGGGCCGCTACTCTCATCGGACTCAATAAAACATACGGATACTTCTGATTCCGATGCAGCTCGACCTCCATTCGTTTTGAAAAGGGTCATTATTGCTAACGCATAATAGAGCGGAGCATTTTCCAAGAACTTTTTCTTATCCATCCCCTCAAACTTTCCGATGCCTAAATACCGTTAGACAGAATATGGAGAGATTATGAAAAACTTTAAAGGCTGGTTGGCAGTGAAAAAGACCAAGGTGGAGATCGGAAAACCTGATCGGGATTCAGGGTTGCTGATAGTTTCCTTGCGCTGACTTTGATTGCGCTTTGAAATTCGCCACAAGCCCGCACCGCACCCCTAAACCTGCACCGCGCCGCCATCCACCTGAAGGTCGATCCCGGTGCAATAGCTGCTGTCGTCCGAGGCCAGGAACAGGACGGCCTTGGCCAATTCGTCCGCGGTGCCCAGCCTGCCTAAGGGAACGCCGGCCACCATATATTTGCGCATTTCGTCGGCGCCTTCCTTGGTCGGCACCTGCAGGTCGATGATCGGCGTGTCGACACCGCCGGGGCTCAGGCAATTGACGCGGATGTTGCGCTCTTTCAGGTCGGCGGCCCAGCTGCGGGCAAAGGATCGTACGGCCGCCTTTGCCGCCGAATAGGCCGTCAGCATCGCCACGCCCCTGACATGCGCCACGGACCCGATGAGGACGACCGACCCGCCGTCGCGCAGCAGGGGCAGGGCCTTTTGCACCGTGAAGAACGTGCCGCGCGCATTCACGTTGAACATCTCATCGAAATGCGCGGGCGTCGCGTCCGCCAATCGGACCAATGAAGAGCACCCGGCATTCGCGATCACGATATCCAGGGCGCCTTTTTCCGCTTTGACGGTGCCGTAAAGCCGGTCCAGGTCGTCCAGGTTGGCGATGTCTCCCTGAACGGCCGTCACGTTCTTCCCGATCAGGCCCACGGCTTTATCGAGTTCCGCCTGCCGGCGCCCGGTGATGAAGACGAACCCGCCCTCGTCGGCGATCTTTTGCGCGGATGCGAGGCCGATGCCGCTGCTGCCGCCGGTAATGACCGCAATCTTCCCCTCGAATCGCCCCACTGCTTTCCCCTTTTTTAGGCCGGCCGGATAAGTGCCATGAGGTTGAATTTACCACAGAGGCACAGAGGTCACGGAGATTGAATTCAGGACTCTCTGTGGTCTCTGTGCCTCTGTGGTAAACACGGCTCCGCGCGCCGGCTTACCCTCCGGCGAGCGCCTCGTGGAACAGTGCCAGGGCGGCCTTGGCGAAGGCTTCCATGTTGTGGAGCCGCGATGAGGAGCCGGTCTCGACCATCCGGCTCATCGTCACGCCGGGGCCGACGACCGCGATACAGCTGGTGCCGGCCGCGATTCCAAACGGATGGGTTGGACCTGCCGATCCGGATTCGGCGATCCCCCAATCGGCCTCGAATTGCCGGCGGATGCCGTCCGCCTGCAGCAGCGTGTAGGGCTCGGTGACGGGCCTGAGGCCGGCGAAGGCCCCCGGCTCCAGGCCGAAGAGGATTTGCCGGCCCTTCAACGAATAGAGGACGCCGCCGCCCCGGAAGAATTTGATGCCGCCGGGAATGGTCAGCATGCCCGCCGCGATCAGCCCGCCGGTCGACCCGTCCGCGACCGCAACCGATTGCCCGCGCTCCAGAAGGATCGCTGCACAGGGCGCCGCCAGCGCCTGCAGATGATCGAGCATGTCTTCCCCTTCTTTGTCAGCAGCCGGCAATTCCGGTGATAGTTTATGAATTGTCTATTGGTCTGGATACTCCCGGGCTTCTGGAAATCGCGCCGGGCTGCGGCAGGGCGAGGCACCAGCGCATCCCGCTTGAAACCACCGCCCACCCGTCCGATGATATCCCCGCCGATCGCCAAACAGCGCGGCAGGAAAGCGGGAGGAAACCATGGACGACATTCGCAATCCGATTCTGGACACCATCGCGGGTGCGGATGGCGCGAACAGCGAGCTGCCCAAGAACATGGTCTCCGCCGACAGCCACATCACGGAGCCGCCGGGCTGCTATGTCGACCGGATCGATCCCAAATATCGTGACCGTGCGCCCCATGTCTCGACCGAAAGCGACGGCGGCGACGCCTTTGTGATCGACGGCATGCCGGGCGCCATCCCGATGGGCATCATCGCCGCGGCCGGCATCGACCCGCGCAACATCAAGAAGGGTGAGACCCGCTTCGCCGACCTGCATAAAGGTGGCTGGGAGCCCAAGGCGCGGCTGCTCGACCAGGATCGCGACGGGCTGGCGGCGGAGGTGATCTATCCGTCGGTCGGCATGGTGCTGTGCAACCACCCCGACGCGGACTTCAAGCAGGCCTGCATGTGGGCCTACAATCGTTGGCTGAAGGACGAATTCATCGCGCACGCGCCGGACCGGCTGATCGGGCTGGGCCAGACGGCGGTGCGGTCGGTGGATGAGGCGATCGCCGATTTCCAGACGCTGAAGGATATGGGCATGCGGGGCGTGATGATGCCCGGCAATCCGGCGACCGAGTTCGATTATGACGATCCGCGCTTTGACCCCTTATGGCAGGCGTCGATCCAGCTTCAGATGCCGATCAGTTTTCACATCCTGACCAGCCGGTCGGATGGGGCGAACAGTATCGATTCGGCGAGCAAAACCGTTTCGTCTTATCGGGGGCCGCCGCAGAACGCCGCGATTTCGCTTTTGAAATCGATCCAGGACCTGATCGGCGTGTTCATCTGGGGGCGCGTGTTCGAGCGTAATCCCGAATTGAAAATGGTCTGCGTCGAGGCCGATGCCGGCTGGGCGGCGCATTTCGCCTATCGCATGGACCACGGCTATAAGCGCCACCGCTTCTGGATGAAGATGGGCGATATGGCGCGGATGCCCAGCGAATATTTCAAGGAAAATATCTAC
>Ga0206992_1086_pt2 | contig 19338 bp, 19 predicted proteins | sample Alteio_BWMinCont_6_FD_153267 | JGI IMG/M metagenome (GOLD analysis project Ga0206992, IMG submission 153267) | Enriched cells from forest soil in Barre Woods Harvard Forest LTER site, Petersham, Massachusetts, United States -... | ecosystem: Environmental > Terrestrial > Soil > Temperate forest >... | reverse complement strand
AAGATCGATGGCGATCTGGGCCTGAACAGCCTTGATTACCCGGTCATAATCGATTGGCTGGGCAATTGGTTGAGGCGCAGACACGGGAATGGCAGTGGTGGCTTGAGTGATGACGGGAGCCGACACTTTTCCAAAATTGATGACAAGCTGCGACGCGGTCCACTGAACCTGCATCGGAGCGGCGATCCACACGGCCAACACAAGGGCTGCCGCCATTCCAAGTGGCGCGAGCCATCTCAATCCAAAAGACCTCTTCTCGGCTTCGAACACAATGTGGCGCGGCGGCTCCGCATCGGACGATGATTTCAACATCGCGTGTGTATGCTCGAATTGCTGCACTTCCTTCCGACATTCAGCACACTCAGCCAAATGGCGTCGTGCTTCATCCATCTCGGTGGGCGAGAGCTCGCCGAAGAAGAAGTCTGTTATACGTTCACCCAGATGCGTCATATTCTCACTCCAGAATGGATCGCAGTTTTTCAAATCCCATGTACAGCCGAGACTTGACCGTGGATACCGGCGAACCTTGGATTACTGCGATCTCTTCGAATTTCAACTCGTGGAAGACCTTCAGCACGACGGTCTCGCGCTGCTCCTCCGGCAAAAACTGCAGGGCCTTCTCAATGGCCAAATGATTCACAACGTTGGATCGGCCCGAGCTGGTATTCGGATCGAGCTCCACGAAGGTCTTCCCGATATCCTTGCGGAGCCTCGAGTAACAAGTGTTGTGCGCGATCCGATAAAGCCATGCCGAGAACCGATCGCGATCTTTCAGCGTCGCAAGCTCCCGATAGGCCTTCAAGAAGGAATCCTGGCAAAGGTCCATCGCCTCCTCGCGATCGTTGATCAGCCGATAGATGAAGTTATAGATCGGCTTCTCCCACTGGCGGACCAAGAGGTTGAAGGCCTCCGTGTCACCTTTGAGAACGCGTTCGACGATTTTTCGATCATCGATCGGCCTTAAGCCGCCCAGCTTCAATCTGTCCTCACCTTGTTAAGACTCTTTGGTTTGAAAAAAAGACGAATCCCCGAACTTGTTAAGACAGTGTAACCGAGCCGAAGGTTCGACGAAGGCGCTATCGGTAGATCTTGACGCGTTCCCGAAACGGATGGCGGAGAAACTCGAAGCCGAATGAAACCAAGCCAATAAAGTTGTTCCAATCGATCTTTGTGACCTGGCGCAGTGCGATCAAAAGCACCATATAAATTGGCGCGAACAGGGCAAAGTCCGCCAGAATTTTCAACGGAATCAAATAACGGACCTTCTCGAACTCGAGCACCTGGGGCAAAATCTTGTGAAAGCCCAGAACTGCAAAATTCGCCAACGTGCCCGCGATGATCGGCCTCAGCTGTACATCTCGGATGATCGTCCAGACGGAAGTCTCGAGATAGTGCTTATGAAAGATCACCAGCAGGTAGATCGCTGCGGAAACCATCGCTATCGACGTACCAGTGGCAGCGCCGGCCGAACCAAAACGGCGCACCAGGGACATACTGAGGATCGGATTCATGAAGGCGAGGAGCAGCGTGCTCTTCATGTCGAACTCCGGACGGCCAACCCCAGCGCCGGTCTGACTCGCGACTCCTCCCATGACATTGACGCCGTAACCGATCGCAAGGATTTGAATCAGAATGACCGAGCTTTCAAACCCTCCTCCCAGCCATAGACTGACAACCGACTTCGCCTCCAAAACCAGAAAAGCGATGAGCGCAACGGCAAGCATGCAAACGTATTTCGAAGCTGCATAGTAGGTCCGCAGAATCTTTGCGCGGTCGTTCCGGGCTTCGAGCTCTGAAGTCACCGGTATTAAAGCGGTGATCATGACCAGCGGGATGTTACGCATGACCGACGTCAGCCGTGAACTGACTTCGTAAAAGGACACAGACGCCAGGCCAAGCGTTCGCGAAATGATCAGCTTGTCGACCTGGAAGCAAACCTGACCGCCAAACGCGCTGACCTGCATCTTGGCGCCGTAGGCAAACATTTCCCGCAGCAGACCAGCATTGAAGTGCCACCCAAGCCGCACCTTTGGAACGTAACGTCGGACTGTGTACCAGGTCAGCACCGTCGAGATGACCGCACAGATCAGGGCATTCATGGCAAGGCCGCGCATCCCAAAACCGGATTCGAGAAAGAGAACCGTCCCCACAACGTTCACGACGCTCATCTTGATTTCAATTGCGTTGGATTTATCCATCCTTTGGATGCCCTTGAAGATGGAAAGGAACATCAGGCTGATGTTCTGAATTGAGCACGCAAGCAAGACGAAGAGGAAAACACCCGACGCGTCTGTAATCCGAAACCAGGCAAACAACGGCTTCTCAACTACCAGACCGACCGTCGTCAGCACCACCCCGAACAAGCCGTAGAAAGTCAGGCCTGAAAACAGAACCTCGTTAATTCGGTCGTAGTCCTCGTGTGTGTGGTAGGCAGAGATGTATCGAACGAAGGACGATCCGAGGCCAAGATCGAGCAAGTTGAAAGAACTGGTGAAGACGCTCAGGAGCACCCAAACGCCGAACTCTCCCACGCTGAGGTGTTTCAAAATAAAGGGGGTGAGCAGCAGGGTGGTCAGGAAACTCCACGATCGTCCCAACAGATTGAAGAACGTGTTCGTGACGAGCTTCTTCGAAAACTCACCGAGAAAAGTTATCGGTGGAGATGGCTCCGGACCATTGCTCATGCTTTCGACCGAGGTTCTATTGCAAAATCGGGTAACGGCTGGTCAGTAATACTGATGCGATCTGAATGCCGCCCGTTTCCACCCTGTCGGTTGTATTGACGGTACCCCAGGAAGAAATGATAGCGGACGGCCCAATAATAATGTTGGTCGAGCACCGGCGTGACGGGACCACTTCCCCGCTGCTCCTCCCACCGCGCAATAAGCCTGGAGATCGGTTGAGAACCTAACGTAAACATGCGATAGAGGACGTGAAATCGTTTGAGCAGGCGCGTCCGTCTGCCGTTCTCAACAAAACGCCCCTTGAGTTCCGGGTGCAAGTCGATCAACTTACCTAACGAATAACCTGCCTGTTCGCAGCGTTGAATGAATTGGTCGTATGTTGGGAAATAGGCGTGTTCTGCACGAGCATCTAAGCCGTGAGCCATTCGGCAGCCGAGTTTCTCCAAACGGTATCCGAGTTCGATATCCTCCATACCGTAAATGTAGAACTCCTCGTTGAATCCACCCGCCTCCATCAAAAGCGCTCTCGAGGTGGAAACGTTTCCAGTGTGATAGTAGGAAAAGTCGAGGGGTCCACCGGTAATGCTGTACGGATTGAAAATTCGGCGATCTCGAAGATATCGAAGGAAGGGATCGTTGGAAGCTCCCCAGGGGGCCGTCACTGCACCGATGATCGCGACCGGCTCGGGTCGATGGTGATAACGCAGGTGCGCTTCAAGCAAACCCGGCTCGGCCAGGATATCGTCATCGATAAAGACCACGGTTTCGCCTTCCGCGTTCCGGATGCCGACGTTGCGGGTCGGGGCAGCTCCACGTTTCAGTTGACTGAAGGCTCGAAGATTGGGATAGACCTTGCTCTTCTGATCCAGGACGCTGCGAGTGTGATCCGTTGAGCCGTTGTCGATGACGAGGATCTCGTACAGATCTTGTGACAACGTCTGGTTCGCGATACGGTCGATGGTCGCGGCCAGCAAATCGGCACGGTTCAACGTCGGAATGACGACACTAACCCTTAACACACTTCGATCCTAGGCGAGATCATCGGTTCAAGTTCATCTATTAATGAGATAAAGACGTTTCTTCAAAACGGACCCACGAACACGCACCACTCCAAATGCCTCTGGTTTGAAGTAGATGCGGAATATACCGAATGTGATCTATGAAAGCAATTCCGAACAGAAGCTTGCTCTTGAGAGAATATGTCGAAGACAGAAAGCGTTTCAACAGGAAACCACGCATAACTCTCCACTGGCTCCGGTCACCGAATCGGTAAAACAGGAATATCGAGTTTCTAAACGTGAAATAGCTCTCCAGCACCCGGCGCTTCCCCGGCATCAGGTCTTGGGTGAAATGCTTCACCACAGCATCGCGCACGTAGACACATTTCCACCCTCTCAGCCAGAACTTCCAACTCAAGTCGACGTCTTCGCAATACATGAAGAAAAGCTGCTCGTCGAAGCCGCCAACCTGTTCAAACGCACTTCGTCGAATCAAAGCGGCAGCCCCGGAACACCAACTGGTTTCGCCGGTCAAAGGATCGCTGGTTTTGGGATGCTCACGCGGCGTTTGACGGGCTTCGCATATTCCTATGCCGGGATCCGATTTCGCGCGTTCGAGCAACAACTCCAGGCAACCCGGCTGCAGTTCAGTATCGGGGTTCAAAATGAACATGAACTCGGCGGCGCTCATCGCTGCAAGCAGGTTCATGCCACGAGCAAATCCATTGTTTTTCCTGGAGCGCATGATGTGTGCTGGGAAGGGTAGCGCTGCGATGCTGCGCGCCACCACTTCGGGCGTACCATCGACGGAGTTGTTATCGAGGAAGTAGATCGTAACCGGCAACGTGATCTTCTGAATGCTCGTAAGTAGGCCCGGCAGCAACCCCTTGCTGTTGTGCAGAACGATCAGCAGGTCAACTTCGGATTGCACGGCTGCCTTCCAGATAGGCCGTCCAGACCAGAAGAGCCAGAAATCGCCAGACGAACGTCACCGCTTTGATGGGGAACAGAAACTTCCGAACAGTCGGCGGGACCGCGGTTCCGGCCCTGTAGTCCTCACGCATATCTTCAGAAGACTAGCACGACGGTGCGGAATGTGGCGCTCCTTCGACAAGGGCCAGAAATTGGGCACCGAGCTGTCGCCATGTGAAATGGCGCAGGATCATTTCGCGACCGTTCGCGCCAAGTTGCCGTCGCAGCTCGGGCGAAGCGATAAGACGGCGGAGGGCAGCTGCAAAATCTTCAGCCGTATCGGCAATGAGCGCGTCGACTCCATTGCGAATGGGATATCCCAGCGCCCCGATCGAGCTCGTGATCACCGGACAACCCATTGCGAAAGCTTCGAGCAGTTTCACTCTCTGGCCGGTGCCCGAAAACAACGGCGTCGCAACGATCGTCTGGGGACGACGGTAGAGAATACGGGTGTCTTCGACGAAGCCGGCCAGAACAACATTTGGCGCGGGGTTCAAGTCTTTTTCCAGATTCGGCCCGGAGATCGTGAACTTCAACTCAGGAAACTCCGGAGCAATTCGTCGCACCAGAAACTCGGCCGCTTCGAGGTTCGGTGTATGTCTGAAATTGCCGAGGAAAAGAACCTGCGGTGCAAGGTCCGGCACTTCCGGCCGCGGTGTAAATTCGTTGGCGTCGATGCCAATCGGAATCGAGCGAATATCAGCGCCGGGAGTGTAACTCCTCAAGTAATTGGCGTCGTGTTCCGTCATCGTGACGACGCGGTCGAATTTTCTCGACTGAAGAACTTCGTATCGCATCACCGACATCCAGCGGTAGAACAGGCGGAGTTTTTCGAGCGGGTTCGTCTCGCGCCGGAATGCGTCGTAGACATTCGGCGCGGCCGTTTCGATGATCGTTAAGATCGTAAAGACCTGGCGCCGCCAATACTGGGCCATTTGAAGGTATTCACACTGAAGAACATCCACCTTCTTTGCTTGAAAGGCAGCTGCGACCGTCTCATGCATTCGAGGTGTACTGAACTCCCGGACTAGAAACGGACTGAGCGACAGCCAGTGAGGACTGAAGTCCGGAACGCGCTGCACCGCTGTCACGGACTCACAAACATCTTCGAGCGATCGAACGAGTTCGCGCTCCTGTTCGTTTTCAAAGAACGTAATGACACGAACGTTATGGTGCTCCGCAAGGATGCGAATGTTGTGAAACATCCGCACACCTCCGCCATGCATCTGCAAAACAGGCGGATAGGCAGTCACAACAAGGATGTTCACTGTTGGCTCCGGGTCAAAACCTCGGCGTCGGTCAGACAATAGTTCTTGAAGCCGCTTAATCGCTTCGATAAAGCCTCCGGCAGCTTCAACACTGCGCGCGCATACGCACGAATTTCGAATGCTCCCCCGCGATCCATGACAGCGCTGCCATGGATCCGAGGAAGATTCACCAGATGCTCAGTCAACATCGCCAGATCCGTCAGATTCTTCCAAGTGAACAGATACATGTTTCGACGAATCGTGTTGTCGACGAAGCCATGACTGTATTTTCGGCCGCTGGTGGCCCGATGCTTATGAACGACATGACTCGCAGGCGCCAGCAGGCATTTCCAACCACGCTTCCAGGCTTGATAGGACAGGTCTGCGTCTTCAACATAAAAAGGCTGGAACAGATCATCGAGACCGCCTGCCTGCCGGTATTTCTCTCGGTCAAAGGCACATGAGCCGCCTCCGGCCCAAAGCACCGGAAGTGTGCTGCGTTTAGCCTCGCTGTTATCAATGTCGTCGTGCCAGAGGGTGAAGAAGCCTCGCTCGAATCTTCCGCGGGTCTTGCCCGTTTCCTCGCGACGTATGGCGGTGTTCTCAAAGAAAATCTGGGATGTAACCGCGAAAACCGCTCCATCGGTAAATCCATCCAGAAGTGGAGCGAGAAACCCCGAATCTACGACCATGTCATTGTTGAGCAGTACAACGATCTCGGTCTCGATTGTCTCGACGCCCCGATTATTGCCGCCCACAAACCCGTAGTTGCGATTGAGCTCAAGAACCTTTACTTCGGGAAATCGCTCTCGAACAAACTGCACACTTCCATCTGTCGATCCGTTATCGACGACCAAGATGCCATGTTTTCCGCCCGCAACTCGAATCGCTGACAGGACAGCAGGAATGCATTCCTCGAGCAGATGCTTACCGTCCCAATTAAGAATCAGAATCGTTGCGATTTTCTTCTTCAAAGACACCATTGGTGCAGAACTCTGGCCGGCCGTTCGGCGCAAGCATGACAAAAGGGTTGCAATGCCTAGTCCCGCTGCGACGATCAAATCCAAAGGAAGGAGAAGGAGAACATATGGCAGGGCGCGCCACTTCTGCGTAATCATCTACCCAGGCTCATCTTCTCTTGAAGGTAGGCCGCGAGAGCCTCGCGCCAGGGCCTCATGCGATCCAATCCCAGCTCCGCCAACCGGGCATTTTCAAGGACAGAATACCTTGGCCGGATAGCGGGGGCGCGATAGAGATCACTGGTGGTCGACGAGAGGTTTGCGGTAACACCCGCCAGCTCAAAAATCGCCTGCGCAAATTCAAACCAGGAACAAGCGCCCTTGTTGGTTGCATGGAACAAACCGGATACACCCGAGTCCAACATCAAGCTGATCTGTTGGGCGAGGTCGACCGTGTAGGTCGGGGTCAGTACCTGATCAGCGACGACTTGGATGCTTTCTCCGGCCCGCGCCTTTGCCAGCATGATTTCCACGAAGTTACCGCCCTTGCCGCGGCTGCCGGCCGCACCGTACAGGCCACATGTCCGTACAAGGAGGTGGCGTTTCGCGGTCGATCGAACGATATACTCGCCCGCCAGCTTGGAATTGCCATAGACGCTCAAGGGCATCGCGGCACTCGCTTCTGTATAAGGGGCAGACTGCAGGCCGTCGAACACATAGTCAGTGCTGAAATGTACGAACAGTGCGGAAGCCTCGCTTGCGACGCGCACAAGATTCAAGACCGCCAGCACGTTGACGGAGTAAGCCGTTTCAGGGTGGGTCTCACAATCGTCGACACGATGATATGCCGTCGTATTCAGGACGACGTCCGGACGAGCGTCGAGCAACATCGAGCGCGTCGCCCCGTAATCCGTCACGTCAAACTGTTCGCGCGTGAATCCGATTACGTCGTGGGTCGCCAAATTCTTCGCCAGGTCGCGGCCAAGTTGTCCATTGGAGCCAAGAAGGGCAATACGCATGTTGTGGCCTACGATCATAGTGAAACGTGGAGACGGCCGCAATCGAGCCATCTTGTGGCCACGACCAGAGACGGTGTATTCTGATCGCTTACTTTCAATAACACGGAGGAAACTGATGGCTGCATTCGTAACGAAACCGGCTCCCGAATTCTCGGCTGACGCTTATCACAATGGTGAATTCAAGAAGATCTCTCTAGAAGACTACAAGGGAAAGAAGGTCGTACTCTTCTTCTATCCTCTCGATTTCACATTTGTCTGCCCGACTGAGATCCTTGCTTTTGCCGACAACCTCGCGGAGTTCCAGAAGCGAAATACCGAAGTAATCGGCGTCTCGATCGACTCCAAGTTCAGCCACCGGGCGTGGGCACAGGTCCCCCGCGAAGAGGGGGGAATCAAGGGCGTCAACTTCCCCCTCGTTGCCGACATCAAGAAAAGGATCGCGCGCGACTATGGGGTGCTGTTGAAGGATCTCGGTTTTGCTCTGCGCGGACTGTTCATCATCAATAAGGACGGCATTCTGAAGAGCATGACCGTCAACCACAATGACCTCGGCCGCAACGTCGAAGAAGTTCTCCGCATGATCGATGCGATCGATTACTCGGAAGAGCACGGCGAAGTTTGTCCGGCAAATTGGAAGTCAGGACAGAAGGCTATGAAGGCCAGCGTGCAGGGACTCAAGGACTACGTCAAGTCCAAGTGACGGCGCCAAGATCGACCGGGCTCGCTAGCAGCCCGGTCGTCTACTCTCCTTTAGCTGCAATGCCGGGATTCGTCATCCGCAGCGGATCCAGAATCTCACGCAAACGTTCGGGTGAGAGTATGTTCTTCTCCAAAGCAATCTCTCGAACCGTCTTGCCGGTCTTATACGACTCTTTGGCAATTGCCGCGGCCGCATCGTAACCAATCTCGGGCGCCAGCGCGGTACACATGGCGAGGCTCTTTTCCACCATTTCAGCGCAGCGGACTTCGTCCGCTTGAATACCGACAACGCAGCGATCCGCAAAATTAGTCGCACTGGCAGCAAGCAATCGTATGGACTCCAGAAGATTGTGGGCCATGACCGGCATCATGGTGTTCAACTCGAAGACACCCGCCTGACCCGAGACCGTGATCGTCAGGTCATTACCGATGACCTGGGCGGCTGCCATGAGAACGGACTCCGCAATCACCGGATTCACTTTGCCCGGCATGATCGACGAACCGGGCTGCGTTTCCGGTAGACGGATTTCGCCAATGCCACAGCGTGGACCCGAAGCCAGCCATCGAATGTCGTTGGCGATCTTCGTGAAACTGACTGCGATCGTCTTGAGAGCGCCGCTCGCTTCAACCAGCGCGTCCTTGCCGCCTTGCGCCTCGAAATGATTCGAAGCCTCACGAAATCTCAAGCCGGTGAGCTGGGAAAGGTGCTCGATCGCCCGACCGGGGAATTCAGGATGAGTATTAATCCCTGTTCCAACCGCCGTGCCGCCAAGCGCGAGTTCGCTCAAAGTGTCTCGCAGCTTTTCGAGTCGATGAATCCCAAGTTCGACCTGCCTGGCGTAGCCGCCAAACTCCTGACCCAGTCTCACAGGTGTCGCGTCCTGCAGATGAGTCCGGCCAATCTTTACGATGGCATCGAACTCCACCGACTTGGCGGCCAAAGCCTCGTGAAGTTTTCTCAGCGCTGGAATGAGCGAGTGCTCAATGGATTCCATAACTGCGACGTGCATGGCAGTTGGAATGACATCGTTGCTCGACTGACACATATTGACGTGGTCATTCGGATGAACCGGACTCTTGGAACCCAGGACGCCACCCAGCAATTGAATTGCGCGGTTTGATATGACTTCGTTGGCGTTCATATTGGTGGAGGTTCCGGAACCGGTTTGAAAAATGTCGAGGACGAATTGATCGTCGAGCTCTCCGGCAACCACCTCGATAGCCGCGCGTTCGATGGCTTCCGCAATGACCGCCTCAAGCAGGCCGAGGTCGCGATTGGTCCTTGCAGCGACCAGCTTGATCTCGCCAATCGCGCGAATGAATTCGCGTGAAAAGCGGATACCGGAGATCGGAAAGTTCTCGAGTGCGCGCTGGGTCTGGGCGCCATATAGCGCGGCTTCGGGCACCCGGATCTCACCCATCGAGTCCTTCTCAATCCGGAAGAGGGTCTTCATAACTTAGCCTTGTATTGACGGTACGAAAAGCCGGCGCCTCGGAAGTGAATCCCTTCCGCCATGAGCAACTCTCGCTGAGTCCACGCGGTTTCGCCCGGCGTCAGAATCTTTCCACCCGAGCCGACGACGCGGAACCAAGGCAATCCTGGCGGACAAGCTCGAATGGCCGCCGCAACCTGCCGGGGTCCGGCGCCTACAAGCTTTCCTATATCTCCATATGATAGGACACTTCCACGGGGGATGCGTCGAACGATGCGATAGATCGAATTGCGCAGACGAGTATCCACGCGACCTCTCAGAGTAATGAGGACTTCAGGCCGGAGCCTGTCAGGATCGCCAGTACCGCCTCTCCGGCTGCCAGGTTCATTTTCCGAAGCGCCGGCACAATGACGGCGGACGTGGGTTCGGCATTAAAGCCGGCGCGCCCAAGCCAGCGGAAACCCTCGAGAATTTCCTCCTCGGAAACCAGCGTGACGGAATCGACCACTCTTTTCAGCATCGACAATCTTGGCGGGTTCGCAGTGAGGATCCCCTCAGCGATGCTTGGCCTTGCTTCGACGTTCGCTTCAGCCAGTGGCGCGCAAGCCTCGGCCTGAACGGCGTGCAGCTTGGGCATGAGATGAATCCGACCCATCTGCAGCAACTCGCCAAAACCGAGGTGCAGTCCGAGAAGCACGGAACCGCCTCCCGTCGGCGCAACGATATGCTGAGGCGGGTTCCAGTCATACTGCTCGGCAATTTCGTAAGCCATCGTTTTGGTCCCGTGCAGGAACAATGGATGCCAATTGTGGGATGCATAGAAGACCTCGCCGACCTGGGCCCTCACGGCATCGGTCGTGTTGCTTCGCGGCCCTTCGATGCGATGAATCGTCGCGCCGGTTCTCTCCACCTGCACCAATTTCGATGGCGAGGCCGATGCCGGACAGTAGATCTCGCAACGCATTCCCGCACGTGCCGCATAGGCGGACATGGACGCTCCGGCATTGCCCGACGAGTCTTCCATGAAACGGTCGACACCGGCCGCGACCATGGCGCTGATGAAAATGGCGGCTCCGCGATCCTTGAATGAACCGGTTGGAAGCAAATACTCGAGCTTGGCGTAGGCCTCGAACTCATCCAGTGGAAGTTTGACGATCGGCGTGATCGGCTCACCCAGGGAAACGCGATGTTCGACAGGCAAAACGCCGCCATAGCGCCAAAAAGTATGGTCGTTGGAGGCGATCGCCAGGTCATACGGAGTGAAGCTCAGATCAAAGAGCCCTCCGCAGTCACACCAGGGCGTTTTTCGCGAGAGTTCGAAGGTCAAACCGCAGTCCTGGCATCTCAGAACGTGAAGCATCTGCATGGCCGCGAGCTTAGCACCCGCTCACCGTTCCAACAACTCGCTCGTCTAAAATGTGGAATTTGTGGATAATGACCCACGAAAGGACAACTCATGTTCAGTTTGAAGCCAAAAGAAGGCGGTGCGGCGGCGCCAGTGCCGGCAGCCCCCCAACAAGGAAGTTCAGTCATGAAAATCGCGTTAGCCGTCTGCGTCGTTGCGATCGTTGCCGTGGGATACAGCGCTTATTCGAGCAATTCCGCCCTTGAGGACAAGATCGCTGTCCTGAAACAGGAGAATGAAAAGGCCATCGCCAGCATCGGAAAACTGGAGTCGCAAACTCAATCGATGGCCTCCGATATTGGTGTTGTCGGCAAGAAGCTCGGCGTGACGGCTCAGGAATTAGACGTCTCCCGCAAGTATGCGGAAAAGCTTCGGACGGAACAGGAACAGACCAAACAGCAAATCACCAGCGAACTGGCAACCAAAGCGAGTTCGACTGACGTCGATGCGGTGTCTAAAGACGCCTCAACCAAGCTGGCCCAGGTTCAACAGGACGCCAACACCAAGATTGGCGCGGTTTCGGGAGACGTGAAAACGGTTGCGACGAACCTCGAAGCCACCAAGCAGGATCTCGCCGCCAACAAGCGCGACCTCTCAGATGTGAAGACCACTCTGAGCGCACAAATTGCCCGCAATGGCAGCGAACTCGCCGATCTTCGGAAGAAGGGCGAGCGCGACTTCATCGAGTTCGACATCAAGAAAGATAAGAAGAATCCTGTTCAGAAGGTCGCCGATATTCAGCTCGAGCTGAAGGACACTGACGCCAAACACCAGAAGTACTACCTGGTAATCCATGTCGATGACGCCAAGCTGGAAAAGAAGGATCGCACCGCCAACGAACCCGTCCAGTTCCTGGTTGGGCGAGACAAGCTGCGCTACGAAGTGGTGGTGAACTTTGTCGACAAAGACCGCATCCGTGGCTACCTGAGCACACCCAAGGACAAAGTCCTGTCGGCCGAAAAACCGGCCTTCCGCAGTCCGCAATAACGCGCGTCGCAGGCCATCAACTGATCAACCGAACATCAGTCGATGGCCTGCGATCGCAGTAGCAACAACCAGAACGGCCGCCAATCCCCCCATGATCAACCACACGATCATGTAGTTCTCGTCCGGACCTTCCTGCCGGGAGCGCGACGAATATCTCCACATGCCAAGAGCCACCAGCGTAGCAGTCGTAAACATTCCCAGCAGTGCATGGCCCGTGATCGCACCTTTGCTGATCCCTCCCAGCCCGGCTATTTGAAGACCCGTTACGATGGCGAACAACGCCGTAACCGCCGCCCAGAGTGTCAGACCATAACCGGTATCGTGCATTTCAGGACGCTTCGAGTAGACCGCCCAGCCGTCATAGAAGAAGGCGACGATCGCAAGCGCGATCGGAAAATGAATAATGAGTTTGTGCAGTGGAATGTCGAACATGATGTCAATCGAGAGGCGGTTCAAAGCACAGCCGGCAGCGCGCTTCATAGATGTCGGTCGCGCCCACGAGTAGCCGATCGGTGCTATCCACCATGCGCTGGGTCCGATTCGCGGGCGCGCCACAGCGGACGCAGATCGCCAGGGTCTTGGTGATGTATTCGGCGATGGCGAGAAGCTGGGGCATCGGATCGAACGGGCGACCCCGGTAGTCCTGGTCCAAACCGGCCACGATAACTCGCTTTCCCATGTCGGCCATCTTGTTGCAGACCGACACCAGCTGCAAGTCGAAGAATTGGCCTTCGTCGATCGCCACAACCTGGGTGCGGCTATCCAATTGTTCCAGGATCTCGCCCGCATGGACCACAAGCTGCGACTTGAGCTTCATCTCGCTGTGGCTGACGATGTGATCTTCACTGTAGCGGTTATCGAGTTTGGGTTTGAAGATCTGAACGCGTTGTCGCGCTATCTGCGCGCGGCGCATTCTGCGGATAAGCTCTTCGCTCTTGCCGCTGAACATGCTGCCGCAGATAACCTCAATCCAGCCTAGATTGCCGCGTTGATACTGAAATTGCTCGGTCATTGCGTTAAAGAACGGAGAGTATATCCTGAACGCGTACTTGTAACCACTTGCCGCCCTGAGGCTGGTTATAATAGACGGCTATGGCCGAAATCGCGCGACGCGCTTCGATCCCGGTGAAAGTTGGCAAGGTGTGGGTCGGTGGTGACCACCCCATCGCAGTTCAGTCGATGACCAACACCGACACGGCCGACATCAACGGTACGGTCGAGCAGGTGGCAGCTTTGGCGCTCGCCGGCTCTGAACTGGTCCGGGTTACCGTCAATACCCGTGAAGCCGCGCGCGCCGTTGCAGAAATTGTCGCCAGGCTTCGAGACCGTCACATCGATGTCCCGATCATCGGGGATTTCCATTACAACGGCCACATTCTGCTGCGCGAATATCCTGACTGCGCCGCAGCCCTCGACAAGTACCGAATCAATCCAGGCAATGTCGGCATGGGCCGCCAGCACGACGACAATTTCCGCGCCATAATTGACGTCGCCATCGAGAACAACAAGTGCGTGCGCATCGGCGTGAATTGGGGCTCGCTCGATCAGGCCCTGGTCACACGCATGATGGACGAGAACGCACTGCGCCCCAACCCCATGACTGCAAGCGAAGTCGTCATGGAAGCCATGGTGGTCAGCGCGATCGCGTCTGCGGACCTTGCTCAGTCGTACGGCCTAGCGGCTGATCGCATCATTCTTAGCGCCAAGGTTTCCGGCGTTCAGGACCTGATCGACGTTTACCGCGAAATGGCGGCGCGCTCAAACTACGCGCTTCACCTCGGTCTGACCGAGGCGGGTATGGGACGCCGCGGAATTGTTTCAAGTAGCGCGGCCCTGTCCATTCTGCTGCAGGAGGGAATTGGCGATACCATCCGCGTCAGCCTCACGCCAGCGCCCGGCGGCGATCGCAGCGAGGAAGTCCGAACCTGCCAGGACGTTCTGCAGAGCCTGGGAATCCGTAGTTTTTCGCCGAGCGTTACCGCCTGTCCCGGATGCGGACGAACGACCAGCACTCTGTTCCAGGAAATGGCCAGTGACATTCAGGCGCACCTGGTTTCAAATATGCCGACCTGGCGCACCGTTTATCCAGGCGTGGAGAGACTCAAGATCGCAGTCATGGGCTGCGTGGTGAACGGACCCGGAGAATCCAAGCACGCCCACGTCGGAATCTCGTTGCCGGGAACGGGAGAGGAACCCAAGGCGCCGGTCTACGTTGACGGCCGCTTGATGACGACGTTGAAAGGTCCGGCGATCGTGGCCGATTTCATGGCGATCGTGGACGAGTACCTCGAAACAAGGTTCGGCAAAGTCGACAAGACTGTGGAGAAATGAAGCATGCTCGAAAGGAAAATTGCGCTCATCACCGGCGCAAGTCAGGGAATCGGAAAATGCATCGCTGAAAAGCTCGGAGCCGCAGGCGCCACCCTGGCGATCGCGGCACTTGAGAACGAAGCGCTCCACAAAGCATCTTCCGAATACACCGCGAAGGGATTCCGCTTTGAAGCCTACGGCGTCGACCTGAGCGACGACAAACAAATCGATTCCCTGGTGAAGGCAGTGACGCGCGACCTCGGGCCAGTGGACATTCTCGTCAACAACGCGGGGATCGGCGGACCGACCGCACCTGCCCACGAAGTATCGCCCGCGGATTGGGACAAGACGCTCCAAATCAACCTGCGCACTCCGTTCATGTTAAGCCGCGCCGTCATTCCTTCGATGATTGCCCGCAAGAGCGGCAAAATCGTCAACATGTCCTCGATTGCCGGCAAGATGGCGTACCCGTTGCGGACACCCTACGCTTCGTCCAAGTGGGGACTCGTCGGGTTGACGCTGACACTGGCTCAGGAGTTGGGTCCCTACAACATCCAGGTCAACGCGGTCTGCCCCGGACCAACCCGAACCGAACTGATCGATTCGGTCATTCGTGCGCGCGCGGCCGCAACAGGAACGGACTTTGAAACGATGTCGCAGGAATATGTGCGTGCGACGGCTCTTAAGAGAATGGTTCTGCCCGAGGAAGTTGCGGACCTGGTGCTGTTTCTGTCCTCTGCGCAATCGGACGCTATTACGGGAGAAGCCATCGACATCAGTGCGGGTTATGGATTCAGGATTGGCGACTGAATATGACGACAAATCAGGAAGATCTCAATTTCAATCGAATCGTCTCCAACCAGTTCGATCGGGCGGCCAAGTATCTGAAGGTGGAAGCGCCTCTTCTCAGCCAGATCAAGGCGTGTAACAACGTTTACTACTTCCAGTTTCCGGTGCGTTTTTCGGACAACCACTACGAACTCTTTGAAGGCTGGCGGGCCGAGCACAGCCAGCACAACAAGCCGGTAAAGGGAGGAACGCGCTTCAGCGAACTGGTCAACCAGGATGAAATCATGGCGCTGGCTGCCTTGATGACCTACAAATGCGCCATCGTCGACGTTCCATTCGGAGGCTCCAAAGGCGGCGTTCGCTTTAATCCCAAAAAGTACACTACGGATCAGGTCGAAAAAATCACCAGGCGCTACACCGCCGAACTGATCAGGAAAGGCTACATCGGACCCGGCGAGAACGTGCCTGGACCAGACGTCGGAACCGGCGAGCGCGAAATGGCGTGGATGGCCGACACCTACGACACATTCAAGCCCGGCGGCATCGACAACCTCGCCTGCGTCACCGGAAAACCCGTGTCGCAAGGCGGCATCGCAGGACGACGTGAAGCCACCGGACGCGGCGTTCAGTATGGCATCCGCGAAGCATTTCAATACGAGGAAGACCTGCGTCCTTTCGGACTCACCCCCGGTCTCCAGGACAAGACGATTGTCTTTCAGGGATTTGGAAACGTGGGCTACTACGCGGCGAAGTTTCTCTCGGAAGAAGACGGATGCAAGATCATCGCGATCGGCGAATGGGACTGCGTCGTTTCAAGTCCCGCCGGACTCAATATTGAAGACCTGAATCAGTGGCGCAAGGACACCGGATCCATCAAGAACTTCCCGAACGGTCAAACTGTCCTGGAGCCGGATTCGGTCTGGGACATCGAATGCGACATCCTCATTCCTGCCGCGCTCGAAAACCAGATCACCATGCGAAATTGCGGTCGCATCAAAGCCAAGGTTCTTGCCGAAGCCGCAAATGGCCCGACGACGCCCGGCGCGGAAGACAACCTTCACTCCCGCGGGGTGATGATCATACCGGACATTTTCCTGAATGCCGGAGGCGTCACGGTCTCCTACTTCGAATGGGGTAAGAACCTGTCCCACATGCGGTTCGGTCGACTGCAAAAGCACCTCGAAGAGATCCGGAGCCAAACGCTCGTGCGCTCGCTCGAACGGTTGGTCGGCAAGGAACTCCCGTATGGCGACAAGAAGTTTCTGATGAAGGGTCCCGAAGAGATCGACCTGGTGAATTCAGGCTTGGAAGAAACCATGGTATCGGCCTATCGGGCCATTCGCGACGTCCATAACCTCAAGGCCCCGAACGAAAGTATGCGGGTCGCGGCGTTCATTATCGCGATTCAGAAAGTCGCGCTCACTTACGAGCAACGGGGAATCTTCCCCTAAACGTGGATAAGCTTAACGTTGAGTTCAAGGCCCGTATCGACAACATCGATGATATGCGTGCCCGGTTGCTGACCTTGAATCCGCGCCTCGTTGGCGTGGATTATCAACGGGATACCTACTTTCAGGTGCCGGAAGGCCGGTTGAAGCTGCGCCACGGGGGCATCGAACAGTCTCTGATCTTCTACCGTCGCTCCAACGAGGCGAAAACTCGTGAGAGCCATGTTGTCTATGCGACCGTCAAAGATACCGAGGAGTTGGGGCGCGTTCTGGAAGCGGCCCTGCCCGTCCTGGGAATCGTCGAGAAGGAGCGGGAGATTTATTACGTCGACGACACCAAGATTCACCTGGACCGGGTGGCAGGTCACGGGTCGTTCCTGGAGGTCGAAGCGCCCAGCGCCGGAGAAGCCGATCGCTTCTTCCGATTTTTCGCGCTGGCACCGACGGCAGTGGAAGGAAGATCCTATTCGGATTTCGCCCTGAACCCGCGAATTCCGGTGCGAAATAACTTGCCATGAACGCGGCTGGTTCTGGTACAGTTCACATCCTAACTGTCTAAGAGGAGTACCTAAATGAAGACAAAAGTCGTTCTAACCTTAAGTCTTGTCTTTGTCCTGGGACTGGTCTTCAGTGTGAGCGCGAGCGCACAGATCAAGGCCGGAAGTCCGGAAGATAAGGCCTTCACTGCAATTGATGCGGAAACGAATCCCGACGCTAAGATCAACAAACTTCTCGACTTCGAGAAGACGTTCCCCAACTCGTCCGTGATGTCCACGGTCTACACCATGCTGATGACGACCTACCAGCAAAAGGGCGACACGGCGAAGGCGAATGAATACGGCGAAAAAGTGCTCAAGGTCGACCCTCAAGACATTAACGCATTGATGTCGGTCTCGCGGAACTACGCGATGGCGAAACAGAATCTCACTACCGCCGTGGCATACGCTCAACGCGCTGTTGACGCGGTCGCGAAAAAGAAAACGACATCTCCGCCTCCGGACTACACCGATGCCCAGTGGACGCAGTATCTGAACACCCTGGACAATTCGGCCAAAGCTCTTCTCAACTTCGCGAAGAGCGTCAAGCCGTAACAGACGGGTGGTTGTTTAAGCAACCGATTAATCGGAGTATAAACAACCACCCCGTCTGCGCCTTCGGCGCAGCCACCCCTCCTTCGAAAGGAGGGGTACCCGGGACTATTACTTCCTTCTTACCTGTGTACCTGCGAGGTCCTCGAACAAGGTGATCACGCCGGAATGATCCAGCCCGCCACGTCCGCGCACGCGCAGCGCAGCAAACAACTGTTCAACAAAAGCCGCTATCGGTACCGGGGCGCCAACAGACTGGGCCGCATCGTGAATCAGATTCAGATCCTTGAAATGAAGATCGATCTTGAAGCCCGGCGCAAAATCACCAGTTAGAATTTTCTCCGATTTCTGATCCAGGCACTTGCTGCCTGCAAGTCCACCAGACAGCGCCCGGATCATCTTCTCGGGATCCACTCCCGCCTTGGCGCCGAAAACCAGGGCTTCGCCGATCGCCGAGAGATTGATGGCGACAATAATCTGGTTCGCTAGTTTGGTGAAACCTCCGGCTCCCAGGGGCCCCATGTGGGTGATCGTCTTGCCGAGCGCCTGGAATATCGGAAGAGCTCGCTCGAACGCTTCAGCTTCCCCTCCCGCCATGATCGATAGCGCTGCCTCTATTGCGCCTTTTTCACCGCCGCTGACCGGAGCATCCACCATGGCGACGCCGGATGAACTCATTTCCTGCGCGATCTTCTGCGACACGATGGGATTGATGGTGCTCATGTCGATGAAGAGTTGACCGTGCCTGACGCCTTCCCGGAGACCATCCTGACCCAGCGCGACCAGTTCCACGTCCGGAGAATTCGGAAGCATGGTGATAATCACGTCAACCAGCGGCGCTACTTCGCGCGGAGACGCGGCAGCCTTGGCTCCCAATTGCACCAACTCATCGACTGCAGCGCGGCTGCGATTGTGCACGACCAAAGGAAATCCGGCGCGAAGCAGGTTTTTCGCCATCGGTCTTCCCATGATGCCCAGACCAATAAATCCAACTCGTGTTTGCATCCTTACTCTTCCTCTTCTCGAAGCTTTGCGAGAACCGTAAAGTCTTCCAGGGTTGTTGTATCGCCAACTGTCTGGGAGCCTGACGCCAGGTCGCGCAGCAAACGCCGCATGATCTTGCCGCTCCTGGTTTTGGGCAGCGCGTCCGTAAAGCGAATTTCGTCGGGCTTTGCGAAACTGCCGATCATTTTTGCGACATGCGTTTTCAACTCGTCCTTCAGAGCGGGCTGTGCGACATGGCCCGCCGACAACGAAACAAACGCCACGATTCCCTGGCCTTTCATTTGATCCGGACGCC
>Ga0206992_1089_pt1 | contig 19453 bp, 17 predicted proteins | sample Alteio_BWMinCont_6_FD_153267 | JGI IMG/M metagenome (GOLD analysis project Ga0206992, IMG submission 153267) | Enriched cells from forest soil in Barre Woods Harvard Forest LTER site, Petersham, Massachusetts, United States -... | ecosystem: Environmental > Terrestrial > Soil > Temperate forest >... | reverse complement strand
ACCGGCCAAAGTATGAGAGGCTCATGGGCGCGAAAAAGCGAGTGCCGAAGGATGAGATCTTTTTCTCCCATTCTTCGCAGGACCGGCCATTTGTCGACCGGACCGTGCGCGTGCTGCGCGGCCATGGGCTTCGTGTCTGGTACAGCTCAACGAACATCGTCGGCGGGAAGAAGTGGCACGACGAGATAGGCAAGGCCCTGAAGCAGTTCCCCTGGTTCGACGGTACTATGGCGCGCTCGATTCCCGACCGCCCTTCCCGCCAGACTTCGTTTCCTTCGCGTGGCGGCGACCACCCCATGCGCCTGTTTTCGCTCTGGCCAAGCCCGACGCCGGCTTGCAGCCAGTGTTTTTTGGTCTGGCAACCCCTCGAACGCCAGTCGTTATCGACATGGAAACGGCCGGGCGTCCCAAGTTCCTTGGGAACCCTGAGGTGCTGCGCCCTGCTCTGGACCCCGGCGAGACCGACCCGTGAGGCCTATACGGCAGGTCGGTGCGGCCCCACGTATCGGGAACGACGAGGGTTCTCAACGATGAGTAATTTCGGGGCTCGATCGCACGGCATCGGCACTCGCTGTCTACGCTTCGCAGTCCGGATCGCTCCGACCCACGCAAGACTCGCTTCTGGCTGCTGGCCAGCTCTACCAGACGGGATTGATTACCCGCAGAGTTCCGACGAAAGGTTTCCGTGATGCTTCTTACATCGCCTTCCTATTTCCCAAGCTTCTTTGCGCAATCCCGACCCTTTTTTCTTTCCTTCAATGATTGAACTCCACTCGCGTCCAATTCCCATATGCCCCGAGCCCACCTTTGGGGCTCCCTTTTGCTGGATGGGGTATGATCTTGACATCTCCAGCTACGAAGTCCAATACCTCAAGGGCGTGGTTTGTAAAAGGAGCGGGTGGGACCGCCTTCGTAACCATACGGATGCAGACTTCAAATGGTGTAATAGCCTCGACGTTGCTACCCTGATCGTCAAACAAGACAATGAGATTGCCAGCGCCCTTCGCACGGGATGAAGGCGCTCGAAGACCTTTGTAACCGGTGGCTTGCATCTTTGCGCGCCTGTCCTTCAAATGCTCATAGTCCTGAGATGGGTTGAGCATTAGACTTGGAATGACGCCCATTGCGGGTGCATTTGCCAAAGTGAGATCGAATACCTCCGCGACGGCTTCTCGAAAGCTAATCTCCCAAAGACAAAAGGTCCCGTCGACCGCCGGGGGCAGCGCGTGGGAAATGTGCATGATGTCAATTTGGGTCAAGACTTCTCGCTGAAAGTAGAATAACTTTTCTGCAAGACATGTTTCAATATCCTCCGTCAAATAAACGGAAGCAACACCGGGGTGGTTGTACCTCGCACCAACGCTACTGTTGACCCCCCCTTGGCCATTAACGACCCGCTTGTGATGCGCGCTGCGGCCGGTTCGAAGCGCGAGCGACGTAATCCGATAGTACGGCTTCCCAGCAGTCAGTGTAGTCGTGAGGCCAGATATTACAGGCATGTTTGGTTGGAAGTTAGGGGTCAGAGGGGTCAGATGGACTCGCCAAATCGCAGCGAAGTGATCCAGTCACGTACCTTCACGGCGCCGTCCTTTCCATTTGCGGAAAGATATTGTTTTACGGAACCACCGATCCAAGGGGGCGCTAGACGGCCAGAATGCCCACCCACAGAATCCGGTACTGCCTCCAGAAATGCCTTCCATCGTTCGTGGTCAAGGTTGTAATAATCAAGCAACAACAGCATTAGGTTCCAGAAATCGTTCAATTCTCTTTGTTTCAGTGGCGGGAGTGTTAGACGCGCATTTCGCCATTCCACAATTGTTGACCTGTCGAGGCCTAAGAAGTTGCTCAAAAACTGATTGTCGACGGCGCCATGCCCCTCCATCCATTGCACTTGGTGACGCAGTGCGGCTTCGTCATCTTCTTGGAAGAAATCTGGAAACGAGTGTTGTTTCAGTAGTGGATCCTTGAGATGAGTTCTCGTGCCCTCGTCACCATTCGCTCGAGTGAGGAAATGGAGGACTTCCTCCTCTTGTTGTTCGATTGGTTTCTCGGTAATGACCAAATCCGCGTCGTAGGGCAGGGTCGCAAGAACTTGAACCTCGGTGGAATGTTGCTCCAACTCAATCAAGGGCTTTTCAGCCGGTAAGTCGTCTTTCTTTAATCGGTCTAGTTGGGTTTCCTGGCCCACTTGAAGGTAAATGAGGTATACGCGCGAAGGCGCTGATAAATCCCGCAAAGTCTTCAATACCTCTGCGTGGCGAATGCCATCGATTACAATAGACATTCCGGGCTTCCAATTGACTTCTTGAAGTACGTCAACACAGAACTGGCGTATATCTTTCTGAACAAGAGATTGCCCCAAGTTCTGAAGCGATTCTCGCGTGATGGGATATGAGAGCTGTCGAGCGACCTTGCGCAAGAAATGTCCGAATCCGACCCATGGCAGACCGAGCTTTGAAGCTAGGCGCATAGAAAGCTTCGTTTTCCCACCCTCAATCGGGCCGGAAAAGCATAATAGATAGGGTTCCATCAGTACCTCAGCTTTGATCGGGCGCTTGCCCTGCATTTGTTATGATTCGGGTGCCAAGCGATTTCTCCTCGTATTGGGGGCAGCCTGCACGACGACCCATCCGCGCCGGTCCCTTTTCTTCCATTCGATTGGCTTGAATTCCAGCACATGATCGATCGACATAAGTGTCGCAAACGAAGCCTCACTCCTTTTCTGCCAGAACTCGGGATCTTGTGCTCGGAGAGCGTCCTTGAATCGTGTTCGAATCACCTCCCATGATGACGTGTCGAGGTGATACGACCAAACGGCGCGTACCTGGGCAATGCCGATGACTGGTCCCCCCGTCCGTTTCAAGAGCAGCACGTCGCCCTGATTCACTTTCCCGAACGGAGCGCACCGGTTCAACGAGAACCTAGATTCGACCGTCTTGCTGCCGTCTAGGACGTATCCGAGAAACGGCTCAACGAATATTGCAAGATGGACCCCGCATGACGGTAGGTCAGACCCGGGTGCACCCAGCACACGGCGCCAAATGCCGTCGTTCATTACGGCACGCCGGATCGAATCAAATGGCTTCAGCCAATTGGCGTTTGCTACGTCGGTATCCATACGCGTGTAATTCCTTTTCTTCGCGCCGAATCAAATCAGCCACTTGCTCCGCGGCTAAGCGAATAAGATCCGTTTCCCGTCCGGTCAGTTCCCTGCCGACCCCTGCGATCACCGCCCCTTTCACATCATCACCTCGTGCGAGTGCCGACACGATCATTCGGAGGACCCCACTCCCTGCACACGCGAAGACGCGGTTCCCCGAAGTCCATACTTCCGCAGCCATCCGCGCGGGGTCGCGACGGCTCACGGATTTAAGCATATCGCCTCGGACCAAATTCGAAAGAGTCGGATCGAAAAAGTCCACTTCCGTGCATGCCCGGCACTTAATTCGGACGACACCAACCGATACTTCGTCCCATTTGTCGTGCAGTCCAGTAGGCACAGGGTGTGGCGAACTCGTCTTTTCGGTTGCGATGAAAATGGCAAGATCGCCGCGCCGCCAGTCGCATGGTACCGCCGGGACACCGGCCGCGACAAGAGCATTCCGCTCGAATGGAGGCGTAAGATAAGTTAGGGCCTCCGGTTCAACCGACGCGAGCTCGAGCCCAAATGTTGCGGCACTGGCGACAATAGCCTCTCGCTCAGGTAGGATCCCCGGTCTTGTCCCGACTGGAGGAAGGCTAAGGAACACTTGCCCACCGATCTGAGTTAATCGGGAAGCTGCCCAAAGGAATGCAACGACGTCGTCTGGATACCATGGCGGGTCCGCGATTGTGACGACGGCATCGCCTGGTCTGACCTGAACGCCCCAAACGAGGTCGGCGCAAACGGCTTTGAACTGCGGGGACGTATTACGGACGGCCGCGATAAGGACTGGGTTTCGGTCGAACAGAACGACGCTACCTTGTAATCCCCGCATAGCGGCTTCCTGAAAAACCGAGGGGGCGCCAAGGATGGTAACTGAATCGGCGGCCGATTTCGGGCATCGATCTACCAATTTTTGAGTAGTTTCAGGTGTGAACCGCCAATCGAAATCAAGTGGGTGCTCCACGGGCCAATTGTCGTGCGATGGCAGCGCCGTGAAATGGGAGCCATCAACTTGCCATCCCGAGGGCAATTCGCCTCGCAGACGCACGACGGCGCGCAGCGCATCCGTCGGGTACACGCTTGGGAGTGACCGGATTAATTCGGGGAACGAGCCGACTCCGTGAGCGAATGCGGCGCACACCCACTCATCAAGTGCTCGCTCGAATTCATTAACTTGTGCGATCGTCGTCAAATTCATCTCCGATCACCCTAGCGCAACATTGGCGATAGGGAGATTGCGAACCGAAGCCGGAAAGCGACGGTCCAGCTCACGTTTCCACACATCAAGGGCTCGCTGTTGGTGGACGAGGGCTGCGCGCCTGATCGGCGATAGGCGTGCCAAGACCGGCGTGAACAACTGTACTTCCAGCGGAACTACGCGAAGCGGCAGAAGAGGCGCTACGCTCGACAGGCGATCCAAGAAACGTGAGATTCGGTCAGTGATGCCAACCGTTGTTGGAGCGGTAAGCGTAACGTATGCGTACATATCTAGGCCCTGTTTTATTAGCCGGCTAATTAGTGAGAATTGCCGATCGAACAGGTGCGGATCGGCCGCCGTATTGAAACCGAATGACTCACGGTCGAACCCCTTGAAGCATCCAACTCTGCCGTACCCTCGAAATGAACAGATCAGGTCGATGTCCTCGTCCGAGAGGTACTGCCAAAAGTAGTCATTACTTAGGTTGTCGTCGGACCAGAGATACACGGACCCTTCGAGCCCCCTTTTTTGCAACGCTCGCATGGTCCACGGCACCCACTCCGGAACAAGGTCCGGTTGGCCTCCACTTAAATCGATAACCAAGGGCCGGCTAGGTTCTCGCAAGTACAATTCAACCAAATCATCAGCGGTAACCCAACGGGAATGACCCAAATTTGCCGCAAGGAGTTTGAACGGCACGTAGCAGTACCAGCACCGCCAATTGCATACCGCGTTTTGAAACACCTGCGCGCGCAAGATGTCTCCCGGCTCGGAGCCGAGGAACCGGGCGGCAGGATCGATCGGTAACGGGTTAGGTGGCCATCCGGGCGACGTCCGCCGGCGGAAATGCCGCACGCGACCCAAACCGTCGCAGTTTGCCGGCTCAGTCAGATCTTGCTCTTGCTCGCTGCCGCGCAAGTCAGTGACCAGCAGGCGGCGTTCGGCCGGCCGTACTGCCGCCGCCCGGTAGCGCGCGGAAATGGCATCAGTGTCGATCACTGGCAGTTCAACGCTGGTGGCCATGGTCACCCCTTGTGTCTGGTCGGTTACTTACATGCTCTTCATCGGGCTTCGTCCACTCAGGCTCCCCGGCATCGGTCACCTCTGGAAGACGGTGGTGGATATAGATAGTGACCAGATCGGTGAAATACCGGATCTCGTCCTCCGTCAGGTCCCGCTTTCTCGAGATTCCGTACCAGACCTCGATACAACGCCGACAGCAGCAGGCTGTCGCGTGCTGGCCGTAGAAAATGATATTTCCGTCCCACTTTGTTTGCCGCCCCTGGACCGGATGCTTGTGGGAGCCAACGCTTTTGCGGAGAATCGCCTCCGTCTCAATCTTGAGTTGCCGGTGACCAGCCCGGCGAGCATGTGTTTCAGCTACGGGATCGATCTGCTTTGAACACCAGTACTTGTGCCGGATCCATTCTAACTTTAACATCTCGATAGTGTGCGCTGCGTCGTTCAAATCTTTTTTCTCAAGTCGATTCCAGTCAACCAACTCCTTCCCGCAGGAACGACATGGCCCTTTTTGCTTTCGCCGCGCCATCTTCCGGTCGGGTAGGAAACAGTGTAGATTCCGCTCACATTCTGTCTTCGTACACTTGATGTCGAGGGGAACGAAAACCTCGTCCAGATCCGTTTCGGTTGCAGTCATTTCAATCCTCCGCCTCAGTGAGCGCCAGTGAGAGTAGTTCACGATCGGTTGGGTTAAGACGAGAAAAGTCGATGTTTTCGAGAGTGATATCGCGGGCTACTCGCCACGGATTACCGTTGCAATTCTGCAGATTCGTGGCCGTACCCCACCAGTCCTCTCCCTGTTGCGTGAGGCGGTATGCGAGATACTCGGCGAGTGAATCCGCAGGCACCCCTGCCTCCTCGGCCACCCGTGGCACGACGCCCTTAAGCAACTCGATCTGACCGCTCGCCCTTGGACGCCCACGTGGCCTAGTCTCGTCTACGCACCGTTGGACCAGCTCTTCGGCCCGCCCGTCCAGCAAGACTTCGGCGGCGAACTTGTTGGCCCGCTTTTCCTCCTTCGAGTCCCGCCGTAAGTCAGGTTTTTCGGTCACTTCAACCACAGAGAACTCCGGGTTGTCTGGCTCTTCGCCGGAATGCCGAAACTCGTGCAGTGCAAGCTGGATCCACCGGGAGAAGAGCGGGCTTCGCCGCTTCAAGGCAATCACGTTCCGCCCATCGGCCCTCCAGCACGCTCCGTAGAACGCCCCTGGGTCGTCAAGGGGTAGCACTGGCACGCCATGATCCCAGATGAACCGGAGGACCGTGGCAAAGTCCACCTTGCCGTAGCCAACGAGGATGGCGGAGCGTACTGTCTTCGGGTCGGTTGGAATCGGTTTTGGGCGCAAGTGCGCTGTCGCCTCAAGCGTGAGCAGGGCGAGGTAGTGCGCATAAAAGGTGTATGCCGTGAGCCGCTGCTCGCTCGCGCCGGCCGGCACCTTAAACTTGGTTGTAGCCAGGAGCCGGTTCCCGGTCAGCGGTTCTGGGTCGAGTAAGGCAGTCGGGGATACTCCCAAAATACGTCCAGCTCGGGCGGCTGCCCGAAGAACATATCCACCATCGCCGACGGTCGGTTTACCCTTGTCGGCGGCGTCCTGGTTCGGCAGCAGTCGCCGCGTAATGAACTTACGGTCGAATCCGATGTCTGAGAGTCCGCGCAGCAACGCGTCACGGGTATCAGACGTGGGCGGCAGAAACACCTCCTTACGGACCATTAGGCCGAGAGCGTTCACCACCTCGGTCATCCGTGCAAGGCTCGCCCCACAGTATCCGGTCGCCTCGTACTTCTGGATTTGCTGTTCCTTTAGTCCCAGGCGCTCAGCGAGGTCCTTCTGACTTAGTCCAATCGCGATCCTGGCCCGAACCAGCGCATCCGGGAACTCTTCGAAAGAATCTACCTCGAGCACCGGCTGCCGACCGGACCTCAGAGCCTCGTATTCCGCGACATCACGTCTCAAATCTCGAAGCTGGTTTTCAAGCGCCGCCCTCTGGGCAGAATGGATTATGGGGTCAATCCCTTCGGGGGGAGTCGCATCCCATGTGTCCAGAGAACCCTGAAACTTCTCCGCCTCGGCCCTGGTGATGCGATACTGCCGTTCGTTCTTGATCATGGCAGCTCCTGTAGGTTAAGCAAAACAATCCCTTTTCGCGAACCAGTGTTCTTATCAGCTTGGAAAAAATCGATGAACCGCTGCCCCGCCGCGTTCGCTGGCCAGTTGGACGGGAACAATTCCCCATAAAAAACGATCTTCTGCAAGAGCCGCTGGTTTTCGAAGCGCAACAGGATCGGATCAAGCAGTGCTGCACTCACTCCGACCGGATCCCAACAAGCGTCGTAGTCCCCTGGTTGCTCCTTGTCGGTCACGAAACTGCCATCGACGTAAGCGCGGCGGCAACCTGCGTGCTTCAGCGAATCGAGCGCCCGCCTCAGCCCGGAGATGAGCCAACGCCGACGATCAGTTACGCCGAATCGCGTTACGAAAATGTCCCACGAACTTAAATGGATGCCGTACGGCAGGTTGCCGCCCGGATCGAAATCTGGGATCATTACCCACCTTGCCCTCGAGGAAACCACGACGACGACTCTTGCAACACAATTATATAGTTGTGTTGCCACAGAAGTCAACTAGACGGGCCCATTTTTTCCCAATTTGCGCCCATCAGTTTGGAAACTACATAGACGGGGCAAGCCGGGCATTCCAGGCGTGTATCGTCGCCAACGAGATTGTCTTCCAACAGATTCGGCTGATGCACGGCAATATCTCGGCCGTCGCCCGCGCCTGCGGCGTGGATCGGGTGGGCCTGTACCGATTCGTCGCCGTCAAGCACACGCTGAAGGCCGTTGGCCCGGATGCGTTCGACAAGGATGAGCAAGAGGATGAGCCTCGACTTTCGCCGCGAAAAAAATCTCCACAATTTTCCAAAACTCACCTTTCGCTCGGGCAATGTGCGCCCGCATTGTGAAATAAGGTGACCTGGCGCGAGCCCGACTCCACCGGCCAAACTCCATCGCGCCCGCCAACGCCTGCACGGCGGCGCGTCCGAAATCGCCGCGCCCTTTGGCGAGTCGTCTGATGGGAAAATTGAAGGAAGAGACGGTGCTCGAACAAATCCGGCATCTGGCCGGCAACATTTCGGCCGTCGCCCGCGCCTGCGGCGTGGATCGGTCGGGCCTGATCGCCTAAATCGAAAGACGGCCGCATTTGCGGAAGGCCGTGCGCGAGGCGCGGGCCGACGCCGTGGACGAGGGGAACGAAAAAGGGGCCATCCTGGCCATCCTACTTTTCAGAGCGCAAAACGGGCCGTCCTACTTGTCAGCTTGGCGGCTCGCAGAAACAACCCCATCGCCGCAAGAATTCAAAACGACTCTCGCTTCTTGTCCGGAGCCTTGCCCGATTTAGGCGCGTTTGCCGTTCCCAAGATCGGCCGCCTCGACCATCTCGAGCGACTCTTCAGGGTATTCCGAGGTATGATCGTTCCATTCATCGACTTTGGCAGTCACGCCATAAATCCGCATTCCTTTGATGCCGATGTTGCCACGATCCTCGACGACCTCTCCGATCAAGCCGCGATGGCCGTAGAGGATGCGGACACGGTCGCCCACGCGAAACTTGCCCTGCGTCTTGTGCGGTATCTGCATGTTTGGATTCATCATTGCCTGGTTGATCTGTTGGTTGGCGGCCCTGGCGCCGGAACCCGTTCCACGAACCGTTCGACGCGCGTGTTCGATGTCGTCGAGCAGCGCCGACCGCTCGGCAAACCAGGCTTGGAGCGACAACGACGGCATCTCTGCCTCCGTCCCTTGTTCGAAGACGCTTATAGGAATTATCGCGTGTTCCCAGCGCCCGTCAATCGGAATGCGATTTGAACGGCAAAAGAATCTCGACATTTTCCCAAAACTGCCCTTTCGCTCGGGCAATGTGCGCCCGCATTTTGAATAAAGGTGACCTGGCGCGAGCCCAACGCCAGCCGCCAAACACCAGCACGCCAACGTTCGCCTGCGCACTGGCCCGTGCGGAATCGCTGTGACATTTTTGGGAGTCGTTTCATGGGAAAATTGAACGAAGAGACGGTCCTCGAACAGATCCGGCTTCTGGGCGGCAATATCGCCGCCGTCGCCCGCACCTGCGGCGTGGATCGGACGTCCATCGCGAGATTTATCGAGAGGCGCCCGGCGCTCCGGAAGGCGGTGCGCGACGAGGTGGCGGACGAGGCGCGCATCACGCTCGCCCGCCAGGTCGCCGACGGCAACGCCTGGGCCGTCCGGCTGGCGCTGCAATCCGCCCGGCGCGAGGCGATCGATGCGGACGATGACGACGATGGCCCCGAGCTTTCCGAGGCGGAACGACGGGAGCTATTGGAGAAACTCTACGAATCGAACGAGGCGAAGGAGCAGGCCGATTCGGAGGGGGCGGCGGGGGCTCGGTGAGTGAGGAGTGCGCCGGCGTCCGACCCCGGGGTCGCAGCAATTAGCCCCGAGTCGCGCTTCGCGACTCGGGGTGAGCGTTCAGCCCGTTTTTCGACCCCGGAGGGGTCGCAGCATCAGGCCGGAGAGAAGATGCTGCGACCTCTCCCGGGTCGGAACACTACCGAACGTCTCCCCGGGGGCTAATTGCTGCGACCCCCCGATGTCGGAACCCTGCCGGACCGACTCCTCCCCGGGTCGCGAAGCGCGACCCGGGGCTAATTGCTAATTGCTGCGACCCCTCCGGGGTCGGAACCCTGCCGGACCGACTCCTCTCCTCCCCGGGTCGCGAAGCGCGACCCGGGGCTAATTGCTGCGACCCCTCCGGGGTCGGAACCCTGCCGGACCGACTCCCCCCGGGTCGCGAAGCGCGACCCGGGGCTAATTGCTAATTGCTGCGACCCCTCCGGGGTCGGAACCCTGCCGGACCGACTCCTCCCCGGGGCTAATTGCTGCGACCCCTCCGGGGTCGGAACCCTGCCGGACCAACCCCCCCCGGGTCGCGAAGCGCGACCCGGGGCTAATTGCTGCGACCCCTCCGGGGTCGAAATCGGCGGCGCGAAAGAAGGTGAACACCATGCTTCCGAATCGATCGACGACCAACGACTGGCTCTCTTCCTTCAGCGCGTCGAGCCCCTGCCGGCAGAGGCGCTTCGATCGCATCCTGAGCGGCCGTCGGCCCAGGGCCAACGAGTTTCCGGACGACCCGCTCGGTTATTGCCGCGAGTATCTCGGCGTGACGCTCTGGGACAAACAGCGCGAAATCATCGAGAAACTCATGACGCCGCCATACCAGGTGCTCGTCCGCTCCGGGCATAACGTCGGCAAGACGTTTGTCGCCGCCTGCCTGATGTCGTGGTTCTACGATTCGTTCGACCCCGGCATCACCATCGCCACGGCGCCGAACAAGGCCAGCCTGCGCGACGTGCTCTTCGCCGAACTGCGCCAAATCCGCCCTAACCAGGACGGCTTCCTGCCCAAGGATACCGTGCTCGAGCCGAGGAACATCGCCGTGATCACGCGCCATCACGCGCCATCATGCGCCAGCACGCGCCATCACCACTGGGTGCGCGGCATCACGACCGCCAAGAGCGAGGCGTTCCAAGGCCGGCACGCCGAACGGCTTTTGCTCATGTTCGACGAGGCCATCGGTATCGATGCCCAGTTGTTCGAGGTCGGCCGTTCGCTGTTCACCGGCTGCCCGGGCCAGGGCTGGGTCTGCTTCTACAATCCGACCGACGCCGGCAGCCAAGTCTACCGCGAATAATCGTCCGGCCAGTGGCACACGGTCACGATGTCGCAGTTCGACCATCCCAACATCGCCGCGGAGCTCGCGGGCAGGAACCCGCCCTACCCGAGCGCCGTGCGGCTGTCCCAGGTCGTACGCGACATGGACCATTACGGGACGCGCATTGATCCGGAGAAGCCCGTGCAAGACGGCGAGGTCAGAATCAGCCGGCAGCAGCAGTCGGCAGGAGGCAGTGAAGACCGCCAGCCGCTGCCAACTGCCGACTGCCGACTGCCGACTGACTACAGGTGGTTGCCCGGTCCGCTGGCCGACTGCCGCATTTTGGGCCGTTGGCCGCGCGGGCTGGGCAACAACGTCTGGAGCGACGGCCAGTGGGAGCGGATGGAGAATGTCCGCCGCCCGGTGGATCCGAATTGGCTGGTGCAGATCGGCTGCGACGTGGCCGCCTACGGCAACGACGACACCGCCATCGTCGTCAAGAAGGGGATGTGCATCTTGCACTCGGAGCGCCATAACGGCTGGGGGCCGCAAATGACGGTGGGCCGTCTCAAGGAATTGTGCCATCGCTATTGCGGGAAGCAACGGCCGGAATCGGTGCCGTGCCTCATCGACTCGGCCGGAATCGGGATGGGTGTGGCCGATTTTGCCAATGGCTACTGTTTCGTGCCGATCAACTCGGCGCATCGGGCCGACGAGGACGAGAATTACAACAATCGCCGCAGCGAGCTCTGGTTCCGAGCCCAGAAACACGCGGAGGCCGACGCGATCGACATCAGCCGTCTGCCGGAGGAGGAGCGGCGGCGGCTGAAGGTGGAACTGCTGACGCCGACCTACGACCTGGACTGGAGGAACCGGCTGCGCGTCGAGCCGAAGGCCAAGACAAAAAAGAAACTCCGCCGCAGCCCGGATTTGGCGGATGCGTTCAATTTGGCGTGTTTCTGGATATATGCCGGGCACGGCTAGTCAGCGGCTGCGCGTCCCAGACTCGCACCGTGAAGTCGCCGGAGCCGGAGACAAGCCGGGTGCCGGGGTCGAGAAAAGGAGTCAGCCAGCAATTCACCAGTTGGCTGGGCCTATGCCCATGCCTTAGAAAATTCCGATTCCGACCGACGCGCCGACCCATGAAACTCAGATACTATTCAGGAGACTCATTCGAGCATCGAGTGGAGGTTGTTGATGCACCATGGCGCCATCCGAGAAGTGCTCGTGCAACTCCGTCATGGACTGGCGGGAGGGCAAACCGACGCGCAACTCCTCGACCGCTTCATCGCACATCGCGATGAAGCGGCGTTCGCCGAGCTCGTGCAGCGGCACGGCCCAAAGGTCTACGCCGTGTGCCGGCGGGTGCTCGGCCAGCACCACCTCGCCGAGGACGCCTTCCAGGCCGCTTTCGTGGTTCTGGCGAAGAAAGCCGGGAGCATCAAGCCGCGGTCGGCCGTCGGCGGATTCCTGTACGGAGTGGCGCGCAATGCCGCGCTGGAGGCTTTTGCCTTGAGACGCCGCCGCAAGGAGATTCTCGTGGAGCAAGTGCCCGATTCGCGAACCGCCGCGCCGATCATGCCCGACTCCGACGCCCTCGCGATGCTCGATGAAGAGATTGTAAACCTATCCGAGAAATATCGCGCGGCCGTCGTGCTTTGCGAGATTGACGGCGTCAGTCGGGCGGAAGCCGCCCGGCAACTCGGCATTTCCGAGGGCACCTTGTCCAGTCGTCTCGCCGCCGCGCGGAAGCAACTCGCGGCCCGCTTGAAAAGTCGCGGCGTTGTCCTGTCCGTGGGCATGTTCACCGGTTTAGCGGCTTCAGCGGACGCCGTTGCACCGCCCGCGCTGGCGATGGCCACCGCGACCGTTTCGGCCATCGCCGGAGGAGTAATGCGCACCATGTTGCTCGCCAAGTTGAAAACCGCCGTGCTCTTGTGTGTTATTGGACTCGCTCTGGGCGCATTCTGGATGCAGCGGCTGACGCCGGCCGCCCTGTCGAGCACGACGCCGACCTCGGCGGCGATCCCCGCGCCCAAAGAAGTGAACGACGCCGGCCTGATCTGGCTGCACGAGCGCGACGGCAACCGTCTCATCGCCTATTCGCCAGCCGCCGAGGTCGTTCACCGCCTGGACTTGCCCAAGGACCAGGTTTTCCTCGGCCTCACCCCGGATGGAACGAAGATTCTCTACGCGGCGGAGTCGGGCGGCAAACAGACCTACCACCTCCGCGAACTGGGATCCGACACGCCGGGGACCGACCTCGGCCTCGATTACTCGCCGCACGATCTTCCATCCTTCTGGAATCGCGGCGGCACGAAGTTCATCCGTCGGCGCAGCGAAGATCCGAAGAAAATGGTCGGCGTCCGATCGACGATCTTGACCTACGACGTCTTCGACGTGCAATCCAAAACGACCATTCCGATCGAGCATCCTGCCAACCATTGGGTCCTCGGCTGGGCGCCCGATCAGAAGCAATTCGTCACCTATTATGTCGGTGAAGCCGACGACAAGAGGGAACTCTACTTCACGACCGGGAAGGGAGAACCCGTCCCGTTGAAGCGCGTGGGCGATCGAGTCCTCGCCAACGACGTCAATCCGGCCAACGATGATCGCACGTTGCTGATGGGCGGAGTGACGCGAACACCGCCAAGGCAGCCGTGGCATCACGCCCTCTGGAAATTCGACGTCACGACCGGCAAAGTCACCGAACTCATTCACGAAGAAGGCCACGGCTACACCGAAGCGCGCTGGTCGCCGGATTGTTCGCGCCTGTGCATGATGTGGGGTTTTGCCAAAGACCCGGACTCCTCAAACGGCTGGGACGAGCGACGGCTAACTTTCGCGAAAGCCGACGGCACAAGCCGTAAGACCATCACACTCCGCGACAAGGCGAAGGGCGAGTCCATCAACGGCATCTCCCTAGTTGGGTGGTATCCGTCGCCTCCCAAAATCCGTGGGCAGACTCCGAAAGGGACACCGAAAAAGGAACCGCCGCCGCCCCTCCAGGAAAGTCTGAACAAACTCGATGCGATGCGTAAAGGCTTTCAAACCAAGTACGACGAGGTAGAGAAGTTCGGCCTGGAACTTCTCGACGCGTACACGAAGCCGGAGGAGCGGACCAAGATTCATTTCATGCTCGCCCACGTTTACGGCCAGAGCGGCATCGACCGGAACCCGGACCGGGTCACCAAGTACGCCAGATTAGCCCTCGAACACGAGCGCGACCCCATTCAAAGGGCGTGGCTGAACATGTACCTTGGCTGCGCCGCGGAAGTCGATCCCACACTCGGGAAGTTTCCGGCTCAGCGCAAGGAGGCGGCTCGGCGGTTTCTGCGGAGCTACAAGGAAATGCTCGCTCTCAAGTTGCCCGCGACCGCCCCGGAACTCCCAGCCCTTCAAGGCAGCGGCAAAATTGAAAGCAACGATCCAATCGAGAGCGCGCAGGCACGCGCGAACAATGACGCCTACATGAAAGCGCGCAAGGAAGCCGAATACCTTCGGGAAATGGTGCATCACCGCGACGTCCTCTTCGGTCAATGCGCTCAGCTGTACCGCCGTGAGCCGTCGGCGAACGACGAACTCCGGCAACTCGCGGAAATCATTCTGAAGGATCGGCAACTCGCGGAGGATTTCCTCACCAACGTGAAGAGGTGGAAGAGTCCCGCGGAGCGCGGCGCTCCCGCGAAACCGGCAGCCGATCCGGAGGCCGCGATCGAGGGGCTCGAGAAGTTGGGGGTCCAGCTGGAACGAGACAAGAACGGACTCGTCGTGCAGGCGCTCTTGCCGTCGCGGTTCGGCCGATTTCCCGAGGCATTCGCGCACTTGCAACTATTGCCAAAACTGGCCTGGCTCACCTGCAATGGGGACAGCCTCTTTGCGGACGATTTCAAGCAGATCGCAACACTTGCCTCTTTGGAGGAATTCGAACTCAACGCGAACCGGAAATGTCAGCCGCTGCCGTGGAAGATCCTTCGCGGCGTCCGCTGCATCCGCCTGGCAGGCGAAGGCATCGACGACTCGCTGTTGGAGGCAATCAGCGAGATGCCGGCGGTCACGAGCATCCACATGAACCAGGTCGCGGTCACCCCCGACGGCCTGGCCCACCTCAAACGATTCCCAAACCTCGAATCGGTGCTGATTCAGGTGTCGAAGGTAACGGCGGATGGCGTCAATCGCATCGGCGATGTCAAGAAACTCACTTCACTCACCTTGAGCGGGAACGACATCGGTGCGGACGGATTCGGACATCTCGGCAAACTGACGGGGCTAACTTACCTCAACCTCGAAAAAACAGGCTGTACCGATGACCGGGTGAGTCTGCTCAAGCCGTTGGCGAACCTGACCGATCTCGACCTCGGCTATAACCCGGATGTGAGCGACGCCGGGCTCCGGCACCTGGTTGGGCTCAAGAAACTGGGCGGTCTGCGCCTCTACGGGACAGGCGTCACCGATGACGGCGTGGCAGAGTTGAAGAAAGCGTTGCCGAAACTCATCGTCGGAAAATAATCGGTTCGTCGCCTGGGCAGCATTCCTATTCCTGCCAGCGATCGAGCCATCCGAATTCACGTATTTCGAACTCAACGCCAATCGAAGTTTTCAGCCCATGCCGTAGAAGGAGCTGCGCAGCGTCCGGTGTGTTTGGCTGTCGGGCGACTATGGTATGCGTGAGCAGTTCGGCCAGATCCCTTCACCCGCGTGCGGCCGGCGCTTGGGGGCGGCGAAATTAAGGATGCAAGAATGAGAATACTCTCACTCATCGTGCCTTCATCCTTCGTCCCTTATACTCCAATCTCGGCGAAATAAAGGATGAAAGGATGAAAAAATTCTCATTCATCCTTCTTTCATCCTTTGTCACCTATACTTGAGTATCGCCGTTCACTCATACCCGAATCACCTCATTTTGTCGGAGTTTGGTCGATGGTGCCCCAGTTTCAATTTGATCTGACCACCAGCCTGATCGCGGGCATTGTGCTTCTTGCCCAGGGCGTCAGTTTGCTCCTCATGCGAAAAGCATCGCGGACGCGGCAGATCCTGGCCGGCTTCGTGGTCTCGGGGGTTTCCATTTCCTTCCTGTCGATCTTGTTTCCTGACACTCCCCTGTATTCAACCCTTGCGTTGGCTGCCGGAATACCTCTCGCCATCTTATCAATCAACCGCTCCGAATTGCTCGTTCGATGCACCGAGCGAAGTGGACGGTTCCTTCGTGAACCGGTGTATTGGGTGGCTGCCATGGTCGTGACCGGAACGAGCTTGATTGCACTGTCCGCGGCCTATTCCGAAACGACGAATTGCGATCTCCTCGACGAAAGCAAAGTAAACGCAAGCGGGATTGGATCGATGCCGCCCGCGTTTCGCGAAGACGCGATCCAGAATGCCGTGACGGACCGAGGAAATCGGATACCACTGTTTTTTCCGGAGCACATGGAGAATGTCGATTTCGCACAGGCCGATGAAAGTATTTCGAAAAGGTATTTGCAAGATCAGCAGCTGATCCGTGTGGATTCACCTGCCCCGAACGTCAATTGCCATGGTTGGGTCTTTACCAAGGGGCAGTTCTGGATTCGTGGTCAGGCGGTCGATTTGATTCTCGCCGACAACGGATATGTGGGCACAAGCCAACCCGAGCCGGGCGACATCGTGATTTATCGAGATGAAGCCGGAACCATCACGCACTCCGGCGTCGTCCGCACCGTGTTGGATGGCGGCCACGTCCTGGTCGAGAGCAAATGGGGCGCGTTGGGCACGTACTTGCACTTCGTGGAGCATTCTCCCTACGGAGCTCACTTCCAGGTTCTGCGCAGTTCCCGAACGTCGCATGTCTTGAAGGGCCTCCCCATTCCCGGGGAAGCCAGAACTCCTTCCGATCAAATCTAGAGTTCGCGTATCTCTGGCTCGAATGCCCGACGCACGAACGTCGGGCAGGCTTGGGCTCAAGAAGCTGGAGGGTCTGTGCCTCTACGACACAGATAACGGGCTGACCGAACTCAAGATGGGAAGGTGCGAAACGCTCAAAGGTGGCTTTCAGGCGGTTTTTGCCTTGAGATTGCGAAAAAGCAACCTTCACCTGCCCAAATGCCAGGGGGCGAAATTCAACGATTCAACGTGGTGGAATGGCTTCGCTTCCCCGCCCGTTCACAACGTCACGATCGCACTGCCCCACGTCAAGCCGCCGCCGAAGGCGACGAGCAGGACCGTGTCGCCCTTCTTGGCCCTGCCGGTTTCGAGCGCCTCGTCGAGCGCGATGGGCACCGACGCCGCCGATGTGTTGCCGTAGCGGTCGAGGTTGACCATCACTTTGTCGGCCGGAAAATCGGTGGATTCCAGGGCGGAATCGATGATGCGCTGATTCACCTGATGGGGAATGAGCAAATCGATTTTCCGGCCGTTCCGCTGGCATTCCAACGCGGCCTCTTCGATCAGCTCGATCATTCGGCAGACGGCGAATCGAAAGACTTCCCGGCCGTTCATCCGCACGAATTCGAGAGGTTTTTCCCCCGTCACGGACGCGGTCGTCACTTTGCTGGGCACCTGGATGAGACTCTGGTTGCGGTGGGTCCCGTCGGAATACAGGCGGACCAGATGAATTCCCTCGGCTTCGTTGTGCGAAGCCGACAGCACCGCCGCTCCGGCGCCGTCGCCGAAAAGAATGCAGGTATTGCGATCGGTTAGATCCATCGCTCGGGACAGCACCTCGGTCCCCACGATCAGAACGTTGCGCGCCTGCCCAGAGCGAATGAATTGATCGGCCACCGACATTGCGTAGAGAAACCCCGTGCACGCGGCGGAGATGTCAAAGGCGGGAATCTGGCGGCAGCCCAAGGCTGCCTGAATGGAACAGGCGTTCGCCGGGGTCATCATGTCCGGAGTGACCGTGGCGCAAACGATCAGGTCCAGTTCATCGGCGGGCATCAGCGCTTTCGACAGTGCTTTCTCGGCTGCGGAAATGCCGAGACTGGCGGACGTGTCCTTGTCTTCCGCGAAGCGCCGTTCGCGGATTCCGGTGCGCGTGCGGATCCACTCGTCCGAGGTGTCGATGGTGTCGACGAACTCGTCGTTGGTCACAACTCGTGCCGGCAAACTGCTGCCGGTTCCGCGCAAAGCGGCTTTCTTCTTCCGGTTCATTCGCTCACAAGACCGGTCCGAAACGCGATGGATATGCTAATTGGTTTAGAAAATTGGTGGAGTCTCCGCCAGCGAAAAATCTCGCGAAAGAGTGGAGGGTGAAGGGTGGAGTGTGGAGGGTGAAGCAAAACGCTCCACCCTTCACCCTCCACACTCCACCCGATTCAGGATCTGGGCTATCGCCCAGCTGGCGGCCTCGCGAATCAGCGGTTCCAGATCATCGAGAGCTTTTCGCAAGGCGGGCAACGCTGAATGGTCCCCCGTATTACCCAAGACGAGCGCGGCATTGCGCAGCAGTCCACGGCGCTTTGTTCGCCAGATGGCGGTATCGCGAAAACGGCGGCGAAACTGCTCGTCCGATAGGCCGAGCAGCTCGACGGGGTCGAGCGCGATGGTTTCGACGTCCGTTTTCGAGTTCCACGGACAGACCTCCTGGCACACGTCGCAGCCGAACAGCCAGGCGCCGACGCCGGGGCGCAGCTCTTCCGGAATCGGCGAGCGAAGTTCGATCGTCAGGTAACTGATGCAGCGGCGCGCATCGAGCCGGCCAGGCGCCGTGAAGGCCTGGGTGGGGCAGGCATCGAGGCAGGCCGTGCAGGTCCCACAATGGCTGGCCGAATGAGGCGCGTCGGCTTTCAATTCGATATCAACCAGCAGCGCGCCGAGAAAGAAATAGCTGCCTCGACGCTTGTCGATCAGCATCGTGTTCTTGCCGAACCAGCCGAGTCCCGCGCGCCTCGCGAAATCGCGTTCGAGCAGCGGAGCCGTATCGACCACGCCGCGGCCGCGGCAACCGGGCGATTCCTGCTGCAACCAATGCAACAGCAGATCGAGTTTCCCCCAGAGAACGTCGTGATAATCGGCGCCGCGAGCGTATCGGGCCACCTTGCCCCCGCGCCCGTTTGCCGCGACTCGTTGCGGAGTTCCGGCTTCTCGGATCGATTCCAGCGGGACGATTTCGTTTGAGCCGTCGTTGTCCTGTCGAACCGCATAAGACCAACCCACCATGATAACGCTCCGAACGTCGGCGAAGATCGCCGATGGATGCTGCCGAGCTTCCGCGTTTCGACTCATGTATTGCATTTCGCCGGCGCAGCCTTGATCGAGCCATTCTTTCAGGTGATCGAAGCCGTCGGCCGCGGTCGCGGGCGCGATGCCGACGAGGTCGAAACCCAGGGAGCGGGCATGGTCTTTTAGACGGGCTTCGAGCACGACGGAGTTCCCGTTTGGATTGAGTCGCGGCGGGCGGGGATTTTGACCGCATGCGACAGCGGA
>Ga0206992_1088_pt1 | contig 19482 bp, 22 predicted proteins | sample Alteio_BWMinCont_6_FD_153267 | JGI IMG/M metagenome (GOLD analysis project Ga0206992, IMG submission 153267) | Enriched cells from forest soil in Barre Woods Harvard Forest LTER site, Petersham, Massachusetts, United States -... | ecosystem: Environmental > Terrestrial > Soil > Temperate forest >... | reverse complement strand
TAAGTCTCCACTCTATCATCGTGCTTGCGAACTTTGGTTCCATCGAATAATCGGGTGTCACCACGGTCGCCGGTCTTGGTGTAAATCTTCATTGTGGAATCCAGTAGCGCTGAAATTCCGCAAAATGCGTCAGGGTCTGAAAGCCCGCCATCCGGTCGATGTAGACGTGTCCTGCCAGGTGATCCAGTTCATGTTGAATCACACGGGCAAAAAATCCCTCCGCCACAATCGAGAGCGGCTTTCCAAAGCGATCCAGCGCTTCAACTTTCAGCTTACTGAAACGCGGAACGCGGCCGCGCATTTCCGGGATGCTCAGACAGCCCTCCCAGTCTTCAAGCGGAGTTTCATCGAGAACGGTGAGCGACGGGTTGACCAGAACCGTGAGCGGAATTTCGCCGCGCGGGCTCTGGCTCTCGATTACCGCAAGCGAAAGGGATTCGTGAACCTGCGGGGCGGCCAAACCCACTCCGGTGTATTCCACCATCGTTTCGATCATGTTATCGATCAACGTCTGAATCGGGCCGCTCGCCAGCTGTTCGCGAGACAAATGCCGAGCCTGGTTTCGCAGGACCGGATGGCCGAGGCGTGAAACTTTAAGGATGGACATCAGTTTAGTGGGTTGTCTGGTACAGCTTTTTGCTTTGCGGATGTTTAAAACCTGCGCGACGGTAGTGAATCGCTTCCGCCACAATCGCAACCGCGATCTCTTCTGGCAAGACCGCGCCAATGTCCAGGCCAACCGGAGCGCAAACCTGCTCTAACCTTTCCCGGGCGACGCCCTCGTTTTGGAGGTTCTCGAAAATCGTTCGAACTTTACGTTTGCTGCCGATCATCCCGATGTACCGGGCGTCGGTTCCGACTGCCCATCTCAGCACACTTTCGTCTTCCTGGTGCCCTCGGGTGACGATGACCAGGTACGTGTTGGCATCCGGCAGGATTTCGTCAAACGCCTTCTCGAAGCTTTCCGAATAGATTGCCAAAGCCTCGGGAAATCGTTCTACGTTCGCATACTGAGGCCGATTATCAACGATGATGGTTCTGAACCCGGCGACGGCTGCGATCTTCGAAAGCTGTGTCGAAATGTGGCCGGCGCCAAAGATCACCATTTTGGGAGTGGGCAAGATCGGTTCGATGAAGATCTCCAGCTTCCCGCCGCAGATGAGTCCGCTGTCGCCCATGGAATCGGCGGTGAGATCGAAGCTCATGATCCGCGATTTCTCTTCCCGTATCACGTCCTGAGCCGCTGCCCAGACCTCAGCTTCGACACATCCGCCACCGACTGATCCCATGATCGAACCATCGTCTCGAATGAGCATTTTAGCGGTCTGGAAGCTCGGCACCGAACCCTTGATCTGAACGATAGTAGCAAGGGCGGCGCGGCGTCCAGACTGCCTCAAACGCTGGATTTCATCGAATAGATCCACTTCCATATCGGGGCCAGTTTAGCATATTTCATTGACTTTACTTGTAGCCCTCTCTTATCATCCCTCGTTTTTGCAAAGGTTGTAACTTATTCATATGACGGGAATTCATAGCCCCAAGACAATCAACGATCTGGTCAAGCTGGTGGCGAAGCACGGCAAGCACGCATTCTTCATTTCTGGCGTCGATCCTTCGACAGACCGCGTTCCAAACGGCAAGGTGGTCATCGACATCGGCAACATCGGCCCGCTCAATACGATCGAGGTTGCGAAGGACAAGATCGTCATCGGGACCGGATTGAACCTCGGACGCGTTTCGCGCGAAGCCAGCGGAGAAAACGGATTGCTGCGCCAGAGCGCTTCACTGATCGCGAACCCGCTGGTCCGCAACCGCATCACATTCCTGCAGTCGCTCGATCCGGATTCACCCTACTTCGATGTGACGACCCCTCTGGTTCTGCTCGACGCAAAGATCAGGCTGCAAAGCCCTACCGGTAAGCGCACTGTTGCGATCCGCGAGTATCTGGAGAGTCTCGAAAAGGGACGCAAGAAGGGCGAGATCCCGACCTACGTCGAGTTCACGAAACTGCCCGCCAACGAGAAGGTCGGATTCTTCCGCATCGCCCGCACCAACGGCAAGGGAACCGTATCTGCCGCCGCACGCATGAAACTCATCCGAAGCATCTGCAAGGATCCGGAAGTCGTTGTCTCGAGCCTGTCATTGATTCCCCTGCGAACGAAGCTCGCGGAAAAGGAAATCAACGCCAAGCCTGCCAGTGAAGACTCGATCAAGAAGGCTTCGGTACTCGCGGCCAACGAAATTCTATCGCTCGGCGATTCGAAGAATACCTACGAGCGTTCTCTGGTCGAGATCGCGGTCGCGCGCACACTGCGCACGATTATGGAAGGATCGATTCCGGTTTAGTCAGGGGCACGTGGATGATTTCCAGAACCTCGGCGGTCGTCAGCAGGCGGTCGGACAATTTGGCCTGATTGTAGATTGCGCTAACGCGCTCTTCCGTCGCTTCAATTCCCCGCTTTTCCAGCCAGAAAATAACGTTTGAACGGCCGCTCATGGGACCGATGTCGATGATCTGCTCCAACCCGAACATGTGCGACGGCACGCCGGAGTAAACGGAATCGGCGATTTCAGGCTCACCTTTGCGGAACGCCTTGATCACCGCCGCCGCGTGAACGCCGGTAGCTGTGCGGAAAGCGTCCGCGCCAAAGACTGGATAACCGGAAGGGATGGGAACCTTACAGGCGCGCGAGACGATTTCGCAGTACTCCTTCAGGCGGAGCAGATCGTTATCGATGGCGCCCAGTAACTTGAGGTTCACCAGCACCTGATCCATTGGAGTATTGCCGACCCGCTCCCCAATGCCCAGCGCGCAGCCGTGAATCACGTCGGCGCCGGCTTCGACCGCTGCCAGAGAGTTGATGACACTCAGGCCGCGGTCGTTGTGGCCATGCCATCCAATCATGATGCTCTCGCCCGAGGGCCGGACGATCTCTTCAATAACAAAGCGAACCAGGGCGCGCGCGCCATCCGGCGTTGCGTGTCCGACTGTATCGGTAAGGACGATATGACGCGCGCCGCAGCGAATGGCGGTCGAGTACAGCTTCTTGATGGTTTCGGGAAAAGCGCGCGTCGTGTCCTCGGTGACATACATCACCGCCAACTGGCCCTTGATTGCATAGCAAACAGCCTCTTCGGTTCGACGCTGGAGATCGTCAATGGTCCAGTTCTCGACGTACTGACGGATCAGACTCGATCCCAGAAATGCCGCCACTTCGATGGCCACACCGGTCTTTTGAACAATGTCGATGATGGGCTCGATATCTTTGATTGTCGTGCGTGCGGCACAGTTGGCATGAATCTTGAGCTTACTCTTCGACATCTCGGTCGCCAGCGCCAGGACGTCAGCGTAAGCTCGAGGGCCCGCTCCCGGCAAACCGAGATCAAGCATGTCGATGCCAAGGTGCTCCATGAGGTGAAGCAAGTGGATCTTGTCGTCAATGCAGGGATCGGAAACGGTCGGGGATTGGAGGCCGTCGCGCAGAGTCTCGTCATTCAGAAGGACGCGTTTGGACGTCAGAGGATCGGGACGGCCAATCGTATTCCAGTCGAAAACGAGCTTCTGTTGGTCCAAAGGCTATTTTCCTTTCGCCATCGCGTAGGGGCTCTCGTCAACGTAAAGGGTCTTACACCTCTGGCAACGAAACACGTCTTTCCCTGCGCCGGCCGCCTTCTTGGCGTCGGGGTCCAGTTCCGTAATTCGCTTCATTTTGCCGCCACACTGCGGTTCCTTGGCGTCGGGCGTTGGTAAGTTGCAAACCGTCTGGCGTGGAGCCTTCACTTTCACGTCGTTCTCTCCCTGGTCGAGTTTCGTTGTCGAAACGAATTATAACATTTGCGGACTAGCCCCATTTCAGCTTGCCGCGAAGGACGTCGAAATAGTTCTTGCCGCTCGGCGCGATGAGCTGGACCACGACTTTGGAGCGTTCCGCCAACACCCGATCGCCGCGGTCCAGAGGCAATCCCACCTGTCCGTCAACGGAAAGGTGGACCTCTCCCTGGTCCGATTTCAAAGTCAGCTCGATCTTCATGTCTCCTGGAAGGACGATCGGACGATTTGTCAGCGTGTGCGAACAGATCGGCGTCACCACCATCGCGCTCATGCTGGGGAAAACGATCGGACCTCCAGCGGACAGGTTGTAGGCCGTCGAACCCGTTGGAGTTGAGACGATCAGTCCGTCGGACCTGAAACTGGACAAGTATTGGCCGTTCACCCGGGCCTCCAGTTCGATAATCCGTGCCAGGGTGCCCTTGTTGATGACGGCGTCGTTCAATGCCCGGTATTCCGCAATGCGCCGTCCGTCGCGTTCAACCGCGACTTCCATCATCATGCGATGATCCGTCACGAAACGGCCCTCGAGCACCTGTTCCAGGGCAGGAGTCATCTCTTCGAGAGTAACTTCCGTCAGGAAGCCAAGGCCGCCATGATTAATGGCGAGCATGGGAATCTGACGATCCCCAAGCGAGCGAGCAGCCGCCAGCAATGTCCCGTCACCGCCGACAACAACCGCGAGGTCGGCCTGCGACACAATCGATGGATGAGGATTCAGGTGCGGCTGAATGCCTTTCCCCTGAAACCACGTCATCAAATTCAACGCGACGTTGGCGACATCCGGTTGCCTGGGCTTGCTGAAGATAGCGACGTTCTTAAAACTCATGGTTTACGAAACAGCAAAAAGAATTCGCGATTCCCTTCGCGACCCTGGATCGGCGATTCCTGCTCGCCAGCCAATTCGAGACCGCTCGCTTTTCCGGCTTCGGCAATCCGCGCGATCGATTCGCGTTGCAACTCTTCATCTCGAACGATCCCGCCCTTGCCGACTTTTCCACGGTCGACTTCAAACTGCGGCTTAACCAACGCAATGCATACGGCGCCTGGCTTCAAAACCGCGCGCACTCTCGGTAACAGCATTGTAAGGGAGATGAACGACGCGTCAATCGTAACAATGTCGACCGCTTCACCAATATGTTCGAAGTCGAGGAAGCGAGCATTCAATTCGATCGGCTTGACCCTGGGATCGCTGCGAATCTTCCAGTCGAGCTGTTGGACATCGACGTCCAGGGCATAGACACGAGCGGCTCCGTGCAGCAGCAGGTAGTGTGTAAAGCCACCCGTTGACGATCCAATGTCGAGACAAACCTGCCCTTCTATTGGAATACCGAAGGCGTGAACGGCGCCTTCGAGCTTCAAGCCGCCGCGACCGACGTAAGGGTGGGGAGGTTCCTTGATCCGGATTTCCAGGCTTTCATCGATGGCGGTCCCTGCCTTGGTGATAGACATGTCTCCCACCAGAACCTTGCCGGCCATGATCAAGGCCTGGGCCCTTTCGGGCGTCTCCGCCAGGCCGCGCTCAACAAGGATCTGGTCGATACGCCGTTTCAATGGGAGCGGGTCTCCAGGTAGTCTGCAATCGAAAGCAACACTTCGGATCGGGTGCCCAGCGGGCGGATCGCCGCTCGAGCCTGCTCGGTCAACTCGCGAACAATCGCGCGCGACCGCTCCAACCCATGCAGCGCCGGGTAGGTCGCCTTTGCCTGGTCGCGATCCTTGCCGCCGGTCTTTCCGAGGGTTTCACTTGAAGCCGTTTCGTCGAGAATGTCGTCGACGATTTGAAACGCCAGTCCAATCCTTTCACCGAAAACGCGCACGGAGCCAAGCTCCGGTTCCTTTGCTCCGCCTAGAAAAGCTCCGGCGGTAACCGCCGCCGTGATGATCGCGGCCGTTTTCGAGCGGTGAATCCGCTCGACGTCGACGCGATCGATCGGAGAACCTTCCGCCTCGATATCAAAGACCTGCCCGGCAATCATCCCCGATTCCGAGCCGGAGGCGCGCGCCAACATCGAAATCACTCGCAGCGTGCGTTCCGGGGGAAAAGCGTCGATTCCGGCGAGTACTTCAAACGCGAGCGTGAGCAGCGCATCGCCGGCAAGAATGGCTGTCGCCTCGCCAAACTTCTTGTGACACGACGGCAGGCCACGGCGAAAATCGTCGTCGTCCATGGCGGGAAGGTCGTCATGGATCAGCGAGTAGGTGTGAATCATTTCGAATGCGCTTGCCACCGGCAACACCGCTGTCCAATTCGATTCGTAGAGCGCAAAACCCGCAATGCAGAGCGCGGGGCGGAGCCGCTTGCCACCGGCAAAGACGCTGTAGCGCATGGCCTGATGAATTTTTTCGGGTGGCGTTGTGCCGGATGGAAGGAGGTTGTCCAGAGAGGCGTCGACATCGGGGAGCACGCGATCGAAAAACGTGCTCAACTCACTCTTCATTACCTGCCTCGAAAGGGGCCGGCCTGGGATCGCCGGAACTGCTCTTCAGAAGGATTTCAACACGGCGTTCGGCCTGCTCCAGCGTGGAATGGCAGAATCTCGAAAGCTTGATGCCTTCCTCAAACAGCTGAAGCGCCGAATCCAGCGACTGGTCGCCGTTTTCCAGCTTCTTCACGATCTCCTCGAGGCGTTTGAGTGCAGTTTCGAAGTCCGGGGCGTCCGCCATGAAGCGATTGTAACGTATAATTCCGACGTCGTGTTGTTTTGACGCCATATGAAATTAATCCTCGCTTTGTGTGTTCCGCTGCTGTTTTCGTCGTGTGCCCCAAAGCCTGAACCTGTTCTGGAAGAGGCCACCGTCGTCGCCCGCAATGCTTCGGTGCGCCAGAAAAACAGCCCGACTTCACGCACCCTCGTCACTCTAAACGTGGGCGACAAAGTGGACGTCCTCCAGCGTGAGGAGAACTGGTATCGCATTCGCCACGGCGAACAGCTTCAAGGCTGGATGGAAGAGAGCACCCTGGTAACGACCGAAAACGCCGCCCGCATCAAGCAGCTCGCCGAGTCCTCCAAATCAGAGCCGGCCCAGAACACGGCGGTGGTCCACGAGGAAGTCAACTATCGGATCGAACCGGGAAGGTCGAGCGCTGTGATCCGCAAACTCGATGTCGGCACCAAGGTCGAAGTTCTCCAGAGGGCCACCGTTCCGCGACCGGGATCGGATTCCGCATTCGACGTCTGGCTAAAGGTTCGAACGAAGAACGGCGAAGCGGGATGGGTGTCAAAAGGCCTGGTGGACTTCGATACGCCTTCCGAGCTCGAGGCTTACACCGAAGAGATGACGTATCCCGCAGTCAAAGTGGTCAACAAGGTGGAAGACTCGATTGCCGGCACCACCAACTGGTATGTCGTTGCCGAACGCGCCACCGGATTGAACTCGATGCTGGATTTCGATGGGATCCGGGTCTTTACATGGAATCAGAAGATGCACCGCTACGAAACCGCCTTTCGAGAACGCGGCCTGCGCGGAGTCTATCCACTCGAAGTCGGGCGCGATACCAAAGACAACCCGACGTTCCGCTACTACGAACTCGATGCCGATGATAAGACAAAAACGCCCCACGATTATGTGATGTACGGAGTGGTACCCCGGCCCTTAAATTCGCCCCCGAAACCAAGGAAGAAGAAGTAGCAACGGATTACACCGCATTTGTGTTTCAATTGCGGTTCTCAAAAACTATGAAAGCACTCGTTAAAGACAAGCCCACAGATGAAAAGCCCTGGCCCACCGGTCTGCGGCTTGAGGATCGCCCGATTCCCGCGAACATTGGACCCGATGAGGTTCTGATCAAGGTCGTCGCCGCGGGTATTTGCGGCACGGACTCCGGAATATACAACTGCAAGAAGTCTATTCGAGCAGAGATGGTCAAGATGCAGGGCGATTCCGTCATCATCGGCCATGAATTTTGCGGCAAGATCCAGAAGGCCGGAGTGGAAGCCCTGTCGCGACTGGCGCAGATCGTCGAACACAACGCGCAGTTCGATTCCGATGTCGAACGCTTCGTCAAAGGACGCGCGGCGGCCCAGCTTGCGGTCGACCCGAAATTCGAAAGCTTCCTGCACGAACATTTCATCGCATCGGCCGAGATGCACGTTACCTGCGGCTGGTGTTATCAGTGCCGCCTCGGCGATCGCCACGTCTGCCGCAATACGATCATCAAAGGCGTGCACGCCGACGGCGCATTCGCAGAGTTCGTGAAGGTGTCGGCCTCCAATCTGGTGCTGTTCCGAAATGGAGAGATCCCAACCTCGATTATTGCCTTCATGGATGCCATCGGCAATTCCGTGCACACGGTTCAGTCGGCCAACCTGGTCGGCCAGAACGTCATTGTTCTGGGCGCCGGGACCCAGGGACTGATGGCGTCCGCAATCGCGCATCGCAGCGGCGCCGCACGGGTCTACATCACCGATTTCTCGAGCCCAAGCCGAGGAATGACTCACGAGAAGCTCGATCAGAATCGCTTCGAAATCGCGCGCAAATTTGGAGTCCGCGACTGCTTTGATCTGGGATTGCCCGAAGAGCGGGATCGCATGAAGAAGCGGATCATGGAGGACACGGCCGGCACCGGCGTCGATGTCGCGCTGGAAATGTCCGGTAGCTACAACGCCTACCGCGATGCCTTCAACCTGCTCCGCATGGGTGGAAAGCTCGTGCTTCTCGGCATCCCGGAAGGCGAGATGAAGATGGACTTCGCCCAGGATGTCATCTTCCGCGGACTGACGATTCACGGCGTCATCGGCCGCAAGGTTTTTGAAACCTGGGAAACGATGCGCAATATCCTCTCCACTGGCCTGGCCAAGGACATGCTCGACGCCGGCTTCGTGTCGCGCGAGTTGCCATTGGAGCAATTTGAAGAAGGCTTCGCCGCGATCGCCCGGGGCGATGCAACGAAAGTGATTCTCAAGCCATGAAAATCTACGACGCGATCCATCAGGAACTTGATCGACTCCAGGAAACCAAAACCTTCAAACGCGAAACCCAGATTGAATCCGAGCAAGGCGCTGTCGTCCGCGTGGCCGGCAAAGAAGTGGTCATGCTCGCATCAAACAACTACCTGGGTCTTTCATCCCATCCGCGCATCAAGGAAGCCGCCATCCGCGGTGTTCGCGCATTCGGGCACGGGGTGTCGTCGGTCCGGTTCTTGTGCGGAACCCTGACTATCCATCGAAAACTGGAAGAAAAGATTGCGGCATTCGTCGGAACTGAGGACAGTATTTTGTTTTCGTCCTGCTTCTCCGCCAACGAAGGCTTCTTCGCCTCGATTGTCAACGAAAAGCTCGGCCACGAACTGTACCGGGACGTCATCTACAGCGATCGCTTGAACCATGCCAGCATCATCGATGGAACCCGTCTGTGCCGCGTGGAAGTCGTTCACCGCCAGGTCTATGAACACGCCGACGTCGCCGACCTTGCCCGACTGCTGGAAGCAGACCGTGCTACCAACTATCGATTTGGGTTCGTGGCAACGGACGGCGTCTTCAGCATGGAAGGAGACCTCGCTCCCCTTCCGGCGCTGGTCGATATTTCCAAGAAGTACGGACAATTGCTGTTTGTCGACGATTCGCACGCCGTCGGGGTCGTCGGTCCTACGGGACGGGGTACCGCGGAAGCTCAAGGCGTTCACGGCAAGATTGACGTCATCAGCGGCACGCTCGGCAAAGCGCTGGGCGGAGCGGCCGGTGGTTACGTCGCCGGCACCCGGGACATGGTGGCCTTCCTGAGGCAGAAGTCGCGACCCTACACCTTTTCGAATTCCCTGCCGCCCGCAATTGTGATGGCGGCGATCGAAGCGTTCACCATGCTCGAAGAGAATACGGGCATCGTCGATCGCCTGCACGAGAACACGGCGTACTTCCGAAAGCACATCCAAGCGTTAGGGTTCAAGATTCTGGAAGGTACGCACCCGATCGTTCCCATCATGCTGGGCGAAGCGGCAGTGGCAATGGACATGAGCAATGCACTGCTTGATGAGGGCGTTTACATCAAGGGCCTGTGGTATCCGGTCGTCCCCAAGGGTGAAGCCCGATTGCGCGCTCAAATCTCTGCAGCCCTGGACAAGTCGACCCTCGATCGAGCGCTCGACGCTTTCGAACGGGTCGGCAGACGCATGAAGATTATCTAAGTCAGAGTTAGGGGATTAGGGATCAGACCCGGAGCCCCTCCTTCCGAAGGAGGGGTGTCTGTGAAGGCCGGAGGCCGAACAGACGGGGTGGTTGTTCAAACCACCGATTATTCGAAGTTAAACAACCACCCCGTCTGCGCCTTCGGCGCAGCCACCCCTCCTTCGAAAGGAGGGGTACCCGCTCATTTCATCGTTTACGGCAATTGCTTTCGCAGGGTTTTGTCCATAGCTTGGATCTTCTTCGCCAAGAGGACGTCAACCCCCGGAATCGCCTTCAACCGGGCCATGGTTTGAAGGGCGTCGGCACGGTGGCGTTCGGCGTCCTGCAGCTGAACTTCTTCTAGCAACGCGTACTTCGCCATCGTGGGCGATCGTTTGATCTCTTCGCTGAATACCTTCTCGAAATAATCGGCTCCCGCCAGGTTTTTCTCCTGCATGCGATGCCAATCGGTGACCCAGGTATAGAGCACAAAGTTGTCCTTATAGTCGGATCGCAGCGTTGCCAAAACTCGAAAGGCTTCCGGCCAATTCCGCTCCTCGCGCATCGCGGTGTAATAAATGATGCGCGCTTCCGTCTGGGCATAGCGGGCTTTGCTCATGGCAGTCTTGAGTTCGTCGATTCCCAGATCGCGATTGCCACGCGCGCCAATCAGAAAGGCAAAGGGCTTAATCATTGCTGGAAGCGAGCCAGTAAAATAGTTGAAGGCGCCTTTGCCCACGTAGATGTCGTAGTAGGTATTGTCCAGCGCATACACCTCCTCGGCATACTTATGGGCGCGCAAACCCATTCTCAGCGCGCTGAAATAGGCGCCTTTCTGGGTGACCTGGAACTGGGCGTAGCTGCCGTAAGCGTACTCAAGGTAAGCCTCGACCTCCGTGCGGGGATATTTTGTCAGCTTAAGAGCCGCCTCACCCTTCTCTGCGGCCAGTTTCTGAGCCGCATAGTAGGCGTTCTCAATTCCGGCATTGCCTGGATCCATCTGGGCTTCCCACCAGTAAGTCTCAGCCATCAGCGTGTAGCCGACCGGATGATCCGGAAAGCGGGATTCAAGCGACTTCGCACCCTCGCGAGCGTCCGCAAGATGCAGATTATAAGTCGATTGCATCGTTTGGCGGATTAACTGGTCGGCCGCTGGGTCGTTATAGAGAAATCCAGCCGGGACAAACAGGAGGGAAAGAAGCCACGCCAGCATCGGAGCATCATACCCCGAGTTAAGCAAAAAAATCCCCGCGGCGTAAGCCGCGGGGGAAGTGGGATGGTGGAGGAAATCTACACTCTAATAGACGTCGGTACTGAACTAAAAGTTACCAGAAAGACGAAGAATTTTTATGAAGAATAATAGAAATAAAGTGTGAACGAGGAATGAAAGGGATGGAATGGGTCCGGAGGGCCGCAATGACCCTCCGAACCGACAAAAATCGGGCTTACGGAGCCGGCTTGTACTTCGAAACGCCGCCGGTCATATCGCGGTGGACGTTGTGGCAGGTTATACAGGTCGCGCCCAAAGTCTTCTTGGCAGCTGCCAACCCAGCGGCGTCGCCAGCCTTAGATGCCTTTGCGACATCACCAGCAGCAGCCACAGCATCATTGGCCCAACCCACTGCCGGAGTCTGCTTCTGGGCCTTCATGAACACGCCAACTTCTTTGAACAAGGTCTGCAGTTTCTCGGCGTCAGCCACAACTTCTTTGCTGTCCGTCGCTTTGTTCATAGCTATGTTGGTCGGTCCGACTCCTTCCTTCATTATGGGAACGATGTCGCGTTGTGCGTACAAGGTGATGCCCATCATGGCAACCATGCAGACCGCGATCAAAATAGATGTCCTGCGCATTTAAAACTCCTCCTTCACAATCCTTTAAGATTTAGGTCAATTCCCGACATATTGCCGACAAAAACAGTACAACTATAGACGAAGGACATATCCCCGTCAATCAGCCCGCGGCCTTCAAGTCATTGAAAATCTTCGTCAATGCAGGCACTACCTTGAAAAGATCGTCAACAATGCCATAGTGTGCCACCTTGAAGATCGGAGCCTCGGCATCCTTATTAATTGCCACGATGCAACGCGACGTCTGCATGCCGACGAGGTGTTGAATCGCGCCGGAAATTCCTATGGCAAAGTAAAGCTTGGGAGACACAGTTTGGCCGGAACTGCCGATCTGGTATTCGCGCGGCAGCCATTCGGCGTCGACGACGGGCCGCGAAGCCCCAACCTGCCCCCCAATGGCCTGCGCCAGATCGAAAATCACCTGAAAATTCTCCTTCTGCTTCAGACCGCGACCGCCGGAAATAATGATCGGAGCTGTGGTCAAGTCGGCCTTTCCCTTCTGAGCTTCGACGCGCTCCAGCACTTTACGTCTCGTCGGCCCCTGTATCTCAACCGGATACGCGACCACGGTCGCGCTTCCACCGCTCTCGACCTCATCCCCGGGAAAGGCGCCGGGTGACGTCGTCGCCAGGTAAGGAGCGTCTCCCCGCATGGCGGTTTTCATATTCATTTTCGCGTTGAAGATCTGCCGGGTCAGGATCAGCCTGTCGCCCTGCTTCTCGAAATCGACGCAGCCGGCGATCAATGGCCGGCGCAAGGCGACGGCTAGCCTCGGTAAGAAGTCGTATCCCTGGGTCGTGTGGCCCGCCAAGACCAGAAAAGGCTTTTCGGCAGCCAAGAGGCTCTTGAGAACGCTGACGTAGGTGTCCGGATTATATTCGGCAAGATCGGCGTGCTCTGCGGTGATGACCCGGTCGATTTTCTTCGACTTCAACTCTTCGGCAACCGTCGCGGTGTTGTTGCCGAGAACTACCGCCGTCACCGGCTGTCCGAATTCCTTCCCAACCCGTTGGGCGAAGACCAGCATTTCATTCGTGATCGGCTTCAGCTTGTTGTCCCGATGTTCGGTTAAGACAAAAATCATTTCGTGTGTCCTCGTCCTTATAAAACTTTTGCTTCTTTGCGCAACTTCTCGACCAGTTTTCCAGCAGCTTCTTCCGGTGAGCCCGTCAGGATCTCGACCCGGCTCTTGCGATCCGGAATCAGGACTTCCTTGATGTCATACATCGCGCCGGGGCGACCCACCTGGTTGTCCGCCAATCCGAGGTCCGCAGCCGTCAGGACCTTCAACTCCTTCTTCTTCGCCGCCATGATTCCCTTAAGCGACGCGTAGCGCGGCTGGTTGATGCCGAACTGAATCGTCAGCACAGCAGGAATCGAAAGTTCGACGGTTTCGTTGATTCCTCCTTCGAGTTCGCGCTTCACGCGTGCTGTCTTGGCCTCGGCGTTGACGTCCACTGCAATCACGACCGTTGCATGAGCGCCACCGAGGAACTCCGCAAGCATGACGCCGGTCATCCCGGTTCCGAGATCATCGGACTGAACGCCCGTCAGAATCAGGTCGGCGCCGCCGTCCTTCTCGATCGCTTTTGCAATGGCTTCCGCCGTTGCAAATTCGTCGGAGCCCTTGAACTTCTCGTCAAGCAGATGGATGGCCCGGTCCGCGCCCATCGCCAGCCCAGACCGAAGAACGCGCGCTGCTTCTTCGCCTCCCATCGAAAGGACGATCACTTCGCCACCGTGCTTCTCCTTCAGTCGAAGGGCTTCCTCAAGGGCGTAGTTGTCGGCTTCACTGGCGACGAAAGTCAGGTCCTGATCCTTGATCCAGGTCTTTGTCTCGTTGATAACCAAACGAGAAGCCGGATCGGGAACAGGCTTAATACAACTGATAATCTTCACGATATTGGCTCCAAAGTTGATGAGATATAAGAGAGTTCGCTCTATCCGAAAAGCAAAACAGATATTGTAACTAAATCGTTGTGGCTTGACCAACTCTCGAATTTCGATTGCACTACCCGCGCTGATAGGTTAAACAATCTAGTTCCCTACCGAGCAAAATAGGATTCATGAACAAGCGATGACGACTAGTCCGAAAACAAAGAGCATATTCACGACCCACGAGGTCAGTGGGCTTTTGCACGTCAACCCGCGATCGGTAATCAATTGGATCGAACAGAACCTTTTGGCATCCTACCGCACGCCTGGCGGCCATCGACGCATTCGGCGTGAGGATCTCCTCGCATTCCTCCGAAAGCACCAGATTCCGACGCCGGCGCCGCTGCTCGAGGAGAAATTCAACGTCCTGATCGTTGAGGATGAAGAGGAAATTACAAAGATCCTCAAAGTCTATCTCGATCGTCTGGGTGGTTATGACACGCACTCCGCCTCCGACGGCATCACCGCGCTGATTGAAGTCGGACGCTCGAAACCGCACCTCATGATCCTGGACATCATGATTCCCGGCGTGGACGGTCTCGAAGTCTGCAAGCGTATTAAGGCGGACCCTGGCAACCGAACCGCAATCATTGCCATCAGTGGCCAACCGGACTGGGAAAAGAGAATTCTGCATGCAGGCGCCGATTCCTTCATGGCAAAGCCTCTGGACCTGGACAAACTGCACGGCGAAGCAAAACGTCTGCTCCGCATCCTGTAGAGCAGTCATTGCACCTCGATTTTCTAATGTGACATACTTGTCGGGTTTGACTGTGCGCCCGTAGCTCAGCTGGATAGAGCAACGGACTACGAATCCGTAGGTCGGGGGTCCGACTCCCTCCGGGCGCATTGATCGACGAAAAAGGCCGCCATTTCTGGCGGCCTTTTTCATTTGTTCAAAACTTCAATGATTGGTGTTTCATCGAAATATCGGACGAGGTTTACCGCGCCGTACTTCTGCCCGATCCGGAAGATATTGACTGGATCCATGCCGAGCGCGTCGGACAGAATGGCTCGGATGACGCCGCCATGGGTCATCAATGCAATCGTCTGTCCCACATGGCGCGCACGAAGTTGATTTGTTGTATCGAGAACCCTTACAGACATTTCTTGAAAGCATTCGCCACCCGGAAATCGGGTTTCGGTCGGATGTTGCATCCATTGTTGGTACAGATCGGGGTAAAGCCTGGCTATCTCGTCGTAGCTTCGGCCCTCGAACTCACCGAAGTCTAATTCTCGAAGGGTTTCGATGCTCTCGATCTTGATAGAACGGCCACCGCTGCCAGCCAGTATGACCGCAGCCTGCCGACAACGCTGCCGAGGACTGGTGTAAATTGCGGCGAACGGTTCGTTGGCGAGAGACTCAGCGACGTGGTGTGCATGACGAATTCCTTCAGAGGAGAGGGCGATATCCAATGAACCATAACAGCGCCCCCGAGCACCGACTTCCGGCTCTGGATGGCGCAACAGCCATAATGCAGTTTCCGTCATAGATCAACGCAGGGCCGTGAGAAGGAGAAGAACGAGACACTCTGAAAGTTCGACACCTGCTCCAATCGTATCTCCCGTCACTCCCCCGATTCGGCGCCGGCAACGCCAGCTCCACGACAGACTCACAAGAAGAGCGCCTGCGAAACAGCCGACACCCGTCCAGCCACCAGCGGCTGCCGCCAGCGCCAGTCCAATTACCGTCGCGATGATCAACTCGGTGCGTCCCATGAATCGCGCTGGTGTTCCCACGGAGTGCTGGCTGTCGTGCTCAATCGGACGCGCATAGGTTTGGCTGGCACCGAGAAAAACCGCCGCCCATCGCCCAAGGACCGGCGCTAAAAACAGTGCGGGACCTTGTCGGCCTGCCTCAATCAACGCGACGATAGCTCCGATTTTCAACGCGATCACCAGGATAAGTGCAATCGCGCCATATGCACCTATGGAATGGTCCCTCATGATTCGCAATACATCTTCTCTTGTGTGTCCCCCGCCGAACCCGTCCGCCGTGTCCGCTAGACCATCGAGGTGCAATGCTCCGGTGAGCAAAGCATCCATCGCGACGATGATCACTGCAGTCACAAATGGCGGGAAAACACGAATCAGCAGAAGGCCGATACCCACGTAGATTCCACCAAGCAAAGCGCCGACCAGAGGAAACCACCGCGCCGAGCGAGCGACATCTTCGGCTCCAACGATACCGCGTCGGCCGCTTGGCAGCCGGGTGAGAAACCCCAATGCGGCGGCAAATTGACCAATCAAGCTTCGGAAACCCCCGCCGATTCAAACGTAGCCATACCTGTGAAAGCGGCTACTGCGGCGCGCATGACCGGTACGGCCAGTGCAGCGCCGGTTCCCTCACCCAGCCGCATTTCCATATCCAGCAGGGGGCGGTGACCGATCATTTCGAGCAGAGGAACCTGACCGGGCTCGGTGGAACGATGGGCGGGAAAGAGATAGTCCCGGACGCCCTTCTTGAATTGCACCGCGAGTGCGGCGGCGGCGGTGGCGATAAACCCATCCACCAGTACCGCACACCGGGCAGCGGCGGCACCGATACACAATCCGCACATCGCGCCGATCTCGAATCCGCCAAGGCGGGTCAACAAATCCAGTGGCGTGTGAATGTGTTCCAGGTGAAGGGCCAGCGCGCGTTCCACCGCAGAGCGCTTTCTCGCCATGCACGCATCGTCAGCGCCGGTTCCGCGTCCAACAACCAGGGCGGGAACCAACCCCGTCAGGGCTGCAGTAACTGCACTCGTGGCTGTTGTATTTGCGATTCCCATTTCCCCCATCCCCAACAGCGTAACCTTGTCTGCGACGGCGCGCTCCGCCATATCAATGCCCAGAATCAACGCCTCGATCGCTTGCAGGCGAGTCATCGCCGGCCCCTGGCAGAAATTATCGGTGCCTCGCGCGATGGCGCGGCAGATCAGGCCGTTCGTTTCGGGGATATCATGGGCGACGCCTGCATCCACGATTTCCAACTCCACCCCGGCCACTTTCGCCAATGCGTTGATCGCGGCGCCGCCCCGGAGGAAGTTGGCGACCATTTGCGCGGTGACGGACTGGGGATACGGATTGACGCCTTCGGCGCAAACGCCATGGTCCGCCGCGAACAGCACGATCCTGGCCTTGTCGACAGAAGGATGCAACGTCGCTTGGATGGCGGCCATCCGATTTGCAACCTCTTCCAGGCGTCCCAAACTTTCGCGCGGCTTGGTGAGTTGTAGTTGCCGTGCACGAGCCTGGTCGATCCACGATGAATCCACTGTTTGAATTCGCCCAAGAGTGGCTTTTAAACGGTCCTCTGACGACATGACGATCCTCCCAGAACATTGGTCAAAGCTTCGATCAGGCGAGCATTGTCGCTCACAGACCGCACGGCCACACGCAGATAGCGTCCCGCCTGAAGGCCTTCAAATGATTCGCATTCGCGGACAAGAATGCGATGTTCTTGAACAAGCCTGTCGCGAACAATAATGGCCGACGAATCCTCAGGCAAACGCAGAAGCAGGAAATTCGCTGCTGCAGGAAAGACGAAACAACCCAAATCACCAAGTGCGGCGGACAGCAAAACCCGGGCGTGTTCGTTCCTCTGCAATGTGTCCCGGGCATAGTCGCCATCCTGAAGGGCCTCTGCCAAAGCGGAAACGGCAAGTGTAGTCACCGGCCAGGCCGGCAGCTGAGCCAATAGCCGGCGCGCCGTTACCGGCGCAGCGACGGCATACCCAACCCGTAGCCCGGGACAACCAAAGAATTTCGTCAGGGAGCGGATGGCGATGACCCCGTCCCCTTTCGCTGCGTCGCAGGTAATAGCCGCGGCGGGTGCATAGTCAATGAAAGCTTCGTCCACAAGCACGCTGGCACCGCAAGATCTGATCATCGCAATACGGTCCAGCATCTCTCCACGGTCGATGCAGGCGCCGGTTGGATTGTGAGGGTTGTTGAGGATCACCAGATCACCCGGAACTGCGCGGCGCACGTCATCCATTGAAAGTAAAAATCCGGCACTTAGAGGTATGGATTGCGTCGGACAGTCGCAGGCCTGGCAGGCGCGTTCGTATTCGGAGAAGGCAGGAACGGGAATAAGACAGCGTTGCGGCTTAACCGAACGTATGGCTGCGTCAATCAAAGCATCTGCGCCGGCCCCGATGACGATGCACTCTTTGCCGACTCCAAGAAGCAGGCTTAACGCGTCCTTCAATTCCGGCGATTCCGGTGCCGGGTAATTCAACAACCGGCGTGCCTCGCCGGCTTCGCGCGCCAACCGTTGAGCCGCACGAGCCGGAAGTCCCATGGGGTTGACGTTGGCACTGAAATCGAGAATATCGCCGGCTGCAACTCCGAACTGCCGGGAAACGTGGTCGATATCGCCGCCGTGCTTGTACGAAGTTGACGTCATGATCGATGGCTCCGCCACATCGCCCAAAGCCACCCCACGGTGAATACTGTGAGCGATCCGATCAGTGCGATCTGCAACGCATCTCGCGCATCTGCCCGCGTGGGGCAGCGCCCTTCGCCACCCAACAAAGGTTTAGGTGAAGGGTTACCCTCATAATAATTCATGCCTCCCAGTCGAACACCAAGAGCACCGGCCATTGCGGCTTCGGGCTGACCTGCATTCGGACTTGGATGGTTGTTGCCATCCCGGAGGAACACCTGCCACGCTCGATGCGGATCGCGGTTCATCAGGAAGGAACCAGTGACGATGGCAAGAGCCGCCAAACGGGCAGGAATAAAATTAGCGAAGTCATCCAAACGCGCCGGCACGCGGCCGAAATAGCGGTAGGGAGCCTCGGGATGGCCGATCATTGAATCGAGAGTGTTAACGGCTTTGTAGGCGAATGCGAGCGGCAGTCCGCCGACGGCAAGATAGAAGAGCGGAGCCACCACACCGTCGCAGAGTCCCTCGGCAATCGTCTCAATCACCGCCCGGACAATTTCGGGTTCCTCCAGAGCCTGAGTGTCGCGGCCGACAATCATGGCCAGGCGATTTCGGGCCAGGGCAAGGTCATCCTGATCCAGCGCGTCGAGCACGGCAGAGGACTCATCCAACAGGCTGCGCGTCGCAAGGGTTGTCCACGCCAGAAGCACTTCACCCCACACACCGCCAGCTCGAATGACAAGTGTTGCTGCGAACCATGATCCGCCGGCGATGAGTCCAGTCAACGCCGCCCCGTTCAGAACCTCGTTAGCGGGAGCGGCAGGATGGCGAAGCCAGCGCTCTCCTTGCGATATTGCCTGTCCCATGAGACGCACGGGATGCGGCATGCCTTGCGGATCACCTGCAATCAGATCCAGGCAATAGGCCGCCGCAAAACTGGATGGTGGCATCGGATTGATCATCTTCGGCCCGTCAGGCAATCGTGAATCAGTCCCATATCCAACGAGCGGCGCACGTGATCCGCAAGCCGATCGATGCGCTGTTCCCGATGAGCCGCGACAAATGCTTTCTGAGCCATCGGGGCGAGGCCTGATGCGGCCCTGGCGGCATCGAGGAAAGAATGTCGGAAGCCATCGTCGCTAAAGAGTCCGTGCATATAAGTGCCGCACGCCGAAGAAATCGTGCTGATCGCGCCATCGGGACGACTCACGCTGTCGCCATTCCGCCGAATGGTTGAAAACGGTTCCGCACCTGTCGCATAAACCGTCTCTCCAAGATGTATCTCATAACCTTGAAATGACGTTGCCGTCAGCCGCTGTCCAAACAGCATCCCTGAACGAACGTGCCCGGTCGCCTGGCGAGTCACCTTTTCGGACTGCAGCGACGTCATGATCG
>Ga0206992_1087_pt1 | contig 19509 bp, 18 predicted proteins | sample Alteio_BWMinCont_6_FD_153267 | JGI IMG/M metagenome (GOLD analysis project Ga0206992, IMG submission 153267) | Enriched cells from forest soil in Barre Woods Harvard Forest LTER site, Petersham, Massachusetts, United States -... | ecosystem: Environmental > Terrestrial > Soil > Temperate forest >... | reverse complement strand
AGTGTTCAGTGTTCACTTCCGCGACTAAATAAGGCAGTGAATGATTGCGAATTCACAACATCGGTACCGAGCACCGAACACTGAACACCGAGCACCGGATACTGAAAACGAAGAGGACTCTCATGAAACAAATCAAGATCGGCGACACCGTTGAGAACTGTGTGGAGCGTTCGGACTATCCCCCGGAACGGATCAAACAGATCCTGGGCAACGAAGTCGTCGCCGTGCTTGGCTATGGAGTGCAAGGCAAGGGCCAGTCGCTGAACATGCGCGACAATGGCCTGAAGGTCATTGTCGGCCAGCGCAAGGGCGGCAAAGCCTACGATCTCGCGGTGGCCGACGGCTGGAAGCCTGGTGAAACGCTTCTCGATCCCGAAGAGGCGGCCAAGCGCGGCACGGTCGTTCAATACCTGCTCTCCGACGCCGGGCAAAAGGAGATGTGGCCGAAGCTGAAGCCGTTGCTGACCCCCGGCAAAGCGCTGTACTTTTCTCATGGCTTCTCGATTGTCTTCGCCGACCAGACCGGCGTCGTGCCTCCCAAGGACATTGACGTGATCCTTTGCGCTCCCAAAGGATCGGGAACGACCGTGCGGCGTCACTTCCTCGAAGGCAAGGGCATCAACGCCAGCTTCGCGATTCATCAGGATGCGACCGGCCGTGCCAAGGACCGCTGCCTGGCGCTGGGCATCGCCATCGGCTCGGGCTACCTGTTCGAGACGACCTTCAAGAAGGAGGTGGTCAGCGATTTGACCGGCGAGCGCGGCGTCCTGATGGGAGCGATCTACGGCTTGTGGCTGGCCCAGTACGAAGTTCTGCGCGAGCACGGCCATAGCCCGTCGGAAGCGTTCAACGAGACGGTTGAAGAAGCCACGCAGAGCCTCTACCCGCTGATCGCCGAAAAAGGCATGGACTGGATGTACGCCAATTGTTCGACGACGGCCCAGCGCGGCGCGCTCGACTGGTTCAAGAAATTCCGCGACGCGTCAAAGCCGGTCTTCGAGAACCTGTACAAGTCGGTCGAGACCGGCGAAGAGACGCGGCGGGTCCTGGAGTCTTGCGGCAAACCCGACTACCGGCAGCAGCTGGAAAAGGAACTCAAAGAGGTTGCCGACAGCGAGATGTGGCGAGCGGGCGCCGAAGTGCGGTCGCTGCGGCCGGAGCGGCAGGGCGAGGGTTGAAAATCAACACTAACCCGAAGCGTAAGCGAGGAAACGACTCTCACCCAAAGCGAGTCGTTTCCTCGCTTACGCTTCGAGAATTCGAAAAAATCCAGCGGGCGCTCACAGAGTTGGAAGGCTTGTTGACAAACGGAGGATTTGATTCGAAGGACTGGTGAGCATCACCAAACGGGAATTCGCAGAATAGTCTCGAACCAAGGCTACGGCCCCGCAGGCGGTGGTGTCGTTGGCGGCGCCGGAGGCTGGGGAGGTGCTGGAGGCGGGGCGTATTTCAAGGTCTCTTGGGCTACGAATCGCTCGATTGTGACGAGATAATTATCGATTATGAGAGTCTTTGCTGTCGCCGCGGCGAGTGTGAATTTGCCACGTGTGCTGTATCGCGCGACAAGCGATAGGTTAAAGAGTTCGTGGTATTCTTTTTGGATTGCCTTGTAGTGTTTTCGAACGGCGTCGTTTCTTTCTTCATGATTCTTGCTGTGCAGGGGCGGGCTTCTGTAGGCAAGCAGCTTTTCAATGAGATGCACTGCCGTGTAGAAAGCGACGACCGCAATCCATTCGGCGGGACCGGTGGACGACAATGAATTCAGAAAAGCTCGATTATCGTCAGCTTTTTGTTGGTGCTGTTTTGGGTTGGGCATAAATCTGCACCGCACGATCAGGATTGAAAAAAGTCTGTAATTCCTCATCGTCCCCGTCAGGGATCTGAAGAACGTCGCACGACCATTCCATATTCGCAAGGTCAAGCTCAAGTTTGGAGATTTCTTCGCCAAGCTGGACGTTGTACCCTCCCTTGGTGACGATGAAAACTTTCTGTCCCGATGAGAAAGCAAAGTAGCATGCTTCGACTAAGTCTTCGCGTTTTTGACACCATTCATGCAGGTACGGAACGTACTCATCAAAAAAACTCTTCACCCACCCATCCACCTCAACGGCACTTCTCAGAGCCTCGATCGCCCGGCGAGCCTCGATCATGAAAATGTTGTAATCTTCAGGCGCGACGAAGACCTTTCCGTCGTCGAAGCGCAGATAGACCGGACCTTGTCGAATCTTGGCGGCGGGAACAGTCAAGTTTGCCATCCTCTCACCCTCGGCAGCGAACAGAGTGCGGGTATTGCGTCAAATCAACTTGACCCATTATCGATACGTTACATGCAGTCGCGTGGGCTGTCAACCAATCCGTGTTGCCGCTCCTCCGATCCTCTGCCGCCTCCGCGTGTCCTTCCATAAACTGAGTCAATGGAAGCACCCGCCGCGAGGTCCAGTTCAATGCCGTTTGAAAAGGTCGAGACGCTAGTCGATTTCCCGGCCCAGGAACGAGCCGTCCTGGCGTTCTGGAAACGAATCGACGCCTTCAACAAGCTCCGCGCCAAGAACCACGGCAAACCCAAATGGTCGTTCCTCGACGGGCCCATCACCGCCAACAATCCGATGGGCGTGCACCACGCTTGGGGTCGAACCTACAAAGACGCCTACCAGCGCTACTTCGCCATGACGGGGCACGATCAGCGCTTCCAGAACGGCTTCGACTGCCAGGGGCTTTGGGTCGAAGTCGAAGTCGAGAAGGAACTCAAACTCGCCAGCAAGCGCGACATCGAAAACCTCGTTCCCGGCGATCCCTTTTCCTCGATCGACCGCTTCGTCAGCGAATGCAAGGCCCGCGTGGACAAATTCGCCCGCATCCAGACGGAACAATCGATCCGCCTCGGCTACTGGATGGACTGGGACCTCACCGACGAGGACTGGGCCAAGTCTCCCGACGAGCGCAAGTCGTACTTCACGATGTCGGAAGAGAACAACTACACCATCTGGGCCTTCCTCAAGAAGTGCCATCGCCGCGGCTTCATCTTCGAAGGCTACGACGCCATGCCGTGGTGCGCCCGCTGCGGTACCGGCATCAGCCAGCAGGAGATGAACGAAGGCTACAAGATCGTCGCCCATCGCTCGATCTTCCTGCGCTTTCCCCTGCGTGATCGCCCAGGCGAAAGCCTGCTGGCCTGGACGACGACGCCCTGGACGCTCACCAGCAACGTGGGCGCGGCCGTCAATCCGGAACTCACGTACATCATGGTGAAGCAAGGCAGCCAGATCTACTACGTCGGCAAGTCGGCCTTCAAGACGGCACGGCTCGAAGAGCAGTTCAAGGCCAAGGAATGGGTGGAAGGCGTTCCCAAGCTCAAGACGCTCGAGCAATTGTTCAAAGAGAAATCGAAGGAAGGTTTCGAAATCGTCGGCGAGGTCCAAGGCGCCGAACTGGTCGGGCTTGCCTACGACGGCCCGTTCGACGAGTTCGAGGCGCAGAACACGCCGTTCGGGTGGTCGCCTGGAAAGACGTCGGCGAGACCGAAGGCACCGGCATCGTCCACATCGCGCCCGGCTGCGGTAAAGAGGATTTTGCCTTGGGCAAAGAGGTCGGCCTGCCGCCGATCGCGCCGCTGGACGAATCGGGCATCTACCACGCCGGCTTCGGGCCGCTCTCGGGCAAACAGGCTAATTCGCAGGAGGTTGTCGACTTCGTCGTCAATTCGCTCAAGGAAAAGGGCCTGCTCTTCGCCACGGAGATGTACCCTCACAAATACCCGCACTGCTGGCGCTGCAAGCAGGAGCTGCTCTATCGCCTGGTGGACGAGTGGTTCATCAACATGGGGCCCAAGCCGCAGATGGTGTGCAAGGAAGTCGACGGCAAGAAGGTCGAAGAGGAAATTTGGCCGCCGGGTTTTCGCAGCGAGATCGCCAACACTGTTGGACAGGTCACCTTCCTTCCGGAGGAACTGAACGGCAAGGCCCGCGAGCTCGACTGGCTGCGCAACATGGGCGACTGGATGATCTCCAAGAAGCGCTACTGGGGACTGGCCCTGCCGATCTGGACCGATCCGGAGACAGGCGACTTCGAGGTGATCGGCTCGCGCCAGGAGTTGCAAGAGCGGGCCGTCGAGGGCTGGACGGAATTTGAGGGGCATCCGCCGCACCGGCCATGGATCGACAAGATCAAGATCCGCAATCCGAAGAACGGCAACCTGATGTCGCGCATCCCGGACGTCGGCAATCCGTGGCTGGACGCGGGCATTGTGGCATTGTCGACGATGGGCTACAACCGCGACCGCAACTACTGGGAGGAGTGGTATCCGGCCGATTTCATCACCGAAAGCTTCCCCGGCCAGTTCCGGAACTGGTTCTACGCCCTGCTGGCCATGAGCGCCATGATCACCGACGGCCGGCCGCCGTTCAAAACGCTGCTCGGCTTCGCCACGGTGCAAGACCAGTACGGCAAGGCGATGCACAAGAGCGACGGCAATGCCATCGAGTTCGTCGGCGCGGCCGAGGAGGGCTTTGAGCTGTTCCACGAGATCGCGCCGAAGGACGACGCGAAAAAGGCGCTGGCCGACCTGCCCAAAGGTTGGATCGGCACTCGCGAAGAGATCGTCCAGCGCAAGAGCGACACGGTGAAGCGGGTTTACGCTAGATACAAACCAATCGGCGCGGACGTGATCCGGTGGCTATACTGCTATCAGAATCCTTCTTCGAACGTCAAATTCGGCCCGGAGCCGACGGACGAAGTGCGCGCCCGGTTCATCCTGAAACTGTGGAACACCTACGCCTTCTTCACCAACTACGCCCGCCTCGACGACTTTGACCCGTCCGCGCCGCAATCGCCGGTGAAGGACCGCCCCGACATCGACCGTTGGATCCTCTCCGACTTGCAGATGCTGATCAAGACAGCTCACGAGGCCTTCACGAGCTTCAACGTGCAGGCGTTTTGCGTCGAGGTCGAGAAGTATGTCGACGACAAGTTGAGCAACTGGTACGTCCGCCGCAATCGCCGCCGCTTCTGGAAGAGCGAGAAGGGCGTTGACAAGATGGCGGCCTATCAGACGCTCTACACCGTGTTGACGACGTTGACCAAACTCATCGCGCCGGTGGTGCCTTTCCTGGCGGAGACGATGTGGCAGAATTTACGGCCGAAGGGCGGCGAGGAAAGCGTCCACCTGAGCGATTATCCGCAGGTCGAAGAGTCGCTGGTGGATGCCGACCTTACCGAAGACATGGACTCTCTGCTGAGAATCGTATCGCTTGGCTTCGCGGCGCGAAACGCCGGGAAGGTGTCGAAAGTCCGGCAACCGTTGGCCGAGGCGAGAATCCAGCCGGCGTCCGATGCCGATCGTCGGGCGATGCAGCGTTTCGCCGCTGAGTTCGCCGATGAACTGAACATCAAGAAGGTCACCATCCATGAACCGGAGAACGGCCAATTGCTGAAAGTGGAAGTGAAGCTGAACATGAAGACCGCTGCCGCCAGACTCGGCGCCAAGTTGAAGCAAGTTCAAGCAGTGATCGCGGTGGCGAACGCTCTCAAATTGTCCGAGGACCTTCGCAAAAATGGGTCCGTCGAACTGGCCGGCGTCGTGTTGGAAGCAACCGATCTCACCTTCGACTACAGGACGCAAGTCATGGTTGATACGCGGATTACTCCCGAACTGGCGCTGGAGGGGATGGCTCGCGACGTGATTCGGCTGGTGCAGGATTTGCGCAAGAATGCTGGATTGGAGATGGAGGACCGGATCGTGCTTTATCTTGGGACGGAGTCGGAGAAGTTGAAGCAGGCAATCGAGGTTCATCGAGACTATATTGCGTCTGAGACGTTGACGGCGAAGTGGTTGGCGGCGCCTCTGGACGGGGAAGGGCAGACGGCTAATGTGAAGATTGATGGGCAGGCGCTGGTGATTGGGGTGAGGAAGGTGTAAGCCATTCCCTATTCTTGAATTCAGGGCGGAGGATTGATCGATGCGGATAGGCCATGTAGCAATTCTGTGTTGTTTGCACTTCCTCCTACTGACCTCAGCATCGGTTGCGGCGGAAATGAGCGTCAAACAGACCGGAGAGTTGAAAGATGCCATCGCTGTCTCTTCAGACTTCAGCATATACGCTGAGAGAATCAAGACCGGAAAACGCATATTCGACTATGTTTTGATGATCAAGGAAGTCAGTTCGGGCAAGGAACTTAAGCCCTTGGATTGGGAAAAGGATTGGGGCGATCCCAAAGACGCTTTCTTCTCGCCGGACGGAAAGAAGCTGGCTATCCTTTGGGGCGAAGTCGGCAAGTTGAAGACTGCTAGGGTATTTGACGTCGGCTCCGGAGAGATGAAGCTGAACGTGAGACATGAGATGCTGAAGTTCGTCGCCTTCACTCCGGATAGCAAACGATTGGTGTCCGTGGGTGGTCCAGGTGCAAGTAACCCGAAAGAGACTCTTTGGATTTGGGATGTTGAGACGAGGCAGAAAATCATCATTGAGTCGCCCTCGACGCCAACATGCCTCGCATTCTCGCTTGATCAGAAGCTGGTCGTGACAGCTCATGAACAGTACGCGTTCGACCAACCCCTGCTGACTGCCTGCGAAGTGGCAACGGGGAAAAGAGTTGCGACCATCAATAGGGAAGGAAAGGAAAATGCTGTTGCCGTGGCATTCTCCCCCGATTCAAAGTTGCTTGCGGCGGGAACCCGGGACGGAGTTATCAAGCTATTTGAAGTTACCAAGGGCAAAAACGTCACCGGTAAGGGTATCGGCAAGGATGGGAAAAAGTTCGATGTTGGCGTTCTGAAAAAAGTCGGGAGCTTTGACGACATCCAGGATGAAATCTTGGGCGTTGCATTCCACCCGACGGAGAACCTTATCGCTGCGACAGGCAAAGACAAGACGATCAGGTTTTGGGATCTGAAGAGCAAGAAGCTGGTATCAACTACCAAGTTGCCCACACGGTATTTCAAATTGCACTTGCAGTTTTCTATCGACGGAGCTCAGCTTGCAACGATCGCGGGAAATGGGATCACGCTCTGGACCGTTGAAGTGAGAAAGCAATAAGCAAGCCTTGCCGGTCGCTCGGAGCCTGCTATGCATTCGGCCCCGTCAAATCCCCGTCGAGGTCCGTGGGATGGTAACCATCCGTGCCGACGAAAACAACGATGGCTTTGTCGAGCCCACGAGCCAATGCGCAGACTGTTTGCCACGACGGGTTCAACCGTGTTCCTTGTTCAAGCTGGCGGATGGTGCCCAAATCAAGGCCTGACTGCTCCGCGAGCCGTTCTTGGGTCAGCCTCGCTTGTTCGCGTAGTTTCTTCAGTCTGGCAGCGAAACGGCTCGTCGAGGACCCACCGTTCCTCAATCCACGAGCATCGCATGACCGCCATCGTCACCTGGCCGTGGTAGCGGTTTGTTGGACATGGCGAGTCCACGGGTAGGACGCCACTGGCGACCAGCTCGCGGTGAAGCTGTGCGTAGAGGCTTACCTTGCTCATCGGATCATACGTTCGTCGTCCCCAAGGACCTTGAATCAGCCATTCGCCCTTTTGATGTTTGATCGTCGTTGGCCGCAATATCTGAGAACCCATCGCGAAAACCTCCGCCGCTGAATGCTCGTTTGACTACTTCAACTGTGGTAGAAGTATATCAGTTGTGGTAGCTAGCCGTCAAGTCGCCTTGAATAAATCGCCGCGTTCGCCTTAGATAGAAACATGAGTAACAGTATCGCGAAAACTTCAGGAGGGGCGTTGCTTGCCAGCGACCAGGCACTCACCATCGCCCAAGCAGATGCATCAAGGGTCTACCGAGACTTGTCCCCCTATCGAATTCAGCTGGTGCTGGAAGCCGACGGCTGGCACGTGGATTACGAACCGAAGGACCGAAAGCTCAAAGGCGGCGGGCCGCATTACATCATTGACGGCCACACGGGAACGATCGTTTCGAAGCGGTATGAGCAATAACCCCGTCACTGCTCGGGAGCTGACCCCAAAGAGAAACGGCGCTTCCGAAAATGGAAAAAGCGATGAAAGAGTCCAAGCTGCCGAAAACCGATTCGATCGAAAAACTGGCCGAGTTTTGGGAAACCCATGACTTGACCGATTTTGAAGAGGAACTCGAAGAGGTTGCCGAGACGGTTTTCGTCCGTGACGCCGCGATGGACGCGTCTTGACCGAAGCGACCGTCGAGAACCGGCGGCTTTCAGCCGGCAATCACTCCATGCTCGACCGCGCATGCACCATCGGCTTTCACGCCAAGCTCGCCTTCACCACCGCCTTCATCTTTTCCAACCCGGTCTTCGCCACCAGCGCCGCGTCCTGTTTCCAGTATTCGGGGTTGAATAGCTCCAGCGACAGCATGCCCCGATAACCAATGTCGCGCAGCGTCCGCAGCGTCTGCACCAGCGGGCCGTTGCCGTCGCCGGGGTAGATGCGGTCGGCGTCCTTGATCTTGTCGCGGCCGATGGTGTCCGGGTAATCGTTCATGTGGAAGATGCCGATCGCCTTGCCTTGCAGCAGCCGTAGGCTCTCGAAACTGGAGCCGCCTTTGTACAAATGATAGATGTCCGGGAGGATGCAGGCGTCCGGATGGGCGCTCTCCATCGCGACGAACACCACTTCGCCAAGCCGATGCAGCGTCTTGGAAAAGCCCCACAGTTCCACTTCGGGAATGATGCCCACTTTCTTCCCGAGATCAGCGAGTACGCGGTAGCGGTCGGCGATGGCGTACAGGTCCGAGATTTTCTCGTTGGTAGCGCCGATCGGCGGGGCCGCGACCCGTTTGCCGCCGATGGCCAGGACCATCTCCATGTCGCGCTTGGCGGTTTCCAGGCCTTTCTTGCGTTTGGCCTCATCGTCGACAATCCACTCGGCGAAGCCGATCGAGCTTTCGACTTTCAACCCGAGATCGGCGATCTTTTTACCGAGGTCCTTGAGCGACCCGCCCTTTTTGGCGAACTCGTCGAGTTCGCGCAGCCACGGCTCAAAGGCGTTGTAGCCCGCCTTGGCGGCGATCTCGGCTTCCTGTTCGACGGGGATCTTCTGCTCGCGGATGGTGCTCGTGTTCAGGCAATAGCCGAACGGCTCGGCGGCGTCCGGACTCGGTGCTGCGGAAGCGACGGCGGCGGCGCCCGCGATGGTGGATGCGCTCATTAACCAGTCCCGCCTGGTGATGGATTCGGTCACGGTCGGAAATCTCCTCGGCTGTCTGGGCGGGTGGAACAACGCTTATCAGTATATTATGCAAGTACCGCCTCGATTACTGTGGACTCACTTCCGGTTGTTCGTAAAATGCGAACAACCCCCTTGACAGTTCGTGATTTGCGAACAAGAATAGGAATGGTATAGTCGATAATGAACGAGGCCGGAGCGTGACGTGCGAGTCATCACGAAAGCTCGACTCAGGCAGTTCTGGGAAGGTCCAGGCCACGAAGACGCCGAGGGGCCATTGCAGGCATGGCACACGCACGTCAGCAAAAAGGCAGTGGCCCGGCAGTCATGGGCAGAGCTAAAGGCCCATTTCGGCAAAGCCAGTTTGGTCGGCAACTGCGTTGTCTTCAATATCGGCGGCAACAAATATCGGCTCGTCACTCGGGTTCTCTATCGGAGTCAAAAGGTATTCGTCCTCAAAGTGATGACGCACAAAGAGTACGACGAAAACAAGTGGAAAGAAGAATGTGGCTGCTACGACGATCCTCCGAGTAAACCGGCGCCGAAGTAGAAAAAGGCCGATGATCCGAATCATCAGAACTGCCCAAGTAGCCGAGGACATTGACATGGCAACGAAAACGAAAACCCGTCGCGACCGCAAAATTGAGGATAGCTACCTCGACCTTGTTATCGAGTACCCCCTTACGTCGATCAAGTCGCAAGACCAACTCAACGCGGCCCAGGCAATGATCGATCGTCTGATCACCAAGGGAACACTGGATGAAGGAGAGGAACTCTACCTGGACGCATTGAGCGATCTCGTTGCGGCATATGAAGACGTACACTACCCAATTCGACTGGCATCCGACGCCGACATGCTTCGGCACTTGATGGATGCCAAGGACGTAACGCAAGTGCAGCTCCATCGACAGACTGGAATTCCGAAGTCGACCATTTCCGAAGTGTTGGCGGGAAAGAAGCCTTTCAGCAAAGGCATGATTCGCACGCTGGCGGATTTCTTCAAAGTGGACACAAGCGTTCTGGCGTCGAATTTGTGACTTGCTACAGGTGGTGATCTGGACTCAAAGAAAACATCATTCATGCGTTGCCGACAACATCTCCGAGCTCTGCTCACCCTGGTTGGTCTTTTGGCCCTGGAGCGGTTCCAGTCGGCTTTGGGCGTCCTGTCTTGACCAAAGGGTCGCTGACATCTACTTCAACCAAATTCTTCCGTGTGGGCGTCTTTTTAGTTGGTAGAGCAAATGTTCACTTCTGGCTCTTTCGAGCCCAAAAGAGTTCCCATTGGTTCGGCTCGCTTCGGTAGAGAGCGCGCATTTGGCACATGTCGTCGGTGCCTGTTTCTCCCCAGCGCATCCCGCTCAATTTGAGCCGTTGACCCACCACCGTCTTGCATGCCGATTCCATCGCTCCAGATCCGATGCTCCATCCACTCGCGAGATACCGGGGATAGTCCATCCGGTGGAGGTTGTTTTTGAAATAGCCCACCGTTTCCTCGTACTGTGCCTTCACCGCGGGTCTGTCGGGTAGCTGGAGTTTCTCCAACTCTTCCACGATGCGACGACCTCCTTCGTGCTTCATCGTGTGACACCAGGATTCCACTAACTCCTTACGCCGCTCTTCATCGCTCGGATGGATCGCCTTGGCCAACTTCGTCAGCGAATCGGCCGCATGCCAGAAATCGAGGATCACTTCCAGTTCCGTGCCGGACTTCAGTGGTCCGGGAAAGTTGGTCTTCAAGAAAGCTTCCAGGCCGTTGCCACCGTCCGAGAGACCGATCCACTGTTCCGCGTTGTTCATGCCTACCTGGCCCGCTTGGCGTCGCAGCAGCACCCCCAACTCTTCCAGGGTATACAGCCCCGAGAGACAGCGGGCTTGCATCGAGGCATTCGCTGGCAGACGATGCGGATGGCCCACCGGCAGATCGGGCACCGGGTTGAACACCATCGCCACATACGGCATACGGCCTTCTGCGGCCTTTGCGCCCGGCCCTTGTTGCCGTACGCCCGTCGCGTCGATGCTGACATAAGCACACGTCTTACCCCTGGCGTCTTTGTGCCATGTCCAGGTCGTTGGCCCGCCGAGGACTCTCGCTTTGCCCAGCAGATCCCGTAAACGTCGGCCTGCGGCTTCGCTCGTTCTTTGCACAGTCGATTCCGATAAGCGAATCGAGGCCATCTTCGGCAAGAGTTTTCCCGCTCCTTCTTGAAAGCTCTCACCGGTCACGCCAGCCAGGGTTGTCAATTCCTCGGCGCCCGGAGTTAAGCGTTTGGGCGTCAAACCGACAGCGTCATCCCACGGGTAGTGGCCGCCGCAGCGATGGCAGTAGTAGTAAGCTCGCCGGAGCGGAATCGCGCCGAGAATGCTGAGCGGCTTGATTGGACGATAGCCTTGGAAGTCCGCGCTTTGCCCGCAAACGGGACAAACTACCGACGAGCCTCGGTAGCCGTTTTTTTCCCGCGCAGGTGCTCCTCGAAGGCCCGTGCACCCACGCGTAAGACGAGATCGCGGACTTGAAACTCGGATTGGCCGAACAGGTCGCTCTCGGACTTGCTCACCAACAGCCGAGCCAAATCGGAGATCTCCTGGTCGACCGCTACGCGGATCTTGGCCTCGAGCAGTTTCGCTTCACGTTCCTGTTCTGGACTGAGATGATGCATGACCATGGTGATTCCTTTCGAGTAAAATTCCCCGAACCCGAAAAAAACGCCGCTACTGTACAAACATTCTACCAACTTTCCAGCTGCTCACACCATTCTTCCCCACCGATCGAATTCTTGTTTCCCTCCGGGCGTCCAGATGGGTACGATACACTCTATCCCTATTGAACCGTCGAGCCGGGAGGCCGGCGTTTCCTCTTCCTGTTCCCCGCTTGGTGGATGATGGAGATTTGAAATCTCCATCATCCACCAAGCGACCTAAACGAAGGAGTCCTTCCATGTCCGACATCCGCGAAACGAACTGCCCGGAATGCAATGGCGTCGATCGCCGCGAATTGCTCCGCTACATCAGCATCACTCCCGTCGCCATCGCCGCCGCGAGCGCCGTCGGCATGACGACCGGCTCCGCCAGAGCCGCGGAAAGCAACGAACTGCTCCCCATGCCGCGCGAGTTCAAGGCCGGCCCCGCCGAAGATCTCGCCAAAGAGCTGTACGCCGGCATGTCCGAGACGCAACGGAAAGCAGTGTGTCTGCCGTTCGAAGATGCTCGCCGTCTGTCGGTCAACCCGAACCACGCCTTGAACAAGACGGTCGGAAGCGTCTTCGACGCCAAGCAGTCCGAGCTGATCGAGCGCATCGTCAAGGCGATGTCCCTGGGCGACGACGTTTCCTGGAAGCAGATCACCCGCGGCGGCACCTGGGACGCCAGCAAGACCTTCGGCAACACCGGTGCGAACTTCTTCGGCGACCCGTCGAAGGGGCCGTTCGCGTTCCTGTTCACCGGCCACCATCTGACCCTGCGCTGCGACGGCAACTTCAAGGACAGCGTCGCCTTCGGCGGGCCGATTTACTACGGCCACACGCCGAATCCCTACAGCGACAAGAACGTCTTCTACTACCAAACGCAGCAGGCGATGAAGTTCTTCGACGCCCTCGACAAGGACCAGCGCGAAACCGCCGTGGTCAACAAAGGCAACCCCGGCGAAGGCGCCCCGTCGGTGAAACTGCCGGGCAAACCACGCGGCGTCACCTATGCGGCCCTGTCGAGCGACCAGAAGGAGCTCATGGGCAAAGTGATGCGCTCGTTGCTCTCGCCGTTCCGCAAGGAAGACGCCGACGAAGCGATGGCGGTCATCAAGGCGACGGGCGGGATGGACAAGCTTCAATTCGCGTTCTTCAGCGAGGAATATGAAGGCGCCAAAACGGACGAGAAGCAGCCGTGGAGCTTCTGGCGCATCGAAGGACCGGGTTTCGTTTGGAACTTCCGCGTGCTGCCGCACGTGCATACTTATGTGAATATTTCGGGGAAAGCGGTCTAGGCTGCGTTCCAAGAAGTGGCGAGCGGGGTTGCGTGAGCGCCCCGAGTAGACCTTGTCCCTATGGGTACAGAGTTTACTCGGGGCGGTTGCGCGTTGGCGTTTCGAATTCACGGGCCATAGCGGAGCACGGGAAAAGGACATTGGATTTCCTCAACGAGTCGGCTCGGATACGCGGAGTTGTACTTGTCGAACGGCGGCCCAGGAGAATGCTCACATGATGCAGCGACTTTGTTCGATGTTCATGGCCGCCGCAATCGCTCTTCCGGCCAACGCCCAGCAGCCGGAGGCAAAGGAGCGAATCTCGTTTCGCGGGCACACCGGTTCGGTCACGTCGCTTGTCTTCCTCGACAAGGGAAAGCTGCTGGCCTCGGCAAGCAACGACAAGAGCGTGAGATTGTGGGATTTGGACGGCGCAAAGCGTCATGGGACCTTGAATGGCCACGAACACGGCGTGCAAGCACTTGCAGCCACAAGCGACAGCGGCACTCTGGCATCGGCTGATGAAAAGGGCGCCATCAAGCTCTGGGACGTGTCGGCGCGCAAAGAACGAAAGACCTTCCCGCCGCTCAAAGGCGGAGTGAGCTCATTGGGGTTTTCTCCCAGCGGCAAGATCTTGGCCAGCGGAGGGGGCGGGTTCGACAAGGAAGCCGACAAGCCATGGTCAGAACTGAAACTCTGGGACGTTGAGCAGGGCAGGCAAATCGCTGACCTGGACGGCCATCCCACTCGGGTGAATTCCCTCGCATTCGCACCGGACGGCAAGGTTTGCTGGCGGCTGGGGGCTTGGATCGCGTGGTTCGTCTTTGGAGTCTCTCGGGTGTGAAAAAATAGCGAGTGACTTTGGAGTGTTCCCGAGGCTACTCGATAATGCCTTCGCGGAATTGTCGAGGTGATTTCATGATCGCAAATGATGATGAATTGAAAGGGACTCAAGCGCGCATCAAATATTTCGAGGATTTGTTGGCCCAGTTGCGCGTGTCGGCGGCTGCTGAGTTGTTTCCGAGCATGGCGAGGGGGTATCGCTCTGAGATCGAAAAAATGCAGACTGAGGTGCTGGAGTATCTCACTCGACACGTTTGCCAACTTCCGCGGGCCCAGCCTCAAGTGCCCGAAGCGACGTGCTCCGTCCACCTTTCGGAGAGGGACGCGGCCGAGGTCATGGCGGCGGCTGAAAAACCACCCGCTCCGAATGCGGCGGCCTTGCAAGCCGCCAGGTGGTTTATTGAGCGCCATGGATGAGACTCGAATCCCAATTGCGATCACCCCGACAACTCCCTCACCGGATCCCCCCACGGACACAGCACCATCGGCCGCTGAAGCCGATCGCGAAGTTCCAGGTCGTGCGGAATCCCGAGATTCTCGTAGATGCTGGCGATGATGTCGGCCGGACCTAGCGGATTCCGGCTCGGCCGTCCCCCAATGCGGTCGCTGGCCCCGTGAACGTATCCCTTCTTGAACCCGCCGCCCGCCAGCATCAGCGAGTAGCAGAAGTTCCAGTGATCGCGGCCCGCGGCGGGGTTGATCTTCGGACTCCGTCCGAAGTCGCCCATGATCGCGACCACCGTCCGTTCCAGCATGCCGCGAGCTTCGAGATCCGTGAGCAGCGATGAGACGGCCGCATCGAGCTGCGGCAGCAACTCGCCCTTGAGTTTCTTGAAATTCTGGCCGTGCGTGTCCCAGGTGGCGTTGGCGTCGGGCGCCCAGGAGATGAAGGCGGTCCGCGTGCCCGCTTCGATCAGGCGCCTGGCCAGCAGCACGCTTTGCCCGTAGATGTTGCGGCCGTAATTGTCGCGTACCGCCGACGGCTCGCGCTCGATCTGGATCGCCTTGCGCGTCGCCTCGGAAGTTAACAGTTCAAATGCTTTGGCCTGGAACGCCTCCATGTCCTGCAACTGGCGATCGCTCTTGGGAGACACTATGCCGAGCGAGGACATGAGAAACTTCCGGGCATCCATGCGCGCGCCATCGACGTCCGCGCCCGGACTCAACTCCGGCATGCCGAAACCGATCGCATTGGGATCGCGGCGAATGAACAGCGGATCGCGGGTGCGTCCGAGCCAGCCGCCGAAGAAACCGGGCTGCGGTGGTCCGCCCGCCCCCTCCTGCGTGATGTAGGGCATGGAAACGAACGGCACGACGGAACCTTTTGGCGGCCGGCACAGGCCCATGACGGAGCCGATCGCCGGATGATCGGTCGGCTTGGCGCCGCCGCCGTTCTCGCCGCGATCGTGGCCGGTCAAGGCCGCGTACACCGCCGCCGCATGCGCATTGTTCACGGAATGATGCATCGAGCGCACCAGCGTGGCGAGATGCATCACCTTGGCCATGCGCGGCAGGTGTTCGCCGACCAGAAGACCCGGCACGGAGGAAGCGATCGGCTTGAACTCGCCGCGAATCTCGGCGGGCGCGTCCGGTTTCAGGTCCCACATGTCATGGTGGCTGGGACCGCCGTCCAGGAAAATGACGATACAAGCATCGGCCTTCGCGGAGCCTCCGACGTCGCGGGTTTCGTCGGCCTGCAATAATCGGGGCAACGAAAGGCCAGCAATGCCGGCCGTGCCGAGACCCAGGATTTGCCGGCGCGAATAGTGGGACATCGAGAATCTCACTTTGACAGTGATCGAAAGCGTAGAACGGCATTCATTCCGTTCATTTCAAATGATGATCCGGGGTGTTTTACGAACCGAATAACTTCCGCTCTACTCCAGAAGTCAATTCCCGTGCGGTCAGCCTGAGTCTACGCCTCCACCAATCATATCACTTTCGTGCGTCCGGTGTAACTTCAAACATTATGAGCGAGCGATCGGATGGTTTTTGTCGGGTGCGTGGAGGCTTCGCGGAACGGTGGAGGCTTTGCGGAGCCCACCCAGGGCGCTGGCCGTTGAAGCACTTCGGTGGGTTCCGCAAAGCCTCCACCCACCCACCCGACAAAACCGAGCAATGCTTGGCTACGTTTCTTCCTTCGCCGAGATCAATAGACTCACCCCATCCGACATTTCCCGATCCTTCCATCGTCCGTTCGATGAACCAAGATGCGTTGGCCGGTCGTTTTCATCCTGATCATGCTTGCCGCTCTGGCCATGGAAGCGGGTTTGCTGGCGTTTGCCATGTACGTGCTGCTCGGCGTGCTTTTCTTGAGCCGTCACCTGGCGAAACGGTGGGTCGGCAGCCTCGAAGCAGCGCGCGAAGGCGATGTCTCGGAGCCAGCCGAAATTGGCGACGAGATCGAGATCAGGGTCCGCCTCGACAACAAAGGCACCATCACAGTCGGCTGGGTGCTGGCGGAGGACCTGCTCCCCGAGGCCGCCCTGAAACAGAAGCCGCCGCGCCTTCGCCTGAAAGGCAAACGCCTCAAGCTCGCCACGATCCGCGCCGGCAAATCGGCCACGCTCAAATACACGATCATTTGCGACATCCGCGGCTATTATCAGATTGGCCCGACCATCCTCGAAACCGGCGATCTCTTCGGCCTGCACCGGCGGCATCGTGTCGTCACCGAGCCGATTTTTCTGCTCGTCTTGCCGAAGGTCGTGCCGTTGCCCAAGTACGATTTCGCGTCGCAACGGCCAATCGGCGAAGTCAATTCGGCGCACCGGCTGTTCGAAGACCCGACGCGCAACGCCGGGGTGCGTCCCTACCAGGTGGGCGATCCGCTGCAGCGCGTCCACTGGCGGGCGACGGCCCGAACCGGCGAATTGATGTGCCGGGTTTTCGACCCGACGACGCTGGCGGGGGCGACCATCCTCGTCGATTTCCACCAGGACAGCTACCACAAGCGCGGCGAGCCGTACCGCTCGGAACTGGCGATCACGACGGCCGCGTCGCTCGCTTACGTGGTGACGATGCTCAGCCAGCAGATCGGCCTGGTAAGCAACGGCCGCGACGCCGCCGACCGCGTTCGGCTCGACGTCAAGACGCAGAAGGGGGCCGATGAAACAGCGCCTGGTTTCGAAACGCGCGACGAAGCGCGCATCAGCGGCGAGATGCTCGAGGAAAGCAACCGGCTCCAGCCGTTGGTGGTGGAGACGCGCCGCGGCATCGAGCAATTCCAGAAGATCCGCGAAGCGCTTGCCCGGCTGGAACTGACCGACGGGCTCTCCTTCGCGCACCTGATAATCGAAGCGACGCCGCGGATGCCGCGAGATGCCACGGTCGTCGCCATTTTGGCCGCCGTGCCGGTGGAAACGTCGGTGATGCTCGGCAGCCTGCGACGGCAAGGATTCGCGGTGACGGCCATCCTCATCGGCCTGGAAGACGACGCGATGGCGCTAGCCCACGGACGGCTGCTCGCGGAGAACATCCGCGATGTCCGGCACGTGAATTCGGAGGAAGAGCTGGGCATGCTGGGCGACCAGGCGGCGGCGACGGGGCCGAATCCGTATGGGGTGGAGATGGAGTTGGGGTGAGGCGTTTTTCGGTCGGACGGCCCGGAACAGCTGGCACGGTTGATCTTGCCCAGATTTGCCAGTCCGGCCAAGATGCCGTCGATGATAACCATTAAGCAAGTCCGAGCACTGATCCCAGACATCGCGAAGTTGACTGGCGACCAATTCGCTTGGATCAAACATTTGGTTCGCTCCATGGCGCTTCCGTTCAATTCAACTCGAAACCCAACTTCAGATCTTTTTCCTGACGACAAATCCACCGGTTTGTTCTTCCTGTATCTGATCACGCACCACACGCTTTCATCCGAGCCGTTCAAGAAAGAAAAATTCGAGTATGCACTGGAGAAAATCATGGAGGTACTTGGTCACACGGCGGTAAGAGCCAAATCCAGAACCTCCCCAGGTCTCGACCTGACCGTGAAGGGTCAACGCTGGTCTCTGAAATCAGAGGCCCACAAATCGATAAGCCATGACTTGATTTGGGTTTCCAAGTGGATGGAGCTCGGCAAAGGCAAATGGAAGGATGATGAGAACGATTTGCGATCGCTCTGCGACGGATTCTTGCACCACCTCGGCCGTTACGATAGGATCTTCATGCTTCGCTGTTTGAGCCCCGACGACTCTCTCGACCATCACTATGAGATTCTCGAAATCCCAAAAGCAATCTTGACGATAGCAAAATCGGGTGCCTTCACGATGATGCACAAGTCCAAGCAGGATCCAAAACCCGGTTATTGCCGCGTATCCGACGACCAAGGACTGATGTACGAACTCTACTTCGATGGTGGATCGGAGCGAAAACTACAACTGAAAAAGCTCAGGCGAAATCTCTGCGTGTTCCATGCCGATTGGCGATTTCAGACGCCGATCCCATCTGTGGATCCATGAATCATTCGCACTTCTTTGATTTGCGAAAAACCAACCAATAGCAATGATGCCGCCTAGCGTGGTGCGCGTTCTTCCATCGCGGATCCGTGATCGGACCTTTCCTGACCTTTACGATACAATCGCAGGCCGTGAAACCGACGGCGACTGCGGCATTGATGAATTCGACATGAGCCCATTGGAAGCGATGCCCGTGCACGTAATCGGCGATTTTGCAGAAGAGTATTCCGTTCTTCTTGAGAACCCGGAACGCCTCGCTCACGAATGGCGGATAGAGGTGATTGAAATTGTATCCCTGTTTTAGCGACGACTTAATCACGAGTCCAAAACGACTCGTGAAGTCTTTTTTGTTGTCCTTTCCCTGGTTCGGGATGTGCGGTGGATCGTAAACGATCACGTCGAATGACCCATCGTCGAAAGGCATATCAGTATTGTCGCCGACAACGTCCGGCTTGTGTTTTGGGTCGATGTCCATTCCGGTCACTGGCCGCGTGCTTCCAGACCAGAAGCGACCAGCGTTCACGGTGGCGTCTAGTATTCTGGTTGGCGGAGTGTGGGGATAGAAATCCAGCATCTTTTCGAGCAATTCGGCATCCGTTCCGAACCATACGGATGGCAACGGCTCATACCTCGATTCACTACTCGATTCGTTATCCGCTTCGAGTTCTTCGAACAAACTTGGTTTCATTCGACGATTCGCCATGGCTTCCATTCCTCAGAATGACGCGGCTCGCGTTAGTCCGTGATTGACATATTGAAAACAGGTCGGATGATTGCTTCTCGGCATTGATGGTGGCGCCTTCGAATCGTTTTTGCAGGAGTTCATTTACAGAACTGCGACACTGCCGGCAATCCACACCTCCCTCAGCACTTCCTCAACACCCCCACCAGCACCCCCAAAATCTGAATGTCCTGCCCCGGCCCGACCACAATCGGCGCCATCGCGCTGTTCGACGGCTCCAGCCGAATCGTGTCCCTTTTCTTGTAGAACCGTTTCAGCGTCACTTCGCGGTCGATCATCGCCACCACGCGCTCGCCGTTGTCCGCGGTTTGTTGCTTCTTGATGACGACGATGTCGCCGTCGTCGATGTGGTCTTCGATCATGGACGTGCCGCGCACGCGCAGCG
>Ga0206992_1084_pt1 | contig 19944 bp, 21 predicted proteins | sample Alteio_BWMinCont_6_FD_153267 | JGI IMG/M metagenome (GOLD analysis project Ga0206992, IMG submission 153267) | Enriched cells from forest soil in Barre Woods Harvard Forest LTER site, Petersham, Massachusetts, United States -... | ecosystem: Environmental > Terrestrial > Soil > Temperate forest >... | reverse complement strand
ATATCCAACGCCCGAGCCTTATCCAAACCCATATTCCGAGCCTTATCCGAGCCCGTACCCAACACCTGAGCCTTACCCGAATCCGTATCCAACGCCTGAGCCTTATCCGAACCCGTATTCCGAGCCTTACCCAAATCCGTACTCACCTGGAGTGCCTTACTATTCGACCTATGGCGATTCACCCGACTATTACAGTTCGAATTACGACTCACAATACGACTCGTATTACGGCTCAAGTTACGACAGCAGATATGATTCCTATTACGACACCAGATACGACACGTATTACGATACCTATTACAACACTAAATATGATTCCTATTACGACTCGTATTACGACACAAAATACGACTCCTACTACGACTCGTATTATGACTCGTATTACGACACCTATTATTATTGCAATTATTCGCCGACTCCCTATTCATCCTATTATTCTGGCAACTCCGCTACCCGCCAGCCCGTTATTCCCTATTATCCGGCGCAGATTCCGGATACTCGCTACACGCATATGTGCGTTTCCGGATCGCAATTGCCGGGTACTGCCTTTGATCCCTATACCAGTGAGCTTAAAAATGAGCAGGATGACATTGCCTTAGCCAGCGAAAATTTCTTTGATTATTATTATTCATCCAGCGTCGTTGTTTATGACAGCTCTTATGACTATGGCGGAGCGAGACCATTATCGTTATTCGACCAATATTATACCGGCGTGGTGCTCGGGTCGAAGCCAACGGATAACCAGTGCATGCCCATACGCGATACGGCTATTGTTCCTGTCGCAGCGGATGATCCTAATCTGGCTTTTGGCTTCTACATGAACCTGAACGATCAGCCGAACCATAATGCGAGCCTGATCAGCAGCCGTGCGAAGGATCTGTATGGATCGGTCAATTTCATTAAAAATGACGCGTTCATTATCGGCGGCGTCACCGGTTGCCCGGAGAATGTGCTGGATTATGTTACGAAACCTACCGTTTTAGCGCAGAATGCCGGTTTCACGAGCACGCGCCCCCTCATTTCCACTATGTTTAACTTCAGGCAGTTTGAGGCGAACTGGTGTTATAAATATTTCCTGCTCAGCCTTAATAAAAAACCCGACGATCCTGATTACAAGACCAATACCGGCCCCGGCACCATCCTGCAAAAGAGTATCGAAACGCGCGATCCTTTATCGCGGGTGGACCCGGAACGTTCCTTCCTCAATAACTGCCAGCCCTTCATAGATGGCGGTATTGCCTTCGAGATTGAGTTCGGTCCGGATAAAAATACCGATAAGGATAAACATTCCGGTTATAATTATGTACAGCGTTATGACTGGGCGCTCGCCCTTAACGCCGGGAATGCCGGTGGTCTGGTGGAAAGAACCGGGCTGGCGGATGATACGCATAATGAGGACGAATATCTCCTGAGCGATATTGTCCAGAGCGAGTGGAATAAGTCCTTTGTCAATGTCGATGGCAACGGGGCATTGCTGGCTTATCCGCAATATAAGCTGAACCGGCCGCTCGACAAAGTTACCTTCCCGATAACCGGTCTGCCATGCCGCTCGGAAAATGGAGAGCTTGTCGGCATAAACTTCAAAACGCCACCACCGCCCAAAAAACCGGCTGCGCCGCAATGCAATAACCCTTATGATAATTATAGCAGCAATTATAGCAGCTATACTAATAACTGCGATCCGATCGAGTGGGCCACCCGGCCGCCGGATTATAATTCCGTCCTGCCGTCGACCGTCGACGAGAAGGATAACCCGCTGCCTTATTATTGCCCGAACGTGGAGAAAATAACCGTTCCGGCCGATAACCCGTTCATTCCGCGCAACCAGATTGTCAGGACGGATCGCGCTTACTCGGCGAATACGTCCAAATGCATCAAAGAGCCGACAACTCCGGGAAACTGCCATCCGCAGGATCAGTATATGGGTTATACGGATTTTAATGGCAGCGGCAACTGCGCTGGCAGAATACAGCAGCCTGAGCCTAATCCATGGAAAGAAAATAACGAATATCCGGTGGAGTGCGCCATCGTTCCGGTGGATATTCTTTCCTTCCGCGCGGCAGCGTTCAATAGCTGCATCATGCAACGCATCAACTACAATATCAATGCCTTCATCGAGCAGTGGATTTTGGGCGGAGGAGGCGCGCCGCCTGAACTAACGCATTGGAATACGGGTGGTCTTAATAACACCGGTTACGGCAGCAGCAGTATTGTTGGCGGATTCGATCCGCCGTGCAAAACGCGTTTCTTTGAAAACGATACCTATAATGAATGCCCGGTGAAGCTCAGCATCCAGCAATGCTGCCATATCATCATGAAAGACGTCGTGCCGGCAAATTTCGTCAAGCTCCGCTCGCCGGAAGGCTTGCGGCAGGAACGCATAGACTGCCCGACCAATCAGGTCGTTCTGCCTTCGGGACAGCATTGGTTCAACATTATTGACGATCATCAGGGATATGATCCGGCGACGGATACATTCACCAACGGCAGGGCGCAAATGCACTCGGCCATGAAGGGCACGGAGGAGATGAATGATTGCAGTACCGGCGATCACACCGAACCGCCGGCATACACCTTCCCCCATTATTTCGCCGCCTATAGCGAAGAACAGCAGGATGCATCGAAATGCGCCAGCCCCGACCATTGCTTCCTGGGTTATAATATGCCGTATATGCGCTGGTGGGATACCGGCGTTTCCGCTGGCAATCCACGGCATGGCGGCAGCTTCCTCAATACGCTCGGCGGCTTCGATACGCTGATCGGCGTCGGGCGTGAAGAAATCAGCGCGCAGGACGTCATCGACGCGCAGAACAGGGCCGCTATCGCCAACTATGATAACGGATACCAGTATGGCCCATCCGACCCTGGCGTGTGGACCAAGCTCGACATTCACCAGCGCAACGCCGAAATGGGCCGCATCGGCGGCCTAACTGAACTATATGCCGCCGCCGTCTATGGTATTCGTTATGATAATGACGCCTGTATCGTCCGCTACGAAAAAGGCCCCAAGCTCGAAGGCGCCGAGAATTTCGTGCTGGCCAAAGCAGGCAGCAGCTTTACCAGCCGCGGCAACGCCGCCAATAAAATCCTGGCTCGACCATGGGCATGGTCGCTTGGCTGGCGCGGTTATGTCACGGCGTGGGAAAGCACGGGCTTCCCCGATCTTTTCGGTCCGGCTAATCCCGCCTCCCTGATTCCAGGCGGCCTGGACAAGGCGAAGTCAGGCGATATTGTCGTATTTAATATTGTGGGCAAGCCGCCGCAAATCGCTTTCGTAACCAATGCCGAAACCAACGCAAACAAGAAAGGCTTGCAGTTCGTCGATGTGACCTTCTGGGATCAGGGCAAATACCCGAGCTCAACCGGCAGCACCATTATGGCCGGCATGGGATTTGAGCGCCGCATCTATAAAACCATCGTGCCCTCATCCAATCAGTCACAGATATGCAATACCACGCTGCGCGCCCTTACACCGCCTGGCAACGCCAGCAATGACTATTACAGCAGCAGTGGAAGCAGCAGCGGTTATGGCACCGGGTGCGATGCCAGTGATGATTCTCTCGATGCAACCACCTGTATGGCGAATAACTGCCAGCCCTCCTGCATCGATACGGATTACCATGCCTGCGTGCTGGGCGGTAATTTATGGTACGAAGCCAAAATTTACCGCCGCATATACGATGTGCGGCAATGCCCCGGCAGCGCCACCTTCAATGGCGGCAATCCTGTGGATCTTACCACAACCTATAACTGGTGGTGGGGTGATCCGGATTCGAATCAGGTCATCAGACAAAATCAAACCGACCAGGTCGATGCCGATCTGTGGGCCTGGTGTATCAACCAGGGATATGACCCGCCGCCCACCTGGACGCCTGACCTGAAATTCAGCGGCAGCCTCACCGGCCAGAAAGTACAATTGTATTTCTGCGGACCGTTCTGGGGCAATTGCTCGCAATCGGGCGAGATGGATTTCTTCCCTAAGATAAGTGGTGAGTAGAAACAGCTGTTAATGCTGCTGCGAAAACCAGCGTTCGGCCAGCGCGCGTTCGTCCGGCGTGCCGATATGCAGCCAGTGCCCATCATGCACCAGGCCTTTGACGCGGGCGAGCGTGCCGTCGGCGCTCATGCCGCGATTGTATAAAATATTGAGCGAAAATGCACCGTCGGGAGAGTTCTTAAACAGGCGGGGATGAATGAGTTGCACGCCGGTAAATACCAGCGGCGCGTTTTTCTTGTTGCCGCGGCGGCGTAAAACGCCGTTATCGCCGATAAAAAAATCGCCGGGGCATTGATAGCCTATGGCGTCCCTGACCGGATGCAGAAGTAATAGCACGTCCATCGATGCATCGTCCCAGCTTTGCGCCATGCGCTCTAATGCGGACGTTTTTCCATCCAGGCAAATCGTGTCGCTGTTGAGCGAAAGAAAAGGCTGCATCCCCAAAAGCGGCAGGGCTTTTTTGATGCCACCGCCGGTTTCGAGCAACGGCTCTTCACGCGAGATTTGTATGGTGGGGTGGCTGCGTTTGGCCAGATGCTCTTCGAGAAGGTCGGCTTTGTAGAAGCTGTTGACGACGACATCATTGATGCCGGAGGCCGAAAGCCAGTTAAGCGCATAATCGATGAGCGGCACACCGGCGACGGTGATTAACGGCTTGGGCAGATGATCGGTCAGCGGACGCATACGCGTTCCGAGACCGGCGGCGAGGATCATGGCTTTGGAAGGCTTCATGCCGTCAATTTCTTAGTATTGGCGGAAATAGTAATCACACCGCGCTTATCGGTAGGAATATATTTATTCATCCAGTTTTTAAGCGGGGCCAGAAGCGGATGCTCCAGATCATGCTCGAGATGACGCCAGACGCGCGGCAGGAATTGCAGATAGGAAAGCTTGCCGTCGCGCGCGGCGAGCCGGGAAAAAATACCGACGATTTTGCAGTTGCGCTGCGCGCCCAGCACGGCGTAAGCGGTGAGGAAGCGGTCGCGGTCGATGCCCAGCATGGCAATATACCGATTCAGCATGGCATTGGCCAAAGTTTGCGGCACATCGCGGCGAGCGTCTTCCAATAACGATACGAGATCGTAGGCGGCATCGCCATATACGCCGTCCTGAAAATCAAGGAGGCCGACGCGCTTATGGCTTTCGCGCTCCGGCAACCACATCAAATTATCGGCGTGATAATCGCGGTGCACCCAGAGATTAGTTGATAGATGCGCCTGCGCCAGAAGTGTTTTCCATATCGCCAGATATTCTCCGCCCAGTTCGGCGGCTTTTTCCGCTCCCACAATTTGCGGCAGATACCAGTCGGTGAATAAGGCGACTTCGCGCATGAGCAACGCTTCATCGTAATGCGGCAATAGCAGTTGCTGCGGCTTGGCAAAACCGACCGCCGTATCGTGCCAGTGCGCCAGCACGTCAATGGCGGCACTGTAGAGTTCGGTTTCCTGAGCGGGAGTGATTTTGAGGACGGAGGAAAAGGAATCGTCGCCCAAATCTTCCAGAAGCAATAAACCATTTTCTTCATGGCGCGCATGAATGAACGGCGCGCTGAAGCCGTGCTTGTGCAAAAATTCCGCAACGGCAACGAATGGCCTGACATCTTCCTTGTCCGGCGGCGCGTCCATGAGCATGGCGGTTTTATTGCCCTTGCGCAGGCGGATATAACGGCGGAAGGACGCGTCGCCCGCCAGCGGGTGCAACTGCGCATCTTCAAACGCCGTGCCGAGAAGAAGCTGCGTGATCTGTTCCAATCGGGCGGGGGCTATGGTGTTATTTTTTGTCATCCGTACTTTCCTCAAAGTTTACTCAGGCGATCTTTCCATATCGAGGCTAATCCGGCAAATTCAAATTGCCTCTCTTCCGGCTGGCTGCCTAAACGTATCCGCACGGTCAATGAGGATTCCGGCAGGGAATCCTCGACCAGTTCGGGCCATTCAATCAGGGTAATACCCGATTGCAACACTTCGTCCAAGCCAATTTCGGTGACTTCTTCCGGGGTTTTCAGGCGATACAGGTCGAAATGCCAGATAGTCGTATCGCGGGCGGGGTAGGTTTGCACCAGAGTGAAAGTAGGGCTTACGATTTCCTGACTCTCAGGACTGAGCGCTTGAATGAACCCGCGGGCGAAGGCGGTTTTACCCGCACCGAGATCTCCCTGCAGAAGAATGCAGTCGCCAGTTTTGCATTGGCGGGCGAGTGCGGCGGCTATGACTTGGGTTGCCGTTTCGCTGTCCGAGGATAGATGACGGAGGTCATCCGCGTTCATCGATCCACGCCATCTGAATCGCTTCTAAAATTTTCTCGTTGCAGCCTTCGGGATTATCGGTGAATTCCGGCATGCTGCTTACCCATTTACGCAAATCGGTGAAACGCACATTCACATTGTCCATCTCCGGGTAAAGCTCTTCGAGGCGTATCGCGATTTCCTGTATATCCACCCAGCGCATGTTTCTCTCCCCGTATAATTAAAATGACACTCTTACACAACCATTGAAACCTGTCAAAAAATCGTGCACCTTACTGCTCATGAAATTTTCACGATTATTGATTATGGGTGCGGCGGCGTGGGCGGGAACCATGTTCTACAAGCTGCACTATGTGCCTACCGGCGCCGAAGCGGGCAGTTCATCGGGGCGTTCGATTTACTCCGATATTACCGGGCCGGGAAGTTTGGGCCGTACGATGCGCGCCAGTTCGGATAACCGCTCGCCAACGCCGCCGGGCTACGCCAGCGGCCAGGACAAACGCGGGAAATCGACAGCGGTGGAGGATATGGCCCCCGACGATATGGAATTGCTGCAAGCAGCGGCCAAGGGCGATAAAAATATTGTCGAGCACAGAATTTCGCTGCATGTCAAAATCGACAGCCGCGACGGGGAGCGCCGCACGCCGCTCATGTATGCCGCATGGAACGGCTATGACGATATCGCCAATCGTTTGCTCGCCGCCGGGGCCAATCCCGAATTTAAAGACAGAAACGGCAATAATGCGTTCGATTATGCCGCCAGCCGCGGCCTGACCGATAGCTTGCATTTTCTGCTCCAGCGCACACAAACCGCCGATGACCAGCATACTATGGAATATGCCACGATCATACAGGCGACCTATGCCGGCGATCCCGCCTTGCTGCCGGAAGGTTCCGGCAGGCTGGCATCGATCAACCGCCTGACGCCGGAAGGGCAAGCGCCGCTGCATATCGCTGCCGGTAATGGTTCGATCGAGCTGATGCAGGCGATGATCCGTCGCGGCGCCAATATCAATATCGCCAACAACGCCCATCAAACGCCGCTGCACTGGGCGGCGTGGAATAATCAGCCGCAAGCGGCGAAGCTGTTGCTCGATTCCGGCGCGGATATGAATCTCACCGATGCCGCCGGAAATACCGCGCTGATACTGGCGGCGCAGAATAATGCGGTTGATACGGTGCGCATACTACTGGCCAAAGGGGTGGATAAATATGCCGCTAATAAAGAGGGAAAAACGGCTTCTATTATCGCCGAGGATGGCGGCTATAAAGCGCTGGCCGGGATGTTGAAGTAGACTTACGCGAAATCGGACGCAGCCGATTTGCCGTAATTCGAGAGAAACTCTTCGAAATCCGGGCAATTATTATTACCGGACAAGTGGCAGGCCGCTTCGGCTTCGCGCGCAATGCTTAGGCGCCGGGATTCCCAGGATTCAGGGGCAACGGCTTTTACGCGCGCCTTTACCAGGGTTTGTGTGGTTTCTTCAAAAAACTCTTCTTTTCTTAAAGCGCTGCTGCGCATAACGACTCCCTACCAAGCTTTAAACAGGCGATTACACTAGCACAGGAATGATTAACAATCCATGAGTAAAAATGTCCTGTTTTGAGGCGGCTAATGCATGAGGTCCGGGCGGCAATATTGACATCCATTTATACCATGCTAACTTCCTTTTGAAACTGAATATTTCAGTTTTGGAGTTTCAAAACCTCCCTAGCCGGTCGGTATCAACCGAAATGATGCCTCCTTGCCATATGGCCGGGAGGCGCTGTCGATGTCCAGGCGCAAGCTAAAGGGCAGCGCAGCCGTGTTAGCGGTGTTTTGAACTCCCGGTCACCAGCATGTTGCTGGTGACTAAACCGCAACAAGGGAGTTCGTTATGCGTTTCTTTTTCCATAGGAAACCTCTCAATCCGCTGGCGCAGGCCTTGCAGCTTGTCAACGCGGCGGCAGAAATCGTCATCGAGCATAAGCGCACAAAATCGTTTATGCCGACGGAAGACGATATGGAAACGCTCTTACTTATTAATGAGGCGTTTCATCGCGGCTATTTCGCTGTGGTTTATGTCGAGCGCGGCTTGCGGCGACGGCTTGCGGGAAAACCGGAAGGCAGTGCCGGGTGGGCGAATCCAGAGACGTTTGATTACCATTACCCGGAATAAAGCCTTACCGTTCCCTTGATTTCAGCGTAAATTGCAGGTTGGCGCGGCTGGTTTTCCAGTCTTTTTCCACTGTGGATGGGTCGAAAAAGGCCAATCGGTGGCTATGAGCGTCACGGCCGGCGATATAGACGCCGGGGGATTGATTCGACACGCGCTCAAACGCAAAGCGCAATGCGGCAACACCATCGCTTTCATGCATATCCTGCATCGATAAGGGCACTATCGAACCGGTAAAAACGACAACTTTATCAGTGCCTTGTAATAACTCTTGCAGGGCTGAGGCGTTTTTCACCATGGCGTCGGTACCATGGGTTACCACCACATAGCGATGGGGATGATCCTTGATAATCTGAGCGAAAGAATGGAGGTCCTGGGGCGTAAATTCCTTGCTGTCCTTGAAAAAACGGTCTTCCTGCCGCCCCGCCCAGGAAAAATCGTCGATAAGGTCGTGGTTGGGAAGTGTGGGCACTGTGCGTATTACAAAACTTTTTTCGCCTTTGAGTGTCGTGACGACGGGCGGCGGATTTCTCGGATCGGCGCAGCTTTCCGCATCGATGGTGCCGCCGGTGCGGATGAGGAGGATGCGGTCGGTCATGGTTGCTCCCTATCGCGCCGCAGGAGAAAAAACAACGCGGCCAGAAGCAGCATTTGCGGCAGAGGAATCCTGTGCAGAAAACTGCCGCTAAAATAGACCCACATGGATGACAGCCAGACGCCCATCATCAGATGCATTTCCCCTGCTTTGCTGCCGTTGCGACAGATATGGCGCATCCAGAAAGCCAGGCCGGGCAGGACCAGCACGTAATCATAATAAAACAGGTAGGGAGAGAGGAGCAATGTCGCCAATGGGACGGCAGCCGCCTTGATATCGAAAGCAACATTTGGTTTGCGCCATAAAGCAACTACTATCGCTACCGCTGATAAGGCGGCGATAGCATGCGGTATCCAGCTTTGCGTGACGCCCAGCCCATCGTAACGCGCGACCGCAAAAATGCTGGCCAGGCGATCGTATATCTGTAACCGGCCAGCGTTAGAGGTGGCAAAGTCGTTCAAAGGCATGGAGTGCCACCAAACCTGCCATATCGGCAATCCCATATAGCAGGTGGCAAGGCCGGCAAGGGCCAAAATTATCAGTAGCGTGAATGCCAGCGCTTTCCGGCAATGCAACAGCTCAACCAAAAAGAGCACGGCGGAAAGATGCGGTTTGCAGGCGAGCAAGGCGCCATTGAGACCGGCAGTCAGCGGGCGTTTTTCCATCGTGAGCAGGGCAAGCCCAAGAAAGGCGGCATTGAGCGCGCCGCTCTGGCCGTTCCATGCATTAAATGCCAATGCCGGGGAAGCCAGCGTCGCCCAGAATGCCAGCTTCGTATCGATAATGCGGCGGATGACGAGCAGAAGAAAACCGGTGGTTGCGACGACAAATAATCCCCAGGCCAGGTTGCACGGCATTACACCCAAAGGCCAGTAGAGTAAAAACGTCGTGGGAGGATGGATCCAGCCAAAGGGCGTTAAACTTCCGGGAAAAGTGGCGTGTGCCAGGGCATTGAGATGATAATCGTAAGCCCATTCCGGATGCCTGTCATGCAGAAGCCGCGACGCCGCCCAGAATCCGATAAAATCCCGGTTACCGAACAATCCCACCCCACCCATAACCCATGTCATGACCATCATGATCATAACGGCCAGATGCAGCGCAAAAAACAGCTTTAAATATTTCAGCGCCTTAGGGTCGTTGGGAGAAAAGACGGGCCAATGGATCATGGGCACATGATAATGCTGAGTTCGCTGGTTTACTACGTTTTTATAGTACGGAAGCGCCGGTGACCTGTATGTTTTTAGCGTTTCACCGCGTGTGCAGCGTCAAGCCGCAAAAGGCTGGTTTTATAGCGATCGCGCTGGGTGGTTTGGTCTTGCATGCTTTGCGCCCGCTCATCCCTTACCTCTTGCATGGTTGTTGCCACCAGCTGCTGATCGATAGCCCATTGATAGAGCTGTGCGTATTTTCCGGTGGCCAGCCAATCGTCATGAAAGCTCTGAACCGCTTTGGCGGCTTCCAGAATATCTCTTTCGCCATCCCGGAGTTTCGCCGGAGGGGTATGTAAAGGCGCGTTCTTCCTGGCAATGTCTTCCAGCTTCATATCCACGTCCGTCGCCAGGCCTTTTGCCACAATCGCCTGCAAGCCATCGGGAGGCAAAAGCACCCCCTGCGCCGATTGGGGTCTATGTTCAGATACAAAACGGCGTAGTTCATCGGGATGCACCAATAGGGCCTGATCGGCAATATCTGCAACACTACACCGTCCATCGCCCATGAGGAAACTTCCGTTAAAAACACGGGTCGCTTTTTGTAAGCCTGGAATGATTTTTTTAAAATCAGCATGCAATTGTGCTATTTCGTCCATGGGACTCCCCCTTTAAAAATGATGTTAGAAGCGTTTAGGCCCGTCCGTCTTTTTTTCCCAATCGACTTTCGGCTTTTTAAATTTCGCGCGGAGTTGCTCTTCGCTCGAATCCAAACTATGGAAAGGCTCTTGTACAATAGTCAGCAATCCCGGGGCCGGAGATGGAAGATGGGGCGTAAATTTTTTATGTATCTCTTTCCAGACGCCTTGAATGGCCCTAATGGCTTCCCCCTGCAACGCCGTGCGCGTGCATTGCCCCTCAGCAATCTTATGCCCATTCCAGCTGACCTTAAATTCTACCGTGCCGACCGAATTGCCGCTCTGCATTTTCATCGAACCGGTGGGTATGTAGGATACTTTGTATTTTGACATGGCTTTTCCCTAATTATTAAAGTTGGGTAGCAACCTATACCAAAGAGATCGCCGGAAAAAGGAAAGAAATGTGACAATTTGTTGACAATGGGGGCATGAAAAAGGCCGCGGGTACCCCTATGTGTACTTCCCCTGAAAAACTGAAAAATGATTTGTTTATCTATTTGCGCCGGGTTTCTGAACGTTCGGCTCAGTAGATGCACCAAGGTGCGCAAGCAGCAATTTAACATCATCTCGTTGCTTATATTGCTGGATATAATTACTCGCCAATTTCTCCACCTGTGCTGGAAGAATTACTTTCCCTCCAGAAAAATGTTCCTTAAGGGCATCTGTTAAAGAGTCACGTGCGGTTTGATCAAAGCGAGGGCTGGCCTCGACCTGCTGCATGACTGCTGTTGTCGCTTCATCAACGACTTTTTGATAATCAGCATCAAGCACGTCGTAAATTTTTCCCATAATCTGCTCCTGAAAATATTGAACTCGCATATTATAGTAAAAAATTTAATAATTAAACAAAAAAAGCCCTGAGAAATAAATCTCAGGGCTTTTTAATATTTTACGTGTGTTCCGCCTTCGCCCAAAGGGCGACGGCGCGACGAGGAGCATTTAGGCACAGGTGGCGAGGTATCGTGTATAATGATCCGTTTAATCGGACAGAGGTCCGGGATAATCCCAAACGTACCGAAATAAACAAAATCCTTAGAAAGGAGGTAATCCAGCCGCAGGTTCCCCTACGGCTACCTTGTTACGACTTCACCCCAGTCATTGACCCTGCCGTGGGCGCTTTTGAGGGCGACTTAAGGTAGAACCAACTCCCATGGTGTGCCAAATTCTTATTATAGAATGGCGGCGTGTACAAGACCCGGGAACGTATTCACCGTGAGCTAAGCTGATCTACGATTACTAGCGATTCCAATTTCATGTACTCGAGTTGCAGAGTACAATCCAAACTGATATATGCTGATAAGCATGGAAAAAGAATTCGATCAATGGAATGGAGTAAAGAAGACGCTGGATAAGCGTGAGCAATTGCCGAGTTTTCAGGAAAGGCAGGTGTGGTGGTGCAGCATCGGCGTGAATGTCGGGTTTGAAGTCTTTGGCAAAGGGGAAATATACACGCGGCCTGTTCTGGTGGTTCGTAAATTCAGCAAGCATTCCTTTTTCGGCGTTCCCATGACGTCCAAACGCAAAACACAGCCTTATCATTTCCCCACCGTATTCAAAGGCACGGAAGGCAGCGCACAATTGGCGCAATTGAAATTATTCGATAGTAAACGCTTAAGGGATTTAATGGGCACTCTGCCTGATAACCAGTATAATGGCATCCTCGGCGCGCTGGCCGGACTTTTCCAAAAATAAAAACCTCCCGAAGGAGGCTTTTTCTATTTTCCGCTTCCCGAAAGAAGCGGTTTGTGGCTAACGCCAATGTATATGGTTATAATAGGTTAATTTTGGAGGTTTTGCAAGGGGAAAATGGCTGAAAATGATGTTTTTCTGTGGCATATCAACGAAAGCCAGCTTAAGAAAGCGCAGTTTCCGCGGGTGTTGCCGAGGACGAATATTAAGAGGCCGGAGGGGTGGGCTTAAAGCGCTTGAACGTCTACCGATGGAGCGAAGCCTTCGATATGGATATTGTTTAAATTGAAATTTTTGCTGGCGTGTTCAATGTCGAGGCCGACGATGTGGCCGTCCTTGTCGTAATCGACGACGACGCCTTCCGCCACTTCCTCGGCGTCGAAACCGGGCTTGGAGGATAATTCGATGTAGAGCGAATCGGTTTCTTTGTCGTAATGAAAATTCATATCACTGCCTTTTTGGTTTAAACCCACGGTCGAGAAATGCGTTTAGCACTTCACCATTGTCTATCACTACCCGTAAGAATTTACCATATTCCTCGATGTAAATATAGTGCCGGATGCGCCCATTGGGTTGAATTTCAGTATATTCAGGCTTTTCAACCGCCTGAGCGACCCATTCATCCTTTATTTCCGGGCGGCGGTAACGCACGCTGAAATCGTAATATTTGCTGGTTTTCATGGGTTAGCTATAATCACAAGAATTACGGCTATCAAATCCCGTCTCGAAATTGCAGATAAGCACTTGGCCGGGATAGGGGTGGAAGTCGATGGTCATGGTAGATGATAATAAATCTGTACCGTTAGATTAGCAACCGATGCAATAGCGAGTACAATAACAGACCACAACATATATAGTGCATTCCGTTGAGTGAATTTTGCTGTATCCTTTGCTGCTTGCTCCATTTCTTGTTGTGATTCCGTATTATCTTTTGCCGCTTCTGCCATCTCTTGCTGTGAAAGTGTTTGGCGTCTAAGAAATTCTATTTCATATACACGATAAGCCGGATTAGTTGACAGTGTTAGATCGGAAGCTGCTCTGTCGGCTAACTCATCAAGCGACAATTTTGCTAATTCTTCTCTTCGTTTTTCTATGTTCATAGCTTACTTCCAAACAATTGACCCTGTCTTTTTAGCATGTTATCGTCCTCAACAATATGAAAAAGCAACTGTTATTTTCTCTCTCTGCCACATTAATATTGGCTCTTTGCACAACTGCACAGGCCAATGATGTCTATGTGCCTGAACACTATACGAAGCATGGGATACATGTTAGCCCGCACATGCGAACATCGCCAGATCGCAGTCGCTCGAACAACTGGTCAACTAAGGGCAATACCAACCCTTACACAGGAAAAAAGGGGACAAAAAACCCATGAAATTCATTTTACGAACTCTGATTATAGCTGTGTCGGTCATGTTTTACAGTTCGGCATATGCTATCGAAGTAAAAAAAAGTGATGTGGATAAAGTAACCTCTCTTCGTAAAAAGGCAGATGCCATTAATATGGAAATTGCTCAAACTGGCCGTTCAGTTATTAAGGACACTGTAGATAACCCTCAAGGGAGTCAAAGGTTTCAACACATGTTTGTCTGTTTTGAAGGACTCCATGAGTTATCTTCACGATATACGAACCAGCTACAAGGGCTTTGGATTGCTCTTTCAACTGCTAAACTTATGAAAGACGATTATGACAAAGCGACCGTATTAAATTTAGGCGCGGATATGTATTTTTCTCTGATAAAAGAAAACATGCCAGATGACCGTAATTTTATGAGTAATACTGAGAATAACTGCCAAGATAGTGCATTAATTATGGTAAAGGCACAAAAACTCTTAGATTTAATGAATGAAATTGATACAATTCTTCCCCCTATCGCCAAGCGTTTAGGCTTACAAAAAGAGTCTCAATAGCTGATTCAACTACAATTTGCCTAATAAGTGGCGATCAAGAACACGTTTTGCGTCTTCTTCGCTTTCAACAGGAATCAGTATTCTTGTTATTACATTCCCATCTTTATAAATATGAATTTTATCTCTCACATCAGTTGTTTTATGCCTCAAATCAGGAGGATAAAATTCAATTAGATGGTCTCGATATTCTATAATTTTTAGTGTCATAACTCTTTTCCATTCTCTGGGTTGGCCTGTCTACCACCAAAATTTTTTCTTTAGCAGATCGTGAAGAATTTATCAATATTTCAAGACAAACAAAAAAAGCCCTGAGAAAGCTCTCAGGGCTTTTTTCATTACCAGACCCCGCAACAAGTGCGGGGATTGGGTGTGTGGAGCATTTAGGCACAGGTGGCGAGGTATCATGTATAATGATCTGTTTAACATCAGAGCTTCGGAATAATTCCAAAGATGCGAATAAACGATGATCCTTAGAAAGGAGGTAATCCAGCCGCAGGTTCCCCTACGGCTACCTTGTTACGACTTCACCCCAGTCATTGACCCTACCGTGGACGCTTTTGAGGGCGGCTTAAGGTAGAACCAACTCCCATGGTGTGACGGGCGGTGTGTACAAGACCCGGGAACGTATTCACCGTAGCGTGCTGATCTACGATTACTAGCGATTCCAATTTCATGTACTCGAGTTGCAGAGTACAATCCAAACTGAGGCAGCTTTTTGAGATTAGCTAGCGCTTGCGCGATCGCGACTCATTGTCACTGCCATTGTAACACGTGTGTAGCCCAGGATGTAAGGGCCATGAGGACTTGACGTCATCCCCACCTTCCTCCGGCTTATCACCGGCAGTTTCCTCAGAGTTCTCAGCATTACCTGTTAGCAACAGAGGACGAGGGTTGCGCTCGTTGCGGGACTTAACCCAACATCTCACGACACGAGCTGACGACAGCCATGCAGCACCTGTGTCCCCCCCACCCGAAGTGAAGAACTCTCTTTCAAGAGTTCATAGGGGGCATGTCGAATCCTGGTAAGGTTCTTCGCGTTGCCTCGAATTAAACCACATGTTCCACCGCTTGTGCGGGTCCCCGTCAATTTCTTTGAGTTTTAATCTTGCGACCGTACTCCCCAGGCGGGGTGCTTAACGCGTTAGCTACGCTACTTAGGGGTAACCCCCAAACAGCTAGCACCCATCGTTTACAGCACGGACTACCAGGGTATCTAATCCTGTTTGATCCCCGTGCTTTCGCGCCTCAGCGTCAGTTGTCGTCCAGATAGCCGCCTTCGCCACCGGTGTTCCTGCTAATATCTACGAATTTCACCTCTACATTAGCAATTCCGCTATCCCCTCCGACACTCTAGCTATACAGTTTCAAAGGCAATTCCCAGGTTGAGCCTGGGGATTTCACCTCTGACTTGAATAGCCGCCTACGCGCGCTTTACGCCCAGTAATTCCGAACAACGCTAGCACCCTTCGTATTACCGCGGCTGCTGGCACGAAGTTAGCCGGTGCTTATTCTTCAGGTACCGTCATTATCTTCCCTGACAAAAGAGCTTTACAACCCTAAGGCCTTCATCACTCACGCGGCATGGCTGGATCAGGCTTGCGCCCATTGTCCAATATTCCCCACTGCTGCCTCCCGTAGGAGTCTGGACCGTGTCTCAGTTCCAGTGTGGCTGGTCGTCCTCTCAGACCAGCTATAGATCGTAGGCTTGGTAGGCCATTACCCCACCAACTACCTAATCTAACGCGGGCCAATCTTTCAGCGATAAATCTTTCCTCCGGAGAGAATATCCAGTATTAGCAGCAGTTTCCCGCTGTTATCCTGAACTGAAAGGCATGTTCCCACGTGTTACTCACCCGTGCGCCACTAATGTATTGCTACATCCGTTCGACTTGCATGTGTTAAGCCTGCCGCCAGCGTTCGTTCTGAGCCAGAATCAAACTCTCAAGTTTGAATTCCAGCAATCGTCTTTCGGTTTGTTGCCAAACCTAATAAACGCTTGCGCAAAATTTGCCTGGTCTTTTGAACCAGGACTTTAAAAAATTTTCGGAAACACGCACAATATCATCCGTATTTACAGCGCCTTGGACTTACGTAAATACGTTTATATTATGCACATTACTGTGTAACGTAGATGACATTGTGCTGTTAATTTCAACTACACCTCAGGACCGAAAGGCCTGATTAGCAGTGACACAACGCCACCTGCGCTTAAATGCTCTTCACACTATCAAACTGCAGATTTCACTGAAAACCGAAGCTTCCGGAGGAATCGAACGAACTGCTTTTCGCAAAGCCAGTCCAAGAAAGGATGGTTGTTATGGCAAAAGATTAGTGGGGTGTCAAGCGCCTATTTAGACTTTTTTTATTTTTTTGTGTTTAGGGCGGAAAGGCGCGGTAATTCAAGGCTCTCAATAAAATATCTCATTGCAGCGCGAGGCCCCCCACTTGCCCATGCTATCAACGGCAACGGTAATATTTTCCATGATACCGTCCGGATCGGTGTAAAGACGGAGTTCGCAGTAGGTGGTTTGGGTTCCGGCATGGTAATTTTCGGCTATTTCAAAATTGTGGCCACGCATGAGCAGCGGCGGCTCTCCGGCCCGATGAAACGGTTCTCCGGCTGAGTTCCAATTATAGATTTTTGCGCCATCGGGAAGTATAAATTCAGCGGTGGGCATACCATAATCGACAAAGAACTGGTTGACCTCGCGGCCATAATAATGGTGCGTCACATAGTCTCCAAGCGTACTCGGCGGCAGGGCCGAGGCGCATCCGGTAAGCGATAAAATCAGGGCGGAAATGGCCAAATGTCGCATAAGCATTATCCTCAAATGTAACGCTAACGCAGGAGCGATAAATTTTCCGTATGGGAAACCATGCGCAAATGATTTGACTTTTGCCCCACCTGCCCCTAAAAACGTCTCTCTTTTGCTTCCCCCCTGCCCTGTTTATGGCGGGATTCACCGGCAAAGGGCTCGTAGCTCAGGTGGTTAGAGCGCACGCCTGATAAGCGTGAGGTCGGAAGTTCAACTCTTCCCGGGCCCACCATTTTTCCTTAGGTTTTATAGTGATTTAGTAGCTTTCTGGTTTCAGGGGGCGCAGGAGCTTTTTTCCTTGGGGGAGTGTACGGGGGAGTGTGGAATGTAGAAAAAAGCCTTATGAAGCGATTGTACGATAGACCCCTGCGCCCATTATGGGACGGGAAATAGACGGCCATCATTGCAATATCCATACGTTGACTCTAAAGAGTATGCATCAAGTCACTTTGGTATGGGATATGGCAGTAGTAAAACTCGAACATTTTCTGCGTGCGGCAAGTGATATCGCTGAAAACGGCGATAACGATACCCTGCCATTCGATATTGATACGCGATTTGTTGAAGAAAATTCAGTGGCACTTTCGGAAATAGCCGCAAATTATTTTGAAAAATTGGAAAAAGCAGGAAGCAAGAACGCCCTAGCATCAATCGAATCGCTTGAGGTGTTCTCCGAAAGGCTTTTGACCCCTACCGGCCCGGCTGGTTTTCGTATTACCACTAAAATACATCCATTTTGGAATCTTTATTTTAATGGCCTAGGTGTAGCAATAGCTGAAGCGCTGGAACCTCGCCGAAGCGCCCGCGCGATGTCTTATCGATTTGCGCCGGAAGGAAATAATCTTTTCAAGCGAGAAGCCTCTTGGAGAAACTATTTAGAGGCTTCCATTGAGAATTTAGAACCATCGGATGAGCAAACGATAGTTATCAAAACTGATATCGCCAGTTTCTACGATCACGCTTATCATCATCGCATTGAGAATCTTCTTGAGGATTTTTTCCCCAAAGATCAGTCTACGATTGCCGTTCAGGTAGATAGATTTTTAAGTCGATTTGCCTCAGGTAGATCGTTCGGTCTTCCCGTGGGAGGCCAATGTTCAAGGATATTGGCAGAGGTCCTAATGGCCTCCGTGGACGCAAAATTGATTGATGAGGGAGTAAACTTTTATAGATATGTCGACGATTTTACGATCATCGCGAAGGACTCCGCCGACAGCTATCGCGCATTATCAACCTTGTCGAATGCTCTAGCCGATTATGGATTAACACTAAATAGGACGAAGACGATCACTTTGTCTGCACGGCACTACAAGGAGTACGTTGCATTACAGTTGGGTGATGAAGTTGATGATGAATCGCGACCGCTTCGTGAGGTTGACCTATATTTTGACCCCTACTCAGACAACCCTGCTGACAATTTTGAAGAACTACGAGCTGCGGTCCGGCAAATAGACGTGCAGAAATTACTTCGGCTAGAACTCGACAAATCAAAACCTGACGCTTTTATAGTTTCTCAGATCAGCCGCACCTTACGTTTTCATCCTCCTGAGATTACAAAGCAGCTTATTTACACTTTGCTTGAGCCAAAGAATCTTCAAGCATTCCGAGGGTCATGGTCGACAATTATGCGCGGGATCGCTGTTATACGCGGAGACGAGACTTTCAAAGAAGCTCATGAAATCTTGGATCAAATTCTCGATAGTGTACCGGAACACTCACCACATTTGCTGATTCCAGACACAAATATTTTATTTTTCCTAAAGACATTGCGCTGGCACCGAACGGATAAACGGGCGCAATTCGTAAGCAGTGTATATAATAATGCTTCGTCAAAAACTGTGAAACGCGCGTGCATCGAATGTGGGTGTGAATGGAAACAGCGCTCGTCGTTCACAGCAATACGCAATCAATGGAATAACTTAGATGCCGAGGTACAAAGGATGCTCTGGTATCACGCTGAAGCGTTTGGTGACGAAGGCCGTCATTTTCGCAAGCAGACAAGACGCTCTGTTCCTAATCTATGGCGACTTGGATTTGAAACCGATTCAGACAAGCCATCGTTTGCGGTTCTCTACGCAGATTGGCATTAATGGCTATGAAAAGACAACGTACAGACCCACGCACGATAGCAAGGGATATACCTGGGCTATCTGCGGCACAGCATCACTGAGCCGGTCATATTCAGCTACGCGCCATACTCGACCCATCCGGATTCATGGTGGTGCTCATGGGCATGATCGTGATGCCCCTCTTTTCCATCCTTGCTGTGGTCATGGCCGCAGCCGATGGAAATACGTTTTCCAAGGTATTTCTGCGTTAAGTTGCCGACGAACGGATCAATAAAATCCGTAACGGTACATGCCAGTGCATGATTGATGGTATAGGCGATATCCTCAGCCCGTTCTTCCTTGGTTTTATGGGCCTCATATTCGGTTGCGCTTATCTTTGCAGTATTTTCCAAAATTAGTCCGACCTTCCTGTTTTGATATGTTATAATATAACATCAAAGAGGATTATCGCAATTGATATTGATAAGCTGTTATCAATAATCAAAAAATGTATGTATAACAGCTAATTATATAAAACACGCTGGGAACATGGCGATCCGATGGCAGCAAGACCATCCCTCTTGATATTCCTGCAAGCGGCAGCGTGGCGGTCATTGTCCAAACTCAAGGACAGG
>Ga0206992_1083_pt1 | contig 19956 bp, 21 predicted proteins | sample Alteio_BWMinCont_6_FD_153267 | JGI IMG/M metagenome (GOLD analysis project Ga0206992, IMG submission 153267) | Enriched cells from forest soil in Barre Woods Harvard Forest LTER site, Petersham, Massachusetts, United States -... | ecosystem: Environmental > Terrestrial > Soil > Temperate forest >... | reverse complement strand
ATTACAGCTGTCTATAGCAGATTTGGTTAATATTTTTTTGTCTTCGGCTATCTTTCTTTTTATAAATATAATTTCAAAAAATCTAAAAATATATCCAATTAGCGGAATATATTTAAGACTATTTTTTGCAACTACTTTTACTTTTGATCCGTTCGAAATTAATAGTGCCGTAATTAACATTGCATCCAATTTACTCCTGTGGTTAGAAATCCATAGTATGTGGCCGCTTTTTATATTGCCCTCGAGATATATATTTGTTCCTACCATTTTGAGTATCAACAAATAAGTATTCGCATAAAGATACCGTAGTGCGTCATTATATCTGTCCGTTTTTAAAATTATTTGGAGGTAATGAAAGAATTCTATCAAAAATACATATATGCAGCTGGATATGAACAACAATAAATAAAATATACATGCTCTGCAACCGGTTAATAACATTTATATTTTATATATTAGTGATAATACATTTAATATTATGAATATCATTATTCAATTTTTTTTAATTTATAAAAATGATTTTTGACATTATTATTAATTTGCGACACATTTGCAAAAAAAAGTTGTCTGCACTTTTCAAACCATTTAAATTCAACAAATTTAACAAATTCAACAACTGAACTAATTTCGATATAATTTTTTCTTGAAAAAACACTTTGGGTTAGATTGTGTGTCAACAGTGTGAACTCTTCGAGTGAATGATTTTTTGCATACTCAACCAATGTTTCGTTTGACTCGCCGATTATCTCAACCAAATTCTGGCATATTTCCAAAAATGATTTATCAAAATATTGTTTTTTGCTGGCATTTTGTATAGTTTTTAGTTGTTCGGCAACATCACCAAGTTTAATAAACTGGACATCAGAAATTTTCATCATATATTCGTTAATATTGCAGTTGCCTGGTTCGTATCCAAATTTAGCATACCATGATTTTCCTTTGGTGACCAACAAATATAGCCATAATTTTGTTTTAATTTTGTTACCTGAAAAATCTGTAGTGATAAGGTATGAGTCATCATCCAACCTGGTCCTAGGAAATCCAATATATGTTATAAATTGGTGACAAAAATGTACTAAATATTCTCCTGGTTTAAGGTCTATATTTTTGTCGTGGTATGATGGAACATAATTTGATCTATCATTTTCAATATATTTAATAGTTGGGTCATCATTGATGGACAAAAAAAGTTTTAAATAAGTTTTTGATTGGTCATCATTGTATAAAATTATGTTGATGTATTGGTAACTTTGGTCAAATTCAAATGTATAGGGCAAAATAATATTCAAATATTTAATTTTTAAAATATATTGGTGAATTTCTCCTATTTCCCGGTAAAAGGATTCGAGATATTTGCTGTACATTTTAATTAGTTCTATTAATTTATATATAGTATCCGACAAATGCATTGTATTTATTGCTATTTCATAGTCGCTAATGGATTCAGACGTGTCCAAATCTAAAATATTTTCCGGAATAGTTGAAGCCATCTATTAAATTTGTACCATTTATTCATATAATAAGTTAATAAGTTAATAATTTTATCAATTTTTTAATTTATTTCAGCACATTTTTTGCACCAAGGTGAAGTAGTTCTGCGCCATTTTTTGTATATTCCACAATTCAAACATTTTTTCCTCTTTTCATAACAAATTACACATAAGTTATTATTATATTGTTTCAAATAGCATTCGCATTTTATACACGTAGGACACTTAATTACAAAATGCAATTCGAAACATCCCACGCAGTGGTTGTGGCCAACTATAATTGATTTGTTACATCTGTCACAAATGTTTTTATTACAATTTTTACAATAATAGTAGGTACAAATACCAAGGTCTGTTCTTACAATACAACTATTATATTCTTTTTTTCCACAAATATCACACGTTCTCTCCATTGATTGTGATTATATTAATTGCAAATTTTAATTTTCGATCAGTCAAAATATAATTTTTTCAATTTTTATTTAATTGAAAAAATTGAAAAAATTATATTTTATACACTATTAAAGGATTCTAAAAAGTATTATATGAGAAAAGTAACTATTTATTATGATAAAGATTCCGTTTTGAACCATAATCCACAATTCGGCACTCTAGAAAATGGGTACAGGCTTAATATAAATTTTGATCCAAACATTGTACTTAAAATTCCAAACCATAATGGTGAACATTTCAAAATGGTAAAAAAATTTGACACATGCAATCCTACCATAAAATATCTTTTGTCGGAGCCTTTTAAACAAAATTTTTTGCAACGGATTTTTAGGATAAGACCAAAAAGTTTTTCTCCGAGAAATTGTCATGGCTGTACGATGCTAGTTTCAGATGATATTTGTCCAATTTGTGGTACGGAATTTGGTGAAGACAATTTTTATAAATATGTACATCTAATCGACAATAGTGTAAACGACTCGGATACAACATATATAACACACACAAGTTGCAGTGCTATCATGAATGCTACCAATTTAGTTTGCCAAATGGTAGAGGATATGGCAAAAAAAGAAACTTATAATGGGTTTGCCGTGGTTCGACCTCCAGGACACCATGCAAGCTATGTCAAATCCGAAGGTTTTTGTCTTATTAATAATATTGCAATCTGTGCAGAATATGCAATATTATTAGGATTTAAAAAAATTTTTATTTTTGATTTTGATGCACACCACGGAAACGGTACACAAAATATTTTTTATCGCAGGAATGATGTTTTTTATTGTTCAATGCATACGCTAGATGCATACCCAAAAACAGGCCATCCCGAAGAAATTGGTGTATTATCTGGAAGGTACTATAATTTAAATATAATAGTTCCCAAAGGAGTTAGTGATGAAGCATATGTAGGAGAATTCAAATCAAAGGTACTGCCTGCGATTATAAAATATAATCCAGACCTTATTTTGTTGTCGGCCGGATTTGATGGGTTGAAAAGTGATCCGATGTCAATAATGAATTTAACACCAAATTGTTATACGGAAATTATAAAATCGTTAACTAAATTGAATATTAAAATAGGAATTGTTCTTGAAGGAGGCTATAATGTGGAGAATTTGTCAATTTGTATAAATCGGTGCATCGAACAACTACAGATTTAGATTCAGATCTGTATTTACATTCAGATTTTTGTCCGGTGTAGAGTTTGGATCATCTATACTTGAATTTGGGTCCGGATCCGAGGTTTCGGCGTTTGTACTATTTTTAATTTTAGCCAAATTTTCTAACAACATTTTTTCAAGTTGAACGATATTTGCTCCAGCCATTTTTGTTTCAAAAATTCCTCCGACGAAAAAACAGAATGTGGGCAAACCTCTAATATCGCATGCAGACGAAATTTCTGCTGTTTCTTCCGTATCAGCATTTAGTTTATAAAAACTAACATTTGGATACTTTTCTTCCATTTCTGCAAATTTAGGCGCAATTACTTTACAGGGTCCACACCAAGTTGCATAGAAATCAATTATAACTACTCCAGTATCCTTGTTTCCAATTGCAAGACTAAAATCACTAATATTTTTTATTTCTTTAACCATTATATGATATATAAATATAGAAAGAAATTTTTAAAAAATTTCTAAACACTATGTTACAATATCGATGCAGACACGACTTGCACGTGCACTCTCTTCCGAGAACCTGTTTAGCAAACAGGCGCCTTTACTATTTCAGCCACTGCATCGGGAATTAAACATTATTTAATTCCCGATTCATTAGAGCATGTACTCTAATATTACTAGAGATATTTTTTTATACTTAAAATTAAATCTATTATTTTTTGAATTTGGATTTGGATGATTTTTTCTTTTCTCTGTCTCTTTCTTTTTCTAAAGTTTCAACAATTTTTCTTTGTGTTTTAAGCCTTTTAATTAAATTGTCCCTTTTAACTAATAATTTGTCTAAATTTTTTTGTGCCCGTTTTTTCTGCGATTCTGCGGCTTTATTACTCTCCAAAATTTTATTTATTTTTTTTGATTCGTCAATTAGGGCCTTTGCATCTTGTTCCAATTTTTTGAGTTTTAGTTGTTGTTTCAGCAGATCAGCACCTTTTCCTTTGACGGATTTTAATAATTTTTTGTCTATAGCTTCTATACCATAATATCTTACTTGGTTAGTCTGGATGCAGTATTCTGGAGTTCCTCTAACTCTTCCATGCGGAATATTTCCAATTCCGCAATACATTTTTCCTTCGGTGTCGCTTTCCTCAACCATAGTTTATATTTAATTGATAAGATAAATAATATACTATTTTATTGTTTAATTTTAAATAATAAAATAATTAATTTATTCTACATTTACTCAGAATTATTTTCTTCTTCAGACTCTTCTTTCTTTGATTTCTTTGATGTTTTCTTGGTAGAAGATGTTTTTGTAGTTTTCTTCTTGTCATTTGAATCTTTCGAATCTTTCGAATCTTTCTTTTTAGATCCACCAGTTACTATTCCATTTTTCTTTTTGTATATATTCCATTGTGCAGCAGCTCTTTTCATATATTCTTTATTTTCGAGGCCTGGTTCTTTTTCTCTCTGCCTCTTCAACTCCTTTGCAATATATAATTGGTATTGTGTTGGTTTTTTTGGTTTTTTCTTCTTATCATCTTTTTTTCCCTTGCTTGAAGTTTTCTTTGATTTTCCTTTTTTTTCTTTTGAATCTTCTTCTTCGGACTCATCTGATGAAGCATCTGACTCATCTTTTTTGGATGCCTTACCTTTGGCAGTTTTCTTGGCTGGTTTTTTTGCAGCTGTTTTCTTTGATCCCTTTTTACTTTTGGTCTCATTATCGGAATCATCAGATCCATCTTTTTCATCACCCGACATTTGTGATTCTTCGTTGTCTGATTCTGTTTTATCATTCTTCGCTTGTTTTCCTTTTTTACTTTTGGCTTTTTCATCATCAGATGATTTTTGGCTTTCCTCATTGTCAGACTCTTCTTTTACATTTTTTCCTTTTTTCGTAGCAGTTTGTTTTCCACCTTTTTTATTTTGTACAGGCTCGTCATCAGATGCTGAAAGGACTCCCTCTTCGTCAGATGAATTATCTTCATTTTTAGGATTAGCTTTCTGGGTAGTTTTGGTTTTGGCAGGAGACATCGTAATAATAACTTAATTTCATTTATTTTTATATCACTTAATACTTAGGCATTTTTTTTATCAATTTTTTTTATTATGGCCTTTATAGAACGCAGATAAGTTTATAATATAATGTCATATTATGGATATAAATGCTATTATTTACCCCTAGGCTCAGGAAATATATTGAAAATAGGATATTCCCAAAGATCCTTATTGTGCCAGACAAATATTACTTCGAAGGGGATTTTAAAAATGAAGACCCATATATTACGGATATAGATGTCATAAATGATATGTATCCAGAAATAAATAAAAATAATATTTATGAAAATATTAGCAAACTAATTAATGAACTGGGTTCATTAACTAATATTATACTTGTGTACATAAGACTGGGCGACCATTTTTTGGATCCTAAAAATATTCCCAAAAAAAAAATTTTAATGCTAGAAAATTCAGTACTTGTTTTTAAATATATTATTAAAATTGAATCATATTTGGTCCAAGTCAATGTTGTTGCTAATTATGGTTACAAAAAAGTACTAACACAAAAACAAAAAGAGAAATATAGTAACGGATCCAAAAAATTAGGATTATACAAACAGCTGCTTTGCAGAATAGATACATACAAACTTTTGTACTCGTCTGGAAAATTAAATATTAAAATGGCAACGGATATTATGGCAACTATCGTGCATGATGTAGAAAAACTACCTTTCATGATAAAAACAGATGTAGTAGATATGGTCAGAGAAATCGCAATGGACAATTCTCCGGACAACAAAATTCAGGGATGGTATGTGTTATTGGATGATTTGCAAAATGATATAAATGGATCAATGGAGTTCTTCAATAGATAAATTGCATGTGGATCAGTTCGCGCTTACGCGCTCACTTCGCTTCGTGGAACTCCGCTCAGCTCGCAAAGAGCTCGCGCTCCGTGGAACTCCGCTTTGCTCACTTATGTTCGCTCGTTCCGATAAATTCAAATATTGAGATCATCGGAACGAGCGAACTTTAGTTCGCAAAGCGGAGTTCCACGGAGCGCGAGCTCTTTGCGAGCTGAGCGGAGTTCCACGAAGCGAAGTGAGCGCGTAAGCGCGAACTGATATATGAGATTAATAATTCCAATTTATTTAATTGAAATTATAATTCGCTAAAGTGAATTTCCAGTCTCCTCATTGGGGTGGTTGTGGTTGCTCCCATGACTTCAGGGTGACAATCAATACGGTGATGTTGTCTCGGCTGCCCTTTCGGTAGCCCTCATCGGTGAGCAGTTGGGCGACGAATTGTGGATCGTCGGTCTCTTCAAGTTTTGAAATAACGAAATCAATCGCTCCCTGGTACGTCATGACGTCCCACAACCCATCGCATGCGATGATGATGAAATCATCCTCTGCGCACAACTTTTCTGTGTGAAGATATGGATCTGCGATCAACGTTGGAACTTTTCCATTGGTATGTTCGGGAAGCTTGAAAAGGATGTCGCCAATTGCGCGAGAAACTGCAATGTTGAAATTCTCCTTATTTTTTGAAGGATGGGCCAACCTGTCATAGTAGATCTCGCCTCCACCAGCAACGATTCGGTCTGCCTCTTTCTCGTTCCTTTTCGGTGTGTGCACTTCGGTCAGTACATGTGCGTTGCCCTTGCGGCACAGAACGATTTCTGTATCACCGACGTTTACAATGTTGAGCACGTTTTGGTAGATGGTCATAACGGCTGCCGTCGTTCCGTCCATCACGTCCTTCCGCTTTTTTGCATAGGCACAGAAGTTCTTTTCAACTTCCTCAAGTGCATCTTTCATGGCAAGTTTGATATTTCGATTTCGGAAGAAGTTGTCGCGAACGAGCCATGGCAAATTTTCGGCAACGTACATTGAACATCTACTACCACCATGGCCATCGAATACCGCAAAGAAAGAGAGCGTGTCCGAATTGGCACTGATCTTGGTGCCATCGCATGGAACAAGAAACTCATCCTCGTTGGGTGCCTTTTTCATTTTGTCCAGTTCTGGATAAGCGACGTGCATATCCTCCTGTTCATTTCGGCGTCCTTGAATGCTGCTTTCTCCATACCGAATAATAAATGATACAACAGTTTGCTCGGGTTTGTCTGCCATTTGCATGGGTATATTGTTTAAATTTTACGTAGATCTAGCAGACAATTAATATTTCAATTTTAATTACATTTTCCAAAGAATATCATTAAATAGTATACTAATATAATGGATAAAATTGGAATACTTGATCCGGAAGGAAAAAATCCTAATCCATTAACGGGCGAACCGTACAGCCAAGAATATAAGGACTTGGCAAAAACTTGGTCAAAATTTTCAGCCTACGAAAAGGCAAATGAAATATTAGATGATATCAAAAAATATCAGCTATTGTTTGTTATATCATCGACTGGTTCTGGAAAAACAGTAATGGTTCCAAAATTTATTCTGCACTATACAAATTATAAAGGAAAAGTAGCTATCATTTTGCCAAAGAGGATAGTTACATTATCTGCTGCTGCATTTTCTGCCAAAACACTGGACGTTGAATTGGGGAAACAGGTCGGGTATGTATACAAAGGCTCTCCTAAAGAAATGCTGAACAATGAGAATAGGTTAGTTTATATGACAACTGGGACCATTATTATGAAATTTATGAAAGATCCACTATTGAAAGAATATGATGCGATAGTGGTGGACGAGGCGCACGAAAGAAGGACTGAAATTGATTTGATACTTTTATTTTTAAAAAATTTGTTGGAGTCTGGAAAAAGGCCAGATTTGAGAGTGATCATTATGAGTGCAACAATTGATGGATCCAAATACAGGGAATATTTTTCAAAAGTAGAGAGCAAAATAATTAATATAAGCGGGCAACCAAATTTTGAAATTAAAACGTACTACCTCGACAAACCAACAACATCATATATGGATACAGGTTTGGAAGTAATAGATAATTTAGTAACTAAAGAAACTAAAAAAGATATACTATTTTTTATTACATCGAGCAACGAGGCATACCAACTATGTAAACAAATAAGACAAAAATATCCTAAAGTCTACTGCATAGAAGTTTATGCGGACATGGACAAAACTTTAAGACTTTATGCAGAATCTAGCGACGAATTTTTAGAACTAGGAAATTATGACCAAAAATTGGTAATGGCAACAAATGTGGCAGAATCTTCGATAACTATAGACGGTCTTAAATACGTTATTGATTCATGCTACGAGGTATACAATTATTTTAATCCAGAATATTTTGGCAACATTTTGGAAAAAAGATTGATAACAAAAGCGCAGGCCTTGCAACGGAGGGGGCGTGTTGGAAGGACAGAACCAGGCGTTTGTTACCATTTAGTAACAAAAGAAGAATTTGATTCTCTCAAAGAATACCCGGATCCAGATATCCTTAAACAGGACATAACTATGGATATGCTAAAAGTTATCCAACTTACCGAATCAAAAACTTACGCCGAAGGTAATTCTTTGTTAAACAAACTAATGGATCCTCCGAAAAAATCGTATATTGATGCTGCCTATAATTTGTATTCTTTTTACAAAATTATTGATTCCGATGGAAAACTTACTAAAATAGGAAAAGATGTCGTGGAACTAAGTTCGCTGCCCATCAATTTAGCTCTGTTTCTTATTTATTCATACCAGTTGTACTGTGCAAAAGAGGCAAGCATCATAATAGCCATGGTTGAAGAAACAAAAGGAAAAATAAATAATCTATTTTTTAAAGCAGACACTATTTGTGATTCAGAATGTTCAAAAGCTGCCTCCAAAGATCTAATTAAAAATGTAATATCCAAAAAAGGGGACCACCTCACACTACTAAATATTTACCAAAAATTTAAAGAAACAACTGACCAAAAAGCATGGGTCAGAAAATACGGCATCAAAATAGATATCCTTAACAAGGCAAAAAAAACAGCAGACAAATATTATTACAAAATTATTAATATTTCCAGAGCACCACAAATTTCGAGAGTCGAAAATACAAATATTAAAAAAAAAATTGTTGAAGCTTTAAAACTTAGTCATAAACATTTGGCTGCAATAAAAATGGTACCAGTTTATCCAAAAAAAAAAATAGACGGCCAAATTAACAGAGAATCTGTTCTGTATTACAGCTACAGCCGGAAAGAACTGTCAAACAAAAATTTTGTTTACAACGAACTAACCAATATCAATAATAATTGGGAATTCAGCATAGTAACACTTGTGTGATAACTAAAAAAATTTGAAAAAATAAATACTTATAATATCCAAATTTGGTTCAAATTATTCATATAAATTTAGAATGACCAACTCTGACCAAAAATTATATAAATTTATATTTGGAACGGAAGATATTTATTTTATCATGAGGTTCGTATTTGGATCTGTTATATTTGCACCACTTTTTATGCTTTGCTATTGTTTGGTGTTTAAGCATGATTTTGATATTATGACATTTGTTAATTTGGCTATTTTGTCAGGAATTATTTTGATGTATTTGTATTTATTCGTTCCAATGTTCCTCGTAATGGGGATATTCGGCTATTTCGGCTACACATACAATTATTACGAATAAACATAAAAAATTGAAAAAATAAATGTTAAGTAATATTGAACAATGCTATTTAACAACATAATTTAAACTAAAATACTAATGGAACAAATTTCAAATAAACCCAATCATAGATCCCGGCGATGGACTAAAAAAAATAGATCATCAGCTGCACTAGATAGTTTACATCCTAACCAAAATTTATGTCTTTGTAAACCATTATATGTTTTATTTGACCTAAACCGCATTAAACAAATATTAAAATTTATATTTAGCAGTGATCCTGTATGTTTTAGTGTCAGATATTATATCGGCCTTCTGTGTATAGGTCCATTTATTGCGGGCCTAAAATATAAATATGCAATCAAAAATGGTGATATCGGTATGTACCTTTTTTTAACCGTCCCGGTATGTGGCATTATTGGTCTGATATGTGGGTACAGCCGGTATACGTTCCCATTTATGTGTTGCTGGTCTATGGGCAGAAAATTTTAGCAACATTTTTGTTGGGGAATATTTGTTTCTGCTATATTTACTCCTGTCCCTGTAGATTCCAAATTTTCTATTACTTTTTGCGGCTTAATAAGATTATATGACTGTTCAACGATCGAATTAAATATTTCGTCAACATTTTCTCCAGTTTTTGCACTGGAAAGATATAATGGGATGCCAAATTTTTCTGCAAGTGTACGTGCATCATCGTCAGGTACATCTTTGCTGTCAGTTAGATCATTTTTTGTACCGACAATGCATCTAAATATATTATTGTTACCAGAACTATCTTTCAGAGCGTCTATCCATTTATTAATTGAATAGAACGATTTTCTGTTTGTGACATCATACATAATAATTGCTCCAGCAACACCTCTGTAGTAAGCCTTTGTTATAGTTTGGAATCTTTCCTGCCCGGCAGTATCCCAAACCTGTATTTTTACTATTTTGCCATCAATCAAAACAGTTTTGACTCTAAAATCTATACCAATAGTACTTGTCATATTAGGCATCCACCTCTCATCAAATATCCGTGCTAGCCAAGAACTTTTTCCTACAGATGTGTCTCCTATAATAATAAGTTTGATAATTAAGTCGTAATAAGGTTTAATCATTTTTGAACCATCCATTTTATTATTAGAAAACATATTAAAAAAAAACATTGTCATACAAATCAAAAATCAATTTTTAAATTTGTATAACATCATATAGATATAGATATGGATAATTTGTACATTTATTTTTAATTTTTTCATATACAATCCACAGAAAAAATATAATAATTCCTGCACAAAGAAATATGATAGAACATGTTAAAAAAGTTTTTGTATTGTCCAAATTTAATTTTATATCGGACGGATTTTGTTTTTCGTAGTAGCACTGAATGATTTTTCCTGGCGGATAGTTTTCTTGTAGAGAATCATTTAATGATTGGTAATTTTCATCACTAGCAACCAAAAATTCTTTGAAGTATAATTGGGAATTTATACTATGGCTAATATTAATATATCCATCATAATTAATACGAGAACATGTTTGGCATGATCTTTCAATACAGAAACATAAATACTTTTTTGTAACACTATATATCGTATCATTAATAATTGTACAATTTGTTAGGACAGCCTGTTTGTTCCAGTCCGAATTTCTATTATAACCTAAAAAATATAAAAGAATTGATGGCAGTATACATAAAATAAAAATTATACATACTATAGTGAAGAATTTATAATAAAATTTCATTTAATTGAGTTTTATATTAATTGCTTATTGCTAAATGTTATCGAATTCAATTTTTTTGTTATGATATGTAATATAAATGATAGAACTAAAAGAACACCAAAAAATACCTATCGGATTTATGAAATATAACAGAGGACTTATATTATACCACTCAACAGGATCCGGAAAAACATTTACGGCACTATTTGCTATGAACCAATTCAAAAATGATATCATAATCGTTGGAACAAAAAGTTCAAAAAAAACGTTTGTGGACAGCATCTCCAAAGCTGAAATGGAGCCATCAAAATTTACTTTTTATACATATACTAAAATCAAAAAAATTTTGGAAACAGATATTACTATTTTTAAAAATAAATCAGTAATTGTTGACGAAGCGCACAACCTTCGGAGCGAAAATATGTACAACTTGTACATAGCCAGTTCACTAATTTTTGCATCCAAAATATTATTGCTAACTGCAACTCCTGTTGTGAATTACATGAACGATTTATCTGTTTTGGTCAATATAGTTCACGGGGAGGATGTTTTGCCAACCGACAGAAAATTATTTGACCAGATGTTTTATGACGACGAGAAAATGGTTATCATCAACGAAAATATTTTATTCGATAAAATAAAAAATACTATTTCGTACTACAAAATTACTGACGACAAAGATTATCCAACAAATACTGTATTTTATAATGATGTGGAAATGAGCCACGAACAAATTAACGAATATATTTATTACGTTCGCAAAATAATTTATGAAGACAAAGATATTGTAAATGATGCTGACATACTTAATATTGATTACGGGTTGCTTCCAAATAAAAAAAGAAATTTTTTTCTTAATGTTACGAGGCAGCTGTCAAATACTATTAATAATTCTTATGACAGTCCAAAAATAAAAGAAATATTTAAAAAAATAAAAAAGGGTCCGCACCCAATAATTATTTATTCTAACTATTTGAAAAATGGATTATACACGGTAGCTATACTTTTGGAAATAAATAAAATTAGTTATAAAACAATCACTGGTGGTACATCTGACGACAAACGAAATATAATAGTAAATAACTATAACAATGGACTGTATAAAGTACTACTGTTGTCATCAGCTGGTTCAGAAAGTTTTGATTTCAAAAATACAAGACAAATTCATATCATGGAACCCCATTGGAACGAGAGCAAGATAAAACAAGTTATCGGAAGGGCAATAAGATATAAATCGCATGAAAGTTTACCAAAAAATGAAAGACACGTTGATATATACAGATGGATTTCTACATTTCCTAAACCTATTAAAAATGCTTCTGCTGACCAATATTTGATGCAAATTAGCAAAAAGAAAGACGAAAATATGAACAAATACCAGGAAATAATAGTTAGAGCATCAATTGAAAATAATTTTATGAAAAGAGATACACAAAAAAGAAATAATAAAAATTATTATAAAAAATATTTAAAATATGAATATAAATTACGGAAGGAAATGAAACGCATTATGCCACACAATAAAAAAATGGCCGGCAATTATTAATAAATTTTTTTATAAAATAGTAAATTATGGCTGACAGTAATCTAATAAAAAATACAACAAGTATAATTGGTACTAAATATTTTTCGTTAGACGAGGCTATAAATTCAAATGTTGACTCGAAAAATATTTTTATTATTGCCAACGAAAGAATAACCAAATCTGGTGATGTTGGGCGCTATTATACTGTTTTTCCAACTTTTAAGGATTTTTTAAAAAATAGAGATGAATATAAACATTGCCACGAACTTTTGGTTGACCACAAAAATAAAAAACCAAATATTGCAGGAAGGCTAGTATTTGATTTTGACATCAAACATAATGATAAAATTGTTATACCAAATGATTTTAAATCCCAAATCGAGGACATTGTAATTGATGTTGTCGAAAAATATTTTAATAATATAAATCCAAATTTGTTTGAATTTATTTGGTCAACTTCACAAAATCCACATAAATTTTCAAAACATTTAACTGTCAAAAATTTATATTTTGATAATTGGATACTTATGTCAAAAATTTTTTATAAATTATTTTGTAAAATGTGGAACGAAAAATATTTATGGATTAAATCTAACCATCTTATTGATTTCCAAATTGTCCGAAAACGCGCCTCCCTAAGAATGGTGGGTTCGTCCAAGATAAATGGGTACATACTAACATTTGATAATGAAAAACATCTGTTAACGGATTCTTTGATAAGAATTTATTTAAAAAATCAAAAAAATAATGAACAACTTGTAACTATAACTAATATTAATGATGATGCTTTCATAGATGATATTGATAATTCGTTTAAATCGAAAAATTCTGAGCAAATAACAATTTGTATGAAGGATAAAAATTTGAGAAAAAAAGAAAAACCATTTTATGAAAAAGTTGTATACGATAAAGCATACGAAATTTATGAATATATCGACCAAGGAGTTTTTAAAATGGGAAAAATAAATGGCAATACTTTGTCATTGCTAAGAAAAAAATCGAATAAATGTTTGTTATCAGGAAAAATACATGACCACGAAAATTCATTTTTGGAAATAGTCGAAGAAGATGGAATGTATACAGTCCATTTTGGATGCTACAGATTTTGTTACAAAGAAAGAACTACAATTATAGGATCAATAACAGTCAAAAATTTAGTTGTGTATGTAAATCCAAATTTTGGACCACAGCGAATGCACAAACATTAGTATATAAAATTATATCATTACTAATTGATAGTAATGATATATTGCCCAGAAAAAAATTATTTAATCGAATCTTTGCTCGACCTCAGGGTTCCATTTTTTGCACAAACATTATCTCCTATAAATGAAATTCCTAAAACATTTGAAATGTCCATTGTTTGCGACAAATATTCGCGCATATTTCTTTCAAATGTTTATTTGTACTACCAAATAAACGACAAACCCCATGTAGATATTGACCATATTATATCAAATACAACTTCTGATAAAGAAATTTACCAAAGAATATTTAACGATTTTTCAAATGATATATCTATTTTGTTGTGGACAACTAAACCTGACGGATCTTTAAAAATAAGGAAAATGGTTGACCTAAAAATAATGACCAAAATGATTTTATCGATTCATAATATTATTAGTTGCCAATTTACGAAAACATTTATAATTGAATTTGTACTTATTTTTTATGTAATATATTTTATTTGTATACTTTGTTGTGTATATATATTTTATAATAGGCGCCGGATGATTTGTGAATAAGTTTTATATAAACATTATTTAATAATTTTAAATATCATAAATTAGTATTAATGATTTATGTAAAAAATCAAATATTTCCGGCAGAAAATAGTACCGGAAATGATACCTATGAAAACAACAGATCAAAAACACAGGCCATACCATGCGCCAAACTTAATAATATTTATCCCGTAAGCAGAAGTTGGAATGATTATAGTTATGGTACAAAAACAAAAAAAAAATATTCTATATCCCCAACATATTTAAACAACTACAAACCATACGATCCAATCAATAATTGTAAATCTGCAGGAATAATACCATACACTATCCACAATAACGTGTTGTATTTTCTTCTACAACAAATCCAAACCCCAATCAAAAAAAAGATATTGGCTGGAATGATTTTGGTGGAAAAAAAATGTTTCCTTCAGAAACAACAGCAGAAATAGCTGCCAGAGAGTTTAGCGAAGAAACTAGTTGTTTATTTTACCTCAAAGAACAAATAAATGATGAAAATAAAACATTTTACGAACTGCTTAAGGATAATAAAAATTTGTTTTATGAGGATACTACTATAGATATTTTGAAAACATTAATTCCATTATCACAAAAATATTATACAAATAAAATCACGGAATTTGTATTGCCACTATACGTAAGTTCTAAGGAAACATATATCAGCTATCTTTTGAAAGTTAATTACCTAAATGAAAATGATCTGCCACATGCAGAAGATATTCATATTAATTATGAAGAACGATATTTAAGAGAATGCCGCTGGTTCAGCTATGATGAACTAATGGAATTGGATGATAAAGATTTTCATAAAAGGTTGCAAATTACGAGAATCAAACAACGAATTAAAAATTATTATGAAAAAAATTTATTTTAGAAACAAATTGTTGTGTGGCCAATAAATCTTTTGTTATAATATATAACTATATATGGCATCTGTAGATAATATAATTAATGATTTTCAGATAATAAACCAGAAAATTCTTGAACTTTACAAATCAAAAATGGAACCAAATGATAAATGGATTAAAATAGCAACAACTATACATGAAAAAAATGATTTTTTTATAAAGCTGTTTAATATACTTAGCAAAACAGAATCAAGAAAAGAAATTAAACTAAATTACGAAACAAAATTTGGACAACTAGAAAAGCAAATTTCGGATGAGTCAGATTTTGTTGTAAAATCAAGTTTAATAATTAATTTGTTGCACCACATCATTTATGATTTGTTGAGTACAGAAGGGAATTATTATTTTTCACTAAACAGCGATGACGAAATGCAACTTTCTAAAAAGAGGATAACATATTACATAAACGTTAACACCAAACCAGAGCAAAATATATGTTTCCATGCATTCATATTGATGTATGCGTTGGAATCATTATTTAATAAACGTTTATATGTTGGAATAGATTTTGAATTTACAAACAAAAAAATTCAATTGTCGCAACTAAATTTTGAGCACAGCACCGAACCAAAAGGAATAATTATGATTGTTGGACCAAATGAGTTGGGTTCTACTATTATAGACGATTTTGTTGAGATGGTTTTTTGTAACAAATATATTAAAAAAATTTTGCATGGTTCCGATTCCTTGGACATACCATATGTGTACGAACATTTGCTAAAACTGGATCCAGAAAAAATTATCGTATTTACGAGGACACTAATAGATACAAGATTTTTGTGCGAATATTACAAATTGAGCAGGGACGAACCCTCCGATAATAAATGTTCTATTTACGATGATGACCCCAAGGGATCCGCTATTTACTATTTTGGGCTAATATCACTAGAACAGCAGAATAAATTGGCAGAAGTTTTGCATTCTTTACCCCCAATGCATGACATCCAATGGAACATCTTTAAAATGTCACGGAGCCAAATTTATTATGCACAATATGATGTACTATTTTTGAAATATTTTTATTATATCATCATAAACAAAGCAACACATGACGAGAAATCAGAAATGGGGAAAAAAACTGTAATAGAATTGTACAAACATGTTTTGAATGAACTTACAAGGTTTGTATATTTGGAACGACGAGAAATTACTTTCTTGATGAAAAAATGTAAAGAAGAAGTTGATCCGATCAATAATTATTTTGTAAGAAAGCCAAATGAGATACTCAAAATGATAGATATATCAAACCAGGTATCAACTAATATAAATACTATAAACCCGAAAGTAAACCTCGATAATATAGTGAAAGTCAATTATTTTAAAGGACTAATTGCAATATTGGTCAGGAGACTAGTCTATGGAATACTTTCCAGGAAATGCAAAATTTATAAAAATAAAACAACATTGTGGACGGACAAACTTGACAACCAGTTCATTTTTGAATTTTTGAAAGAAATAAAATTTTATTACTTGGAAAAACTCTTCAAAGAGGTCGAAAGTATTGTGTACGACAGAATAATTAGCATATGTTCTGGCTAAATTTTTCGACCAATCTTTTCATATATTCGCCCAAAAAGTTTGAATATTCAACACATTCTAGTCTATTCCTACAACCATATCGTACGGTATATAGAAGAAATTGTTTTGGATACGGTAATTCGTACAGTGCTCTGCAATTTTCCTCTTCGCATAAATCAAATGCATTTTCCCATTCATAACTTCCCTCAGGATATTTCCAATAACTGCCGAAACATTCGCCATATTTGTCCATTTTGTTCCACTCGGTGCATGCTGTATCTTCAAACCTATTTTTAAATTCTTCGTATGGTATATCTTCTTTTTTCCAGTAATATTCCATATCAAGGAAATCGTCATAACAGATATAAAATAATTTGTATTTACCAATGTTGTATCCATTAATTTCGTCTTCACCAATTGTAATACAAGTATCAAATTTTGCTGACAACTGTTTTAAGAAATCAAGTATAGAATTTAATTTAGCTATTTCTGTGCCAAACAGGTTAGCATTTCCATGATATTTTTGGTAATACGAAATATCATTGAAATAGTCTATTAGTTTAGAAATTTCAGTTGTGACCATTATGTAGTCGTCAAAGTTATGGAAAGAATTTAAAACATCATTATTTTCTGGCGGATACTGTTCCAAAAATTTTTTGTATATAATATATTTTTCTTGAAAATCTGGGTACGACGAATCAAGGAAATTTTTATCAAATGGTCTATAACCTTTTAAAATATTGTAATTTGATATAACAATTTTATCAGTAATATTATAAGTCGAAAATTTACCAAAATCAATAACAGTTTCAGAAGATTCCATTTTAATATTTCTGTATATAAATATATATTTAAAATTAAATAATAATTTCAATTTTTTAATTAAAAATTGAAATTATTATTTAGCTAAGAATATTTAAATTATTAACCGAAGTACAAATGGAATCGATAAAATCACCATCAGGAAAATACAAAATAGTAGCTAAACCAAATGGAAATGTTAATCACAAAGGAAAAGAACTATTTGATTGTAAATTGGTGGAAATTTCTACCGGTCGTATAATCGAAACCGTTAAAAACCGCAAGAATAATGAAATTCCAATGTTTACTACATACGACAAAATGGAAGCAATATGTTTTTTTGGCAAATATTCCATCTGCTATATAATTTGTTCAACAGGTGCTCCAATATTTGAATCAACAATAATCGAAGAACCACCTAAAAATATTAATGGTAAACGTGTGTACTATGGAAGTTATGGAAGTTGCAATTGCAAATGCCAATGTCGCTCTAAAAATTGATAAATAAATTATTATAAATATCATGTTTTAATAATACATATAATATATCACAAATGTCAGAGAAAATTATTTGGTCTATTAAAGATGTTGACACTATTAAACTGTCACCAATCCATTCCTGGCCCATCGCACTACTAAAATTTGTGGACGATTTGATTCCAAGGTATGGCATACTTAAAGATATACCAACGATAGGCGGGGATTTGTATGAATTTTCTTCAAAAGGTCTTCTCAAATTTATTATAGACAAAATACAAAACAGGTATGACGAAAAAATTATTAACATAAGAATTGTACATATGCCGATGGTTCTTATTCTGGATGCAGAACTGTCAAAAGAAATTTTGCTCTGCAAAAAAGTAAGGAGAGGAAGAATATATGACAGGCTAACAGATTTTTTTGGGTTCGGAATATTTACATCAAATATACACGACAAATGGTTCCACCAAAGAAAAACCGTATTCAGACTTTTCCAAAGAAAAAATTTGGAATTTATTACACCAACGCTGGCTGAATCTATGTTCAGCGTACTCGATAAAGAACTTGGAAAAGAAGTAGATTTCCAATTATTGTTATCAAAAATGGGACTGATTGGATTTTGTCAAACTATTTTTGGAGTTGATATTTCGGACATATATATGGATTTGATGGAACCTTTGAACAGGCTGCTGGTCTATATGAACAGTGCAATCGAACCATTTGTCATAGCATGGGACCCTTCATACGTAGAATTTTCAAAAGACAAAGATATTGTGCACGCATGGGTAAGGGAACTGATAGCTAGGGCGAAAAATAGTAACAAATGTAATCCAATAATACTGGAGGAGTTCGGTCGTGAAGACATAACCGAAATAGAATTGATAGAATTTGTTTTGTCAGTTGTATTTGGAGGCCACGAAACAACTTCAAAATTGATACTTGCTACTATATATAGTCTTTGCAACAACAGGCAGTTTATTGATAAACTAAATTTAGAAACAGAAGAATATTTTGCTACACATACAAATTATGAAATAGATGTTATGAAAATGCCATATCTAAAAAATATTATAAACGAGGGTACAAGATTATATCCATCAGCATGGATTTTGTCGCGGGAAACATCCGAACAAATAGAATTTGGCGATTTTAATTTTAAAGGTGGTACACAATTTTTGATTTCTCCACTAATATTTTTGAGGTCTGAAAAAATATGGGGAAATGATGCAGAAATTTTTAATCCAGAAAGATTTGAACAATTGACAGACCAGGCACAAAAAACATTTATTCCGTTTGTTGTTGGAATGGAAAATTGTCCTGGCAAAATGTTTGCCGAATTGGAGGCCTGCATTGTTATAAGTAAACTATTTTATAGCTATAAGATAGAATTGTTAGACCATGAAATAGTTCCTAACTCAGCTATAACATTCAGATTGTTTAATAAATTACCAGTTGTCATCACAAAGAAAATTCAAATTTAAATATTTATTATTATGAATCTCTCGTATGAAATTCGCGCATGAATTTCCGGAACAATAACCAATAGCGGTCATCAGTAATTGTATTAGATATATTAGTTCATGCGCTGTTACCATACGAGAACTACATAATTATGAATATCTCGTATAAAATTAGCGCATG
>Ga0206992_1081_pt1 | contig 20083 bp, 26 predicted proteins | sample Alteio_BWMinCont_6_FD_153267 | JGI IMG/M metagenome (GOLD analysis project Ga0206992, IMG submission 153267) | Enriched cells from forest soil in Barre Woods Harvard Forest LTER site, Petersham, Massachusetts, United States -... | ecosystem: Environmental > Terrestrial > Soil > Temperate forest >... | reverse complement strand
TGACACCGTAGCGTTCGATGGTGATCAACGCTTTAGCGCCGGGATAGGGATTTTTCACCAGGTAGCGCGCCTTGTCACCGACTTTATAGTTGATGCTTTCGGGGACGATGGTAAGAGCGGTGTCGCCCTCATCGTTCCACACGACAAAATCGCTGCCGGTGGCATAGGCGCTAAGGGTAGTGGAATGTTTGTTGCCTTTGCTATCCTTGATTTTAGCAGTGGCGCGATAGACACCGGCTTTGGCTGGAGTGAAAGTGCAATTAAGCGGCGCAACTTCCGACACGCCCTTGCAATTGCCCGCCGCTTCCCATTCGGTATGGTATTCGGTGAGGTAAGCGTTGCCTGCGCCTTTGACGCGTGCCGCTTTGCTGACTTCATGCTCGACGGTCACATCCACATCCGTACCTTTGGCCGGATTGCCTTTTTCATCAACGACCAGATATTCCACCATCGCCGGTTTGCCAACGGTGTAAAGCCATTGCGCATTGTGCAGCCCGACCAAACGATCCACCCCGGCATACACGGCATAGGATTGCGCGGAGATGTATTTGCCGCGGTCATCGGCCACGGCGCTTTCCACCATCAATTTGCCATAGACGATTTTGGGCGAACCCATGGGGAAGGATAAGGCCAGCTCGCCCTTGTCGTTTACTTTATCGATCTTCTGATAGATTTGCTGCGATGGGGTTTCACCGCTAAAGCTGTCGAACTGGAAGTCTTTGGCTACGGGATTTTTGGAAACGAAGGGAGCGCTGTCGAGCATGGCGGTGATGCGCGCCGACGCGTCGGTATAAGCGCCGCCGGAATGCAGTTCGGCGCGGGTGGTGGCATCAACCTGCTGCCCGGCGTGGAACAGATCGCCGTTCAGCTGGTTGCTGACTTTGAAGGAGGATGGCGTGAAATCGCTGACCAACACGCGCATCGGCATGAGTGTTTTTTTACCCTCGCCTTCCGCATCGCTATCATCCGATTCGTCATTATCGCCCTTTGCGGCAAAATTGGCGATCAGTTTAAATTGATACCAGCCCACCGCTCCTTCTTTGGCGACGGTGAATTCACCGCTGATGCCGCCGAATTCCGACAAGGTGATATCTTTAACGTCATTGACGACTTTGCCCATCGGATCAACCACCTGCAGGCGGTAACCTTTTTTCGGCGGTGGGACGAAACCGCTATTATCCTGATTGCGGACATAGAGCTTATACTGGATCGTGTCCCCGGCACGGTAAATGCCCTGCGCCGTCGTGCCCCAGGCATGCATATGGCCGTAAAGCGGCATGGCCCGCGGATAGCTGTCGCCGCCGATGATGCGCCAGTTATCGATCATGAAGGCGTTGGAGACTTGCAACAGCGCCATGTCGCCGCCTTTATCGACGCGGACGAAATAATACGAATCCTCATCTTTATAATGGCGTGTGGTGAATTCCAGTTTCGGATCAAGTGCGCCGGTGCCGGGCAGTACGGCAATGCCGGAGGCATCGGTGACGGTTTTGTCGCCGTCATTGCTTACGTGCAGGTATGGCAGCGAATCTTTATAGATCGATACATGTGCGCCTTCGACCGGCGCGCCGGTGGTCAAATCCGTAACCCAGGCGATGCTGTTGAAATGCCCGAGTTTCAAATGCACCTGCCAGGGCGTGACCTCGGCGAATAGGTGATGCGGATAGAATGTGTTTACGGAAGGATTCGTGCCAAGCCAGCCATAGACAGCGCCGGCGCCGCCTTTTAGCATCTCGCGCACACCCAGCGGAATGGCAAACTGGACATCCGGCGCTTTGGGTATGTCCCGGAAGAAAACCAGGCCGCTGTCGCTGCCTTTACTGGTGAGCTGGTTATAATGAAATTCGTAGCTGTTCAGGTTGTTGACATAAAACGGCACTTCGCTATCTACGCTTTTTTCGAGCACGGCATCGTGATATTCAAATACGAGATTGGGATTGCGGTGGTCGGTGGTGAAGGCCGCGGAAATGGAATGCGGCAACTCGCGGCCGAAAATATCCTGCATTTCGATGGGCGCCACATGCGTAAAGAGCGATTTGATCCAGTGCCAGATTTTTTCGAAGATATTCATCGTCAGCGAACGCGACTGCACCGTATACGCTTGTGCCGCCTTCAGGCCGGGCGGAACCCAGACTTCATAGCTTTTGCCTTTTTTATGCGGCTGGCGATACTGCCAGCTCACCGCATCGTAATTGTCGGAGGAAGCGGATTCGGCGCTATCATCCGCGTCTTCTTCCGTCTTGCCCCAACCGCCGACAGCGGGATTAAACGTCACCATCTTGCCCATTTTGCTGCGGTCTACCGGTGCGGAGAATAACAGTTTGACCGGCTGCATCGGGTCGCATTTACCGGTGGGGGTTTCACCGGTTTTTATGTCCAGCATGCTACCGCCATCGGTTTTGCATTGAATGCCCAGAAAGGCAAATTCGGGGTAGGTATCAAATTGCACGATATTGCGTTCATCGACGCCCGGCTCCGGCCCGAGCGCGGAAATCAAGCCAGGTTCGGTTTTTAAAATGACATGCGTATCGAGCGGAAGCTCCGCGGTTGGTTCCACCAGCCAGATGCGGCGGGCTTCCTTGCCATCGGGAGATGTATGCACATCATCATCGCTTTGCTGCCTGATTTTTTTGAACCACATAGCGTGTTTTTCGCCGGGAACAGGTATGATCTGCGGTAGCTCACGGTCAGCAGTGTCAGGGTATACTTTGAGATTGACCCGCGTCTGCTCTTCATCGCCGGTGACTAAAAATATGTGTGCAGCGACCGAGTCTTTATCCACCGGCTGATTGAATACCAGGCGCATGATGGGAAATCCCGCCGATTTCCACAGGCGGAATTCCTGGTACTGGAGGGCGGGACGGCGGGTGATGAAACTCTGACGATACGTATCGCCGATCGTAGCTCCATCGAGCGCCCTGATGCCCGGCTTGATCTCCAGCGTGTAATGGGTCGATTCCTGCATAGGCTGCTGATCGGGCAGATTGCATGCGAGCGATGAGGTATTGATCCAGCGCCATTCGCATGGCAATGCCGGCGTGATAATGATGGGGATTTCAGAAGCAGCGCGCTCCATTTTGCCAATGGCGACAACGGGGCGGTTGAAAGTGATGACGATCTGCTTGCTGGCGGGCGCGTCATCAACGGCGGGCGTGATGCGGATGATTTCGAGTTTTTTCCCCGATTGCGAATCGGCGGAGTCAAAGGCGGCGAGAGCATTATGCAAAGGCCACAGCAAGACAGCCGCCAGCGCCGGAAGGAGTAATGACCCACGCATATGTGTAAACCCAAATAATGCGAATGCGGGAGGATTATAGAGGGTGCGAGGGTAATTACTACTGAATTTATAGGCTAAATCGCGATCTGCCGCCCTATTTCGACCAGCGAATCAGTCGGCAGGCGGAAATAATCGCTGACATGCGAGGAATTGCGCTGCATGGCGGCAAAAATGATTTCCATCCAATAGGCCATGCCTTTCTGGTCGTTGGTCGGCAGGATGGTTTCGTGGCCGACATAATAGGTGACGTCGTCAAGGCCGATGGTGCAGCCCTGCTTGCGCGATTGCCTGAGCAATGCCGGGATATCCGGACGTTCCATAAAGCCGTAGCGCGCCCGCGCCCGCCAGAAATTGGGGGCGATCTGCTGCACACTGAGGCGGGTGCTGTTTTTTACCCAGGGAACCGATTCGGTAATGACGGTAAGCACGAACAAGCGCTCATGCAAAGCGCGGTTATGGGTAACATGCCAGACCATGATCGGCGGGGCATCGGAAAGCGTGCGCGTCATGAATACGGCGGTGCCGGGCACGCGGGCGATTTTTTGCTCCTCAATGCTTGCCATGAAGGTATCGATGGGAATGACCGGGAGATTGCGCGACACCACTTCGACGCCTTTATGCCAGATCTGCATGATGGCATAGACGAATATGGCGAGCGTTATGGGCACATAACCGCCCTCGGCGATTTTGGAGAGGTTGGCGGTGAAAAAAGCGCTATCGACGGTCAGCAGCAATCCCGCCACCATACCGGCCCTGAGCAGGCTCCAATGCCATATCTCGCGCATGGCAACGTATAACAATACCGTCGTTACCAGCATCGTGGCGGAAACGGCGATACCGTAGGCCGAGGCCAGATTGTCGGATTTTCTGAAGGCAATGGTGAGGCCTATCGTGACCATCATCAGAATCCAGTTGACGGCGCTGACATAGATCTGGCCGTAGCCTTGCGCCGATGTCTGTTTGATTTGCAGACGCGGCAGCCAACCGAGCTGTATGGCCTGGCGGGTCATCGAAAACGCGCCGGTGATGATGGACTGGCTGGCGATGATGGTGGCAATGGTGGCGAGAATTACCAGTGGGATCAATAAAGCCGACGGGCAGAGGCGGAAAAAACTATTATCGCTAGTCGGCGCGCCTTCCAGCACCAAGGCCGACTGCCCGGCGTAATTGAGCAAGAGGCTGGGGAATACGATCAGCGTCCAGCTTAAGCGTATGGGTTTGGCGCCGAAATGCCCCATATCGGCATAGAGCGCCTCGGCGCCGGTGACGCAGAGAAATACGCCGCCAAGCACGAAGAATCCCGTTGCGCCATGATTGAACAGATAAAGGGCGGCGTAGGCGGGATTGAGGGCGACCAGAACCGAGAGATTCTGCATGATCCCGCTGATTCCGAGGAAGGCGATGGTGACAAACCACAGCGCCATGACGGGACCGAATAATTTGCCGATATGGGCGGTTCCTCTGGGTTGCAGAGCAAAAAGTATGGCCAGTATGGCGACCGCGCAGGGCACGACATAGGGCGTAACATGCGGCAGGGAAATTTCCAGTCCTTCCAGCGCCGATAATACCGAAATGGCGGGGGTGATTGCGCCGTCGCCATAAATCAGCGCCGCGCCCATCAGCCCCATGGCGACAATCACCGGCCGCTGCTTCATCTTAACGCCAAGCAGCGACATGAGCGCGAGGATACCCCCCTCCCCGTCATTATCCACCCGCATGGCCAGCGACACGTATTTCACCGAGGTGACGATGATCAAGGTCCAGACAATGAGCGATAACAGGCCGAGTATGGCGGCTTTGTCGGGCTGGCCGCCAGCCAGCGCCAGGACGGTTTTGAGCGTATAAAGCGGGCTGGTGCCGATATCACCGAAAACGATGCCCAGAGCCGCCAGGCTCATGCCATAGAGATTGGCGGAGGATTTTTCATTTTCTAAGTCGCTGCTCGTCATACATTAGGAATAAAGCCTATCGCTTAAGAATTGGCTAATAATAGATGGTCATGAAATATATGGATGCTTTTTCATGAGCCGGTATATACGGGGAAGGAAGCGGAGGGAGAATCGGTTAGTTGGCGATAGTGCCGTTTTAGCCCCTATCCTTGCCTTGCGTACGTTCCAATGCTTTTTTGAGAGCTGGCGCCGCTTCCGGCGGCATATGCCAATCATTGGTGCTGCGTGCTAGATGACCGGGAATAGCGTAAGACGCATGGGTGTTGGCAGGCAATTTTACTTCCGGCCCCATAAGGGATTGCAGATTGCCCTTATCGAGCTCTGCAAAATTATAGCCCTCATATAAATGTAGTTGTACCGTCATTTTATCGCGCGATGGTCTTTCCTTTTTAAAATCAAGTTTTGCCGGATTATAAACCGTATGCAGGTTCGCATCCCGAAAGCCGTATCCGTTAATGGATGTGGTAGAACCATTTTCATGCTGCTCAATGCCTGTTTCATTAAGATGTCCATCAAAGGTATATTCCAGTGAATGCCCTTTATAGATATATTCAAAACAAGGAGAATTATGATCATGCGGCGACGTTCCCTGCTGCGGATCGAGTATCAGTGCGATGAGATAGACGTGGCTTACCGGATCGCGGATGATCAGCGTCGAGCGGAAATCACGCGGCTTGAAAGTGCGGGGAATTCTTGGTTCCCAGTCTTCCGGCATCAGCAAATCCGGGCATTCCTTTAAGACCGGCGGTAATTCCTGGCGCAATTCTTCCATCGCCGTCATGCGCAGCGTTTTGAATTCCTGCTCCCATCCCGGATTTTTTTGTGCAAGAATTTCTTCCTGTTTGGGTAAATATTTTGAATAGACTCTGGTAATGACTTCTTGCACGCGCCCGATTTGCTGCTGGCGCTTGGCCTTGAAACGTGAAATGTCTGAAGCTATATCCATATTCATAACACTATTTAACTACAGAATATATTGGGATATCTATGGCTTTATATATAAATAACAGAATATTATGAATTTTATGCTAATGGCCATGCAGGTGGTGTATTAACTGCAAATTAATGCTGAGGCCGCCAATAGGCTGCAATTTCCTAAGTTTCTCTATACCATGGAGAACTTCTATTCGTATTCGGATTATTATCGCTTTTTCCGGCGCAGGTTTTTTGCTGCCGTTTGCGCGGCATAGGCATCGATAATCGCGCCGACCATGCCGCCGAAGCGCTGTTTAAGCTCGGCGCAACGGGTGCGGTTGTGCATTTCGACACCCTTGCGTTCGCTGTGAATAAGGCCGGCTTCGCGCAATAGCCTGAAATGCTGCGAGAGGGTGGATTTAGGCAACGGCGTCTTATTTACGATCAGGAAAGTGGAGCAATTTCTGGCGCACTCGGCGGCCGCCAGCTCCATGAAAATGCATATGCGCACGGGATCGGAGAAAGCGTACAGAATGCCTTCTACGGTGACGTCTTCCATTTTGGGATGAAAAAGTTGGCGCATAGCTCTTGACAATTTTCCTATTAGTTCTATTTTCCTGAACTATTGGAGTATAGCGAATTACCATCCAATGAACAACACGTTTTTTAACCCCATTAGTAAGGTCCTTCCCTATGTCATTATCCATGTATCAGGCGTCCGTCCCGGCTTTTATTCACGCTCTGACCAATCTTTCTTCTATCCTGACGAAAGCGGCTTCCTATGCCGAAGCGAAGAAAATCGACCCCTCGGTATTGGTCAATGCGCGTCTTGCGCCCGATATGTTCCCCTTGTCGCGCCAGGTGCAGATTGCCACCGATATCGTCAAGGGCGGCGTAGCGCGGCTGGCCGGTGTTGAGGTGCCGAGTTTTCCCGATACGGAGACGAATTTCGCCGAATTGCAGGCACGCATCGCTAAAATCATCAGCTTTTTGTAGGCTTTCAAAGCGGCGCAGATCGATGGCAGCGAGGCCAAAGAAATTACGCTAAAGGTCGGCGGCAATGAGATGAAATTCACCGGACAGGCCTATTTGCTCAGCTTTATCATTCCCAATCTCTATTTCCATATCACGACGACCTATGCCATCCTGCGCCATAACGGGCTGGATATTGGCAAGAAGGATTTTCTTGGAACCATTCAATAACCAACCAACGGAGAAGATTTATGAAACTTGAAAACAAAACACTTTTTGTTAGTGGCGCTAATCGCGGCATCGGCAAAGCCATTGTCGAAGCACTGCTCAAGCAGCAGGTCAAAAAAATCTATGCGGCAGCCCGGGAAATCAAGGATTTGCCGAAATTTGGCGATGCGCGCGTGGTGCCGGTAACGCTTGATATTACCAGCCAGGCGCAAATTAAAAAAGCGGCGGGGCTGGCGGCGGATGTCGATGTGCTGATCAATAATGCCGGGGCATTATCGCCCGCAGGTGTTGTCACGGGCGATCCGGAGATGCTGATGCGCGATATGCAGGTCAATTATTTCGGTACGCTGAATATGGTTCATAGCTTTGCTCCCATCATTGAGAAAAATGGCGGCGGCGCGATTGCCAATGTCATTTCAGTCGTGGGACTCGCCGCTATGGCGGGTATCGGCGGCTATTCGGCTTCGAAAGCGGCGTTGTTTTCGGCGACGCAGGCGATGCGAGCGGAATTAAAGGCTAAAGGCATTAGCGTGCATGGTATTTTCCCCGGCCCGATCGATACGGATATGGCGCGCGGATTTGAAATACAGAAGGCCAGCCCGGAATCGACGGCTGATAATATTGTGAAAGGCATCCTTACCGGTCGGGAAGATATTTTCCCCGATCCGATGTCAGCGCAAGTGGGAGAGTTTTGGGCTAAAGACCCTAAGGGGCTGGAGAAGCAGTTCGCGGGGATGTAGCACCCTTCCCTCTCCGCATGCGGGAGAGGGAAAAAGGGAACAAAAAAAGGGCGGTGCAAGCACCGCCCTTTAGTTTTAGTGATAGTCTATTAGGTTAGAAGTTCAGCTGTGTACCGAGGATACCAACATAACCTTTATTGTCGTTGAGCGTGCCAACAGCATTCTGGTCGTAGTAGGTAAGTTCAGCATACGGCGTCAGGCCCGGAGCAAGCTTGTAATCCAAGCCGCCGGAAACGCTGTACATCTTGTCTTTGCCGGTACCACCAGCACCTGCCGTGCCGCAATTACCGGTAGCGCCAAGGGTAGCTACAGTAGTGCCGCAATCGAACTGGCTGTTCAGGTAGGTCACGCTAGCACCGAAAGGACCATACTCGTATGCAATGCCTGCATCCCAGTACCAGGTGTCTTTGGAGTTAGCAGCGGTCTGGGTCAAGCTTTTGCCCCAGCTACCGTACGAACCTGCAAGGCTCCAGCCCATGTAGCTAAGCTTTGCGCCAGCGTTCCATGCTTTCAGGTCTTCAAAGGTACCATCTGCAACAACGGAATCGCGCTGAGCTTTACCGTATTCACCGGTAGCGGCAACGGTGAAGCCTACATCACCAAACTTGTTATCGTAGTTGACACCACCTGAGAAGATGTTCTGTGCCAAGCCAGGATTGTTGTTGGTGCGATCCGGTCCCAGCGGGTTCGGGCTGGTCGCGTTTACAGCACCCTGACCACGGTTGGTTTCATCCGGCAGGTAGCTCAAACCGAGCTGAACGCCATAGAAACGTGGGGTGTAGTAAGTGATCTTGTTAATGTTTTCTTCCGTGTGATCACCGAGGAAATTGTTCGAGATACCTTGGGTGGCGGTACCGGTTTGTGCACCAGTATAACCATAAGCCATAGGCAGAGCAGCCGCACCCAGGAACTGGGTGGAAGCGTTAGCGAAATAGGTCCAGTCACCGTTGATACCACCGGTAGCGCGGGCGATGGTGCCTGCATCTACTTTCATGGTGCCATCAGCGCCAACGTTCGAACCGAGTTCGAAACGACCCCAGCTGCCATCCATATAGATGAAGGTCTTGCTGGCGTTAACGCCGCGAGCCTGAGTATCAGCAGAGGTATCAGCGAGAAGATCAACTTCACCACCGTAGCCAAGACCAGCATCGCTTTTGCCATCGATCTTGAAATCTACTTGGGTGTCATTGCGGAAAGCGTCACCACGTTGGTGAGCAGCGTTATCAAGAGCGGTGGTGTGACCCGCCGTTCCTGTGCTGCTTTCATCATCGCTCATGTAGCCGAATTCGAAGTTTTCGTAACCACCGATGGTTACTTTCGGAGTATCAGCGAATGCGGAACCTGCGAACAGGGCGGCCGCACCGATGAGGGTGGTTGTACCGAGGAGAATTTTTTTCATACTATTTGTTCCCTTTAGAGTTTAAAAATTATTATCTAGAACCATACTCTAGGCTACACAAAGTAAAATACTCATGTATTACCTTGGGCATTTACCTAGGATAGTTATTATGCAAACAGGTGGGCCTTGCAAGCCGTAACGGCAGGATAGAGGAAAAAACGGAAGCTTTTCACCCCGTCTGTTGCAATATGGCAACAAATAGGGTGGGTAAACAGAATTTTTTTAATAGATTTTTAAGGAATGCAGGTATGCCATGTCGTTAGCCCAGTCAGTCCGGCTTATTCACGAAACGGTGAATAAAACATTACATAACAGCCCATTAAAAGACCGCCCGGTTACCATCCTGGCAGCGAGCAAAGGGCAATCCCAAGAGCATATTATCCAGGCGATCGCTTCAGGCATCGGTGATTTTGGCGAGAATCGCGTTCAGGAAGCGGAAGCCAAATGGCCGCCCCTGCGCAAGACCTATCCTCAGGTGCGCCTGCATCTGATCGGCCCCTTGCAAACCAATAAGGTAAAAAAAGCGCTGGGGCTGTTTGATGTCATACAAACGATAGACAGGCCGAAGCTGGCCGAAGTGCTGAGTGCTGAGTTAAGAGCGCTGAGCAAAGAAAAATCTCAGCACTCAGCACTCAAAACTCAGCACTTCTTCATCCAGGTCAATATCGGCAAGGAGCCGCAAAAAGCCGGGGCGATGCCCGATGAAGTGGATGCCCTGATCGAATATTGCCGCAGCTTGCACTTACCTGTAGTGGGTTTGATGTGCATACCGCCCAGCCAGCATCCTCCGGCGCCGTATTTTGCCTTGCTCCGGGAAATGGCCCGGCGCAATGGCTTGGCCGAACTCAGCATGGGCATGAGCGAAGATTACGAAACGGCTGTACGCATGGGTGCGACTTGCATTCGCCTGGGGCGGGTATTATTTGGGGAGAGAGATGTTACTGATATGTCTAATTAAGGAGTCATTATGAGCACAATGGAAATACCTGCGGGTTTAACCGGCGCGGGAAAGCGTTTTTGGAATTTTCTGTTCGGTACGCAGAAAGCGGATGGCAATGAGGAGAATTCATTGGCCAGAAGCGATTTAATAACACTCTATAAGCAGAACCTTCTATCCGAAAAAAACTTCGACAGCCGTATGATGGAAAATGATCATGGATTTATTCAATGGTTTTTTCCACTTCCTACGGTTGGCGTTAATGAAAGTGCGCCCATTCTTTCAAAGAAAGACTTTGAATTAATCGGAGCGGTTCCGGAAGCGAGAGAAAAATTGCTGGAGCATTTTCATTTGTTTATCGATTTTCTGGGAATCCGATCGCCAGACGACAAAAATTTTGTAAAGCAGGATGCTGATCGATGGAACGGCTGGATCAATAGTCCACACAATAACATGCGTATTAGCCGCGTTCTGGAATCGATGGCGAATTTTGGCCTCGGGGATGCATCCAAAGACTTCTATGCTTTCCTTGGCGCGGAATCGCAAAGGACTCATAGCGAAGATAATTTTCTCCCCTTTCTGCCCGCAACCAAAAATTCATGCGAGCGATTCTGGGTAAAAAGCCAGAATCCAACCAACTGGAGTAATGGCAGGTAATTGGGATTATTTCTTCCTCTTGTCCTTTTTGAGTTGCTCATGATCCTTGGGGATATCGCCGAGCGTCAACTCTCTTTCGTTTCGATTGCGCATGCTCGCTTCATGCAGTCCCAGTTTCAGCATCCAGTACGGTATGGCAAGGCCGAGCGCGATAAGAACGACTGTGCAGAATAAATAATTCAGGCCACTATCGGATAGGGGAAGAATAGAGGCGGACATATACATGATCACAGCCCCGGCTAATGCTACGAAAAAAATCAGGGCGATAATACGTATGCTAGCGATTTTTTCTCTCAGCGGCATAGGATTATTACGGATTCGAAGCATAACATCCTCCTTAATTTTAATATTGAAGCCCATAGCGTATAAAAACTCAACGCGGATTAGCTGAAAGATTACCTAATCAGATTTTTTATATTTTATCCTGATCTTCCTCTCTTTTTTTTATCCGCAAAAGCGTAGAATTTTTGTTGCGTTCCGAATAGGGGCGCATAACTTCATTTCAGCAGAAAGGAAAATGATATGGATAGTCAGAAACAAGGTGGCCGTAGCAGCATGCGCGGCGGTACCAGCGCACAACACGCCAAGGCCGGCAAACAGAGCCATAAGAACAAAAAAAGTTCCACTTCAGGATCAAATTATGGCTCCTCGTCGGGCAGCCATAAATCCTGATTTATAGCTGCGGCAGATGTTTTAAACCAAACATTTTAAACCAAACATATGGAGATGTTATGACTGACAATTACAATCCTAATCGATCCGGTTCAAACCTCGGCAGCAATCCCAGCCAATATGGTGGCGGCTCGCAAGGCCAGACTGGAAAAAACCCAAGCGACCCGTCTTCGCAGAAGGATCGCGATAAGCAGGGAAAAACCGGTAGCGGAATGCCAGGCGATACTAAAAAATCGTCGGGCGGCAATGGCTGATTCGTATTTACGCATTACCAACTCAAGGGCCTTTCGGGGCCCTTTATTTTTACCGGGTAATCGTATTGGGTACAATGGTCGGGGTATTGACCATGGGTGAAGTGGCTGCCGCATTATTGTGAGTGGGATCGGTGGGCGGCGGCGGTGGAGTGCCCGCCAGCGGATGCGGGGGCTGGGTTGGGATGAAAACCGTACTTCCCGCCGGATTCGTAAGTCCCATATCCGTGGATTTCGAAGGGGATTGAGGTGTGTAAAAATTATTTTGCGCCTTATTTTGCGCGATGGCGGGAAACGAAGACATCGCTGCCAGAAGGGCGATTACCGGAGTGTATTTTGCACTCATATCTGTAGCCCCCGAATAATTCGGGGAACCGGGAAGTGTAATTACGGCTGCACCTTGCGATTTAACCGTTATTTTTCCCGGTTCCGAGCTGCCGGGCACGCAGCCCCAACAGAAATTCTATTTTAGCTTAGTGCGCATAAAAAATAAGCGGCATAAACGCATGAAATCATAAAATCAGAATAAATGACTGGTATTACCGATCATTATTATTGCCGTCTGATCGCCTCTGGGCATCGTCAGACGCAGGTTGTGGCGGTTTGCCAATTTTATCAGGCGCCACCATTCCGCTACGGTCAGGTGGTGTGCTGGACATGACACCGTCATTAGAGGTCGCATTGCCGATATTGGCCGTACCCGACATGCTAGAAGCATCCGGCTGCGGCGTTGTACTCGTTATGGTGGAACTGCCACTGGTAGCGCCAATGCCGGCTCCGGTGACATCGGCCACGGATACTCCGGGATATGAAACCATCAGGCTAACGGCCATAATATTTCTTATATAATGCTTTATCGACATACACTCTCCCCAAATAAATATCTCTGCAAACTTATAGCGATAATAATAAGGTTGCGATAGGAGAATTATTTTTTTCCAAATAATATAACGCATGGATATTTTATGCGAAATTGATTGCAATAAGCGCCTCATAACATGAGGAGGTTCCTATGAATATTTTTTCCGATATCGATAACGAAAAAGACACCCATAAAGTGGCCCCCATTCCCGATCGGCTGCGCAAAAATGAAAAAATTGCCATCATTACCGCTAACAAAACCGAGGATCTGGAATTTTTTTATCCTTACTACCGCTTGACCGAAGAAGGCTACACGGTGGACGTAGTGACGCCCAAAGGCGGAGCGTTCGAAGCTAAGCACGGGCTGGGTTTGAAAAACACCAAAGCAATCACCGAGGTTAAGCCGCAGGATTATGCATTGCTTTATATTCCCGGCGGCAAAGCCCCGGCGGAATTACGCAAGAACGATAAGGTGATCAGCTTTGTCAAAGAATTCGCCTTAAGCGGCAAGCCGATTGCCGCTATTTGCCATGGACCACAAGTGCTGATTTCCGCCAACCTGGTCAAAGGCAAGCAAATAGCGTGCTGGCCGGAAGTGGCAAGCGAGTTGCAAGAGGCAGGCGGCACTTTCGTTGATGAGGCGCTGGTCGAGGATGGGCAATTCATCACCGCCCGCATGCCCGGCGATCTGCACCGCCATCTCTACGGCGTATTGCAATATCTCAAAGGCAATGTAGCTAATAAAAGCCGCGATGCGAGGAAATCCTCCGCCGCATAAGCATTGCGTCAGTAATGATACCAAGAATGATAAAATTCCCTGCCAACCTAAAGGCAGGGAATTTTATTTTTGGCAATTTACCGGACGGCCAATTGTTGCCCCATATCAGCCAAAGGAGAATGTATGCTACTAAGTGAATTACTGGACGACGCTATTTTAAAAATCAAAATCTCCGGCAAACTGGAAGAAGAGGATTTTACCAGGATCGCGCCGCAGGTGGATGAATTGATAACAACCCACGGCAGTATTAAATTGCTGCTCGATGCAACGGCGTTTAACGGCTGGGCGGATATGCAGGCTGCCAGAAAACATTTTACTTTTGTGCGTGACCATCAGCGGAAAATCAAACGCATTGCGTTGATCGCCGGTTATGCGTGGCAACATTGGGTTGCGGGAATCGTCAGCGCATTTGTTCACCCGGACATCAAAGTGTTCGATAGCGGAAAACAAATGGAAGCGGAAGCATGGTTGCGGCGTTAGGGCCGTAGGATTTATAAATGTTTTATGTGGCCGTCTAGCCTCACGCATCGCTTCTTAAGCCAGCAGGCCATAAAATTGCCTGCCAATGTGAAAGGAGGTAAGCTAGATGAGCAACAATCCCAACCAGAACCCTTCCCAGAATACTGGCCAGAGCCAGTATGATCCCAAAAAGGGCCAGCAGGGCGCATACGACCCTAAGAAGACTCAACAGAATCGCGAAGATGTAAAAAGCGATCAGAACCGCGATAAAAAAAGCGGCAACTATTAGTCAATTCAGTATCCGGGGAAACTTACGTTTTCCCGGATACCAGACTGCAACGCCAGCATGTTTTCAATTCAGGCGGTAGCACGTATTTTTTCGTCGAAGACTTGCTCTTCCATCATCTCCATGCGATAGCCGATTCCCGGTTCTGTAATGACATACGAGGGCCTGGCGGGATTGAGTTCAATTTTCTCGCGCAGCTGACGAACGTAAACGCGCAGATATTGCATATCTTCCCCATGCCCTGCGCCCCAGACGGCTTTAAGGATATCCCTGTGCGTCAACATTTTTCCCCTGTGAATCAGGAAATAACGCAGCAATTCATATTCCTTAGGCGTAAGGAGCGTTTTGTCCCCATTGATATAAACTTCGTGGCGTCCCGGATTCATACGGATAGTACCGTTGACGAGTTCCGGTTCTCCGGCTTCCGCAATTGCCGCCTTGCGCAAATTAGCGGCGATGCGCGCCAGCAGGATGCCCGGATTGAAGGGCTTGGTAATGTAATCGTCGGCTCCTTGTTCTAAAGCCTGAATAATGGCATGATCCGCATTATGGGCAGAACATACGATGATCGGCATCAGCGATCAGCCGCGAATGACAGCAATGACTTCCGTGCCATCCATATCCGGCAAGCTCAAATCCAATAAAATCGCTTTCGGGGCAAGGCTCACCGCCAGGCCGAGGCCCTCGCGCCCGCTGCCGGATTCCACCACCTTATAACCTGCATTTTCAAGAGCAATGGTGAATATTTTACGTATCGACAGGTCATCTTCGATAATGAGAATGGTATTTGTCGTTTGGGTCATAATAACTCCATAAATGGATCGCGAGCCTTCATAACATGCGATAATCATTTTATAAAATACATTTTTTCCTTATGGATTTTTTATATTGAAGTATTTTGTATAAAGTGATTTATGAATTTCTTACAGTGGGAAATGCACTGTCATAGCACCATTTGATAATGGCGAAGATATAGTTAAGCTATTGTTCAATGGAGGAGGCTCGTATGTTAAACTGGATAATCACTTTTTTCTTGCTGGCTGTTTTCGCCGCCCTATTTGGATTTGGCGGGCTGGCAGGAACCTTTGCCTCGATAGCACAGTTTCTGGCAGGACTTTTCGTCATACTCTTCATCGCCAGCCTGATTTACAGCCTGATAAGCGGACGGCAGGCACATCCACCTTTGTAACAACCCTGGATTATCTGACAGTCTCATATGCCCCACTGGTCACTGGAAGATATTGCATGGCATGAGTTTGACAGGAGCCAGGTTACGCCGGGTTTAGTGCCGCTGATCAAAGCCGCCAGCATGGTCGAGCATAACGGTTATGACTACGGCAGGTATCTATGCGAAGTATTTTGCGATGATGCCATTTTCCAGGAAGTTGCCCGTCGTTGGGCGGAAGAGGAAGTGCAGCATGGCCGGGCGCTGCGAAAATGGGCGGAGCTGGCCGATCCCGATTTTGATTTCGAGAAAAGCTTTGCCACTTTCACCACCGGTTACACCTTGCCGGCGAATGTCGCGCAATCCGTCCGCGGATCGTGCTGCGGCGAACTAGTGGCGCGCTGCATGGTCGAAATCGGCACGAGTTCTTATTACACCGCCATCAAGGATTCTACCGATGAGCCGGTATTGAAAGAATTGTGCGGCAGGATCGCCGCCGATGAATTCCGCCATTACAAATTATTTTATTCGCATTTGCAGCGCTATCTGGAGAAAGACAAGCTCGGTACATGGCAACGGCTCAAAATCCTGCTGAGCCGCGTTGCCGAAAGCGAAGATGACGAACTGGCTTATGCTTTTTATGCGGCGCATAATCCCGGCACCGGTTATAACCGCAAGGCGTATGCTCGATATTATCTGGCGGCTGTTGGCACGTGCTACCGCAAGGAGCATATCGAGCGTATGGTGATGATGGTGTTTAAAACCGTGGGGCTAAAACCCCAACCCATATTAAGCCGATGCGCCAGCTTCCTCGCCTGGAATTTTATGCGGTTACGCATGGGCTAAAAGAATGCCCGGCACTGGGGAATGCCGGGCATAGGGGGGAGATGGGATAGTGATTATGCCGCTTTATTGCCAGTGGAACAGCCGCATGATGTTTTAAAGTCCTTCCATGCTTTTTTGGCCTGTTCTTTTGTATGGCCGTATCTTTCCTGCAAGATGCCTTCGGCTTCCTGCTCATTACCTCTAATACGATCCAGATCATTATCAGTAAGTTTGCCCCACTGTTGCTTAATCTGGCCTTTGAACTGTTCCCAATTGCCTTGCATCTGATCTTTATTCATATCGTTCTCCTTGAGTCGCACCTAACACGAACGACCATCGTCCGCATAGTTTAATCCTGGCAGAGCCAGCATCAGAAAACGATATGGGTTTTCCGGTCATTTTATAAAAATGCGATACCCGGGCGGCGAAATAGCCATATCTATGAAAAACTTATAAGCAGTTCCCTATAACCTTATATAAACCTTACGTCCCCTTCCCTACAGTCGCCAGACTAACTACAAAAGGAAGAAGCCATGAAAAATCTTGTAAAAATGACCATGTTCGGCACCATGTTTAGTGTGTTAGCCACTGTTAATCCCGCATTTGCCGACAGCGTGCAGAGCGATCAGCAGAAGGTGCAGGCCGATCAGGGTGCCATCAGCAAAGATGATCAGGCCATGAGCAAAGATAATGACGCTTTGGCAAAGGACCGCGCCGCCAAGGCAGATGCTAAAGCCAACGGCAACTATGATAAACAGGCCGGAGCCAGCATGGCTATCGGCGTTGATCAAGCCGCCATCGGCGAAAAAAAGATGGAAAAAAGCGCCGATCAGAAAATCCTGGAACATCACCAGAAAGAGCTTAACGCCGACAGCGCCAAGGAAAGCGATACCAGCGATTCACGCCAATAATTTTAGTGCAGCAAAAACCTGATATAAGGAGGAGTTATGGCAGTCGTACATAAAAAAGGTAATATGCATTCCTATAAAAACGGTGAAGAAAATATGGGCACTACGTTCATATTTACCTTTTTTGCTGCCATGGTCGCAATTGCCTTGGTGGCGTTTATCATTGCAGAGGTTTTTAACCGGGGAAACTATGAAACATCCGGTGCGGCTGGCACCAATGCCGCCAGCGGTTCCACTGCCGGTACCGATGTTTCCGGCAATCAACCTGCGGCAAATACTAATGCCGGCCAGGCGGCCACACCAAATGGTAACGCAGCTACCAACGGCACGACCAGCGCCATGAGTCCCAATTCCGACACCAATGCCAATAGCTCTGCTGCAGGAAGCGCCACCAATCAGGTTCCGCCAACCAATGCGAATAACGGCACCAGCACGAATAGCGGGGCCAATCCGCCCGCTAATGCCAATGGCCAGTAACAGAGGTGATCGTATGAGTAGCGCTCAAATGCAAAAACCGCAGGAAATGCCGGCACCGGATGATGCTTCCCATGCCGCTCTTGACCTGCAGCTTTCCGAAGCGGAAGAACTTACCAACCAGTTGAAACGCTTGCTGGTACGGTATGAATCCGCTCTCGAGCAGGAAGGAATCCGCCAGCAGGTTGAAACGCTGGAACGCTGGATGGAATCCTACCGGCGCGGCCTGGCAGCAGCGCGGAAGATCACTGAAAATGGCGCTTCCCTGCTGACGCAGATGCGCCAGCGCCTTAAGCTCGCCGCCGAAGAATTGCAGCGCCTGGAAGGCGAAGGCGGCAATCCCGCCAGCAAGGAGCAGGCGATTGAGGCGGAAGAATTTCTGAAAGCGTCGCGCAATATCGATCAGGTATTGCCTAATATAGAGCATATATTCTGCGCCGATGAGAGTACACAGAAACAAAAAGAAACTGAAACAAAGCACGCATAAGCACCACATTCAAAGGAGTATACGCCATGAAAAATTCGAAATTATTTGCCTTATTACTTACGGCTTCTTTCCTGAGCGCCTGCGATTCCGGTAATAGCCAAAGCGACAAAGGCGCACTTATCAACCATAATGTTGATTCGGCCGCGGGTGAATATACTGGCGGCTTTGTCGCCAGCCCGACGAAGGACGATACGGGCCGGATCGCCAGCAATTTTGATAACGCCGACCGCCAAGCCTACGATCAGGCCTGGCAGCAGGCTATGGAAAGCAGCAAGAAAGCGAACTGGAAAAATCCCGATACCGGGAATTACGGCACGATTACTCCGCATCACCGTTATAAGAATGACAACGATCAGTTCTGCCGCGATTTCAGCCAGACTTCGTATGTCAACGGAAACCGCCAGCACGGGCGCGGCACAGCCTGTCAACGGGATGACGGCGCATGGGTAATCAACCAATAATGCAATCTGACTTATCGGAGCAACTATGAAAAAACGATTGTTTCTGGGCGCCCTGCTTGCCTTGTGTGCCACATCCAGCGCGAAGGCCGACAGTCTTTATATCGGCATCGGCAACCCTGATCCTTATGTCGTAGAGCCAGCGCCTTATGTGGTGGAACCGGTACCCTATGGTTATTACAATTATTATCATCCGCCTTATTATTATAACCGGCATCATTATTATGACTGGAGATACTGGCATGACCGGCGCGGCGTTGAAGCCCATGAGCATGAGGAGCATGAACATAGGGAACATGACCGCCGGTAGTCCTATACGACAAACATGCCGACAGCGGCGGCAAACATCAGCAATGTCGTAATGGCGACGGTTATCTGGCTAAGGCGTGAACTTGGCTGGCCCAGCATAATTTTTCTGTCACTGGCGACGAGCAATATCCCAACCAGAAGAAACGGCGCCAACAGGCCATTGATAACTGCCGTCCAGAATAGAGCGCTTACCGGATTGACATGCAGGAAATCGGCGCCGATTCCGCAGAGCACCGACAGGATGATAACGGCATAAAAAGATTTCGCCTGTTTCCATTTTTCATCCAGTCCCTGCGCCCAGTTGAAGGTTTCGGCAAAGGCGTAGGCAGCCGAACCGGCCAATGTCGGAATGGCCAGCAACCCCACGGCGACGATGCCCACCGTATAAAGCAGCATGGCCAGATTCCCCGCCAACGGACGTAGCGCTTCCGCCGCTTCTTTCGAAGAGGTGATATTGGCCAATCCATGCGCATTTAAAGTGAGGGCGGTGGTGAGTATGATAAAAAACATCACGACGTTAGAGAGAAATGTTCCGGCCCCGACATCCATGATGCGGTCCATCAATTCTATCTTGGTCACCCCTTCCCGGCGATAACGCATCCGCCGTCCCATCGCCTTTTCTTCCTCCACTTCCTGCGCCGCCTGCCAGAAAAAAAGATAGGGGCTGATGGTGGTGCCAAGAATAGCGACGATCGTTTCCCAGGTTTCTTTTCCTTTGGGAATCGACAACGAAAACGCCTGATGCGCTACCAACGACCAGTCGGGATGGATGATAAAGGCGGTAATCACATAGGCGAATAATGACAGTGCCAGCCATTTGAGCACATTGGCGATCTGGTAATAGCGAAAGCGGACAATGGCAAAACCGATGCCTGCGCCGAAAAGCACCACATAAATATGCGAACTGAATCCGGTAAGCAACTCCGCCGCATCGGCCATGCCGGACAAATCGGCGGCAATATTGATCGTATTGGCAATGAGCAGGGCAATGCAGAAAATAATCAACACGGATTTGGGGACTTTATCTCCTAATGCTCCGGCCAGCCCCTGGCCGGTCACCATGCCGATGCGCGCGC
>Ga0206992_1080_pt1 | contig 20307 bp, 24 predicted proteins | sample Alteio_BWMinCont_6_FD_153267 | JGI IMG/M metagenome (GOLD analysis project Ga0206992, IMG submission 153267) | Enriched cells from forest soil in Barre Woods Harvard Forest LTER site, Petersham, Massachusetts, United States -... | ecosystem: Environmental > Terrestrial > Soil > Temperate forest >... | reverse complement strand
GCTATTGGCGAGCTGATACAAAAAGCCCGAAAAAAACTGTCATCCCCACTTCCCATCGTCGTCGAATGCGACACGCTGGAACAGGTGGCACTGGCGGTGGAGGCGAAGCCGGACCGCATCTTGCTTGATAATATGCACGTGAAAACGCTACGCAAGGCGGTGGAACTCGTGGCCGGGCGGGTGAAGCTGGAAGCGTCGGGCGGCGTATCGCTGGATAAAGTGCGCGCTATTGCGGAAACGGGAGTGGATTTTATTTCCGTCGGCAAGCTGACCCATTCCGCTCCGGCGGCAGATATTGGTGCGGATATTACTCTGGAGCAGGCTCCCTAAAATCCCAGGTGATAATAGAGAACGCAGGCGGGCGTTGAATCAGTGGTTTGGGCATAGGATGAATCATCGGCGGTTGTGCAGGAAGAAAGCGCCGCATGAGCCATGGTTATGATAGTGCCAGTCGCGGGCAGCCCGTCATCCATTTTAACGTCAATCCCATAGGCTTCCGAGGCGCTGAGGATGGGCTGGGTGGTGTAGCTATTAGGAGCAGCAGCGCCAAATAACAATTGATGGCCTAGCAGGTTATAAGTGGCGCCCGGGTCATTTTCATACCATAGCGTATATCCGCCGCCCGGCAGTTGGGAAGCGGGCACGTTGATGCCCGGCAGCGCGACAAAAACGCTGCCGCCCCCCGTTCCGCTGATACCGCTATAGCCACCCGTGATAAAACCCGCATCGGCAAGCTGCTGCCAGGCGCGGCCGGATTCGGAGGCATTTGCCCAACCACCAGCGCTTGAATAGGCAATCTCTCCATCGCCGTTTCCGTCGCAGGTTGCTATATGTGGGGTGGTGGTGAAAGTACCGGGGCAACCCGCAGGATCGGTTCCCCAAAGAAGTTCCGCACCTTTCATATCGCCCGGCAATGCGCTGTATTTATCCTTGAAATTGACTACTGCCTGACTATAGCGGGCGAAATCGCTGACCACGCCATTTATCTCGGCGGTGCGGATCAGGCTATTGGCAAGCATCACACCGCCTAGAATCAGGGCGATGATAGTGATTACTACGGCCAGCTCAAGAATGGTGAAAGCTTTTTGGTGACGCATCACTAAAACCTCGTCAGGAATATCAGAGAACAGGCCGGGACAGTGCTGCCACCGTTGGTATTATAGACCTGGCTAGCTTGCGAGCCTGTATCGGTCGTACAGCCCGTATTTCTAAATGCCCGGACAATCCCAAGGCCCGGATTGCCGTCATCGATTTTCTGGTCGATGGAAAGCGCTTCGACTGCGGTCAGGGCCGGCGACATCGTTATGCCGCCTGGAGTAAATTCACCCAGTACCATGATGTGACCATACTGGTCTCCCCACAAGTTGGGGCCATCGGCAATCTGGCTGTAATAATACAATGTCCATCCGGCGCCGGATACAGCCGATGCGGGTACGTTCTGGCCCGGGCGAGCCTCCTGTCCGCCGCCGGAGCCAGGTGTTCCGGTGAAGGATCCGGGAATAAATCCGGCATCCGATAATTGCTGCCAGGCGCGGAACCATTCGGTGCTTCCACTGGCATCGCTGTTGCCGATGGTGCCGAGTCCGTCGCCGTTGCAGGTGGCGATATGGGCAACGGTAGTGGATGGTGTATTGGGGCAGCTGGCGTCCTGACCCCACATATCTTCGGGGGTATAACCGGCAATGCCTTTCATATCGCCCGGCAGGGCAAGAAATTTATCCTGAAATTCTTTGAGGGCTTCCACATTGGCGTTGTATTCTTCGAGCATCTTGTGCAGCTGCGACACGCGGACGATGCTCTGGATCGCTAACACCGAACCGACAATCAATCCGATGATGACCAGAACAACTGCTAGCTCTATCAGGGTGAAACCATGTTGTTTGCGTTCCATCTCTAAAACCCCAGGTAAAACACAAGCGCGCAGGCATTTACAAGTGAACTGCCTGTATTATATTGCGCTCCCGCATTGCAATTATCATCAGCAGGTGCATATTTTTCTGACCTTACATTGCCTGTGGCGGGCAGGCCATCGTCTATTTTTGTATCGATTCCGTAGGCTTCCGTTGTGGTAAGCACCGGCAGGTCCGTGTAGCGATTGGCATCGGCCCCGCCAAACATCAATATATGCCCGATACCGGCCCAATCGGATGAAGTATCGCTGGCATTATTGATATACCAAAGCGAAAATCCTCCACCCGGTATTTGAGAGGCAGGGACGTTGACGCCCGGAAACGCGACGAGAAGATCGCCCGGGCCTCCAACGGCCACCCCGTTCGTGCCGCTATACGATCCCGCGATAAGCCCGGCATTGGCGAGCTGTTGCCATGCGCGGGTTGATTCGGTAGCCATTTGCCAGGTTGAATCCGTTGAAGAAGCAATATGCCCATCGCCGTTGCCATTGCAAGTCGAAGTGCGTGGGGAATCGATGTAGGGCGTATACGGGCAATTCGTATCGCTGCCCCAGAATGTTTCCGCTGTCGGCATATCTCCCGGCAGATATTGGTATTTATCTTTAAAGAGCTGGATGGCTTGCTTGTAGGTATTCGTATCGTCGATAACGGAGAGAACCTGAGCGTTGCGGATCATGCTTTGCGCCAGGAAAATGCTACCGATAATCAATGCGATAACGGCAAGTACGATTGAAATTTCCAGTATGGTGAATCCGTTGTTTTTTCGAGGCATCAAGGCGGTCCGCATAGTCTGTAATAGTGAAAGCGTAGCACATTGTAAGGACGAGGTGTTAAAAATCAGTTGTCATTCAAGACGGTGGCAAAGCTTGCCTTCGCAAAAATTCTGTGTAGATTGCTGGAAATGACTTGCAATAGCAAATGAGGACGGGTTGCGCGACAGCATATCGAGGATAGAAGTCAAATGCGCGGAAAAGGGCCTGAAGATGACTGGCCAGCGGCGGACCATTGCCCGCGTGCTGTCGGAATCGGCCGATCATCCGGATGTTGAAATGCTGTATCAGCGCGCCGTGGCCGCCGATCCGCATATCAGTATCGCCACCGTCTATCGCACGGTGAAACTTTTTGAAGAAGCGGGCATCACGCAGCGCCATGATTTCGGTGACGGGCGGGCACGCTATGAAGAAGCATCAGAAGAACATCACGATCATCTGATCGATGTCAAAACAGGAAAGGTGATTGAATTCGCCAATGAAGCAATCGAACGCCTGCAAAAAGAAATCGCCCATAAGCTTGGCTATCGTCTGGTTGACCATCGCCTGGAGCTGTATGCCGTTCCGCTCGATAGCAAGAATCAATGATGTTTGGGGTCAATGATGTTAGCCGTTAAAAATGCATCGTCCCTTTATGATTTGGGCCGCCCTGTTGCAGGTAACCTGGAGGTTATCATCGCCAGTAAGCCTGAGCAGATCGAAGCGGCGCAACGGTTGCGCTATAGCGTATTTTGCGAAGAAATGGGTGCTAAGCCCAGCGCGGAAATCGAACGCACGAAGCGCGACATGGATGAGTTCGACGCGGTATGCGATCACCTGCTGGTGGTAGAGCATCAGCTGGATGGAGAAGCGCTGGTGGTGGGAACGTACCGGCTGCTGCGGCGCAAAAGTATGGAGAAAATCGGGCGTTTCTATAGCGAGAGCGAATATGATATTTCCACCGTCAAAAATTATTCGGGCGAGATTCTGGAAGTGGGGCGCTCCTGCGTTGATCCGCTCTATCGCAACCGCGCCGTGATGCAATTGCTATGGCGCGGTATCGGTTCCTATGTGGCGAAGTTCGATGTGGCGCTGATGTTCGGATGCGCCAGTTTTTTTGGTACGAATCCAAACGATCACGCCATGGCGCTGTCCTACCTGCATCATTATCATCTTGCGCCGGAGGAGTTACGGCCCGTGGCGCTTAAAGAGCGTTATATCGACATGAATCTCATGCCCAAGGATGCGGTGAATGTGAAAGAAGCCTTTTCATCATTGCCGGCGCTTATCAAAGGCTATTTGCGCTTAAGCGGCTATATCGGACTCGGCGCGGTGATCGATCCGGATTACAACACCACGGATGTCAGCATTGTCGTCAAGACGGATTTGGTCACGGAAAAATACGCCCAGCGTTACGGGACTCCGGCTGAAAACTAATGCTTGGAAATCTGAAGGCGGCCATCAAACTGATCAACCTCATTGTGTGGACGGGCTTCTGGTTTATCCTGCTCACACTTGCTTATAAGCTAAAAAAATGGACCTTCCGCGATCATGTTATGCGCTGGGCCAGCATTGGCATTCTGAAAATTATCGGCATCAAGGTCAAAGTTACCGGCCAGCCATCCGACATCCGCCCGCTGCTGCTGGCGAGCAACCATATTTCTTATCTCGATGTGGTAATTTTAAATGCCTGCGACCACATCCATTTTACGCCGAAAAGCGATATCGATAGCTGGCCGGTCGCCAGGCATATCGCCCGCATGAGTGGTGGTGTCTATATTGATCGCCGGGCGGAAAAACTCCCGGAAGGCAAAGACAATATTATTTCGACATTGGCCGAAGGAAATATGGTCTGCCTGTTTCCGGAAGGCACGACGGGCAATGGGTTGCATATGAAGCCATTCAAATCCGGTTTTTTCAGTCTGGCGGAAGAAAAAATACATGGGCATGAGCTGACCATACAGCCAATCGCCATCACCTATAGTGCCATCCGCCATCTGCCTATCGACACGACGCAGTGGCCATTAGTCGCATGGTATGGCGATATGGAATTATTGCCGCATTTATGGCATGTGCTGAAAATCGCGCCGATCGATGCGGAAGTGGTATTCCTGAGTTCCGTTACGATACATGAGTGTGGTGACCGGAAAAAATTAGCAGCACATTGCCAGAAAGTTATTGGCGAAGCAATCCAAACCATCCGTGGTCAGAGGCGGCATGCACATGTAAAATCTACACAAAAATAAGAGAAAAAAAGATAGCATTTTAGCTAAAACCACCCTTTGCTTAACACTTGATTAAACAGGTTTTGCTATACTTAGTCGATAGGTCTCATACAGGGAGTTTTTATATGGTATCTGCGATTGGAAGCGCTTTATCGGGACTGAATGCCTCTGAAACACGTCTGGATGTCAGCGCGAATAATATCGCCAACCAGTCCAGCAAGGGATCCATTGTTAATGGCAAAAAAACCGATACTCCTTACACACCACAGCGCGTTGACCAGGTTTCGCTTTCAAGCGGCGGAGTTTTAGCGCAGGTGAGTAATGCTAATCCACAAAATACGAACGCGCCTGGCTCGCAAGGTAATGGAGCTGCTCAGCAGCAACCCAGCGCCGATCAGGCCGACCAATTGGTCCAGCAGAATATCGCCGCATACGATTTCAAGGCGAATCTCAAGACCATTCAAACGCAGGATAATATAATAAAGAGTCTTCTGGATATCGTCAGCTGATCAGGCAACGGTCACTTCTTCTTTTGCCTTATTTATGGGAATATTTCTAGGGGGCGAAGCTTCATCGCAATGCGTCATGGCGACTGTAAAGATGCGATTGAATAATGGTGAATGAGGGGTGAAAATTCTGCCTTCAGCGGGAGAGTGGCTAAGATCAGCCAAGCGTAATTTCAGGACTGCCGATTGCGCCCTGCCAGCGTTGATCCGGTCGCGCATCTTGGCAACCCGTTCAGTAACCTCATCCGATCTGTTACTATGGCTATCCATATAATGTACTCATAGCACGTTTTTAACCGGAAAGCAAATGTCCCAAATAGGGCTTACCATTACCTTATAGTTGCGTTATATTCAGCATGAAAACAATGAGTCGCGCATGCAAGTTACTGAATCACACCGTTATCACGAGCATTTACAAAATTATTGGGATGAACTGAAGGGTAACCGCAAGTTTCCCAGTGAAAATGAGATTAATCCCGATGATCTGGCCGATATATGGTCGGCCTGCTTCCTGATAAGCATTGATGATGTTACGCGTCGGCTGGGATATCGCTATAGTTATTTAGGCGAGAGCCTGATTGAGGCCTATGGCGACGATATCAGCAATCCCGAAATTACCATGCGGTTGGTCTCCAGCTCGGGCGCTCCGATGATTCATAAATTCGACGAAGTGCTCGCCACGCAAGCGCCGGTTATCGATGAATCCGAATTCGTTAATCTCAAGCGCCTGAATATCCGGTACAGAACTTGCTTATTGCCCTTAGGGATAGGTAATGAAGTGACCCATATTATTGGCTGTATGCGCTGGAAGGTTTATTGATAACAATATGAAAACACGAAATATTACGCCAGACATGTTCAAGGGTGTAACCTTTAACCATAAGGAGATTCCTGGGCTGGCGGTAAACAAATACCGCGTCTATAGCGGCCATGACCAGTATGTTATGGTCGAGGCGGCTAATGCGCAGGCGGCGCTGGAGACCAGCGGCGTTGCGAATCCACTGCGCGTGCTGCGCGATACTATTTATCTCGAGAATGTTCTGCCGCTTGATAAAATAGGCGTGAAAAATGTGGAAGCCGAAGTGGTTGAACCAGCGCCTGCAGCGGCAAGTGAGGCGAGCCCGGCAGTAGAGCCGATGGCTGAAGAACCCGATCAAGTCGTAGAACCTGCTCAGGCCGCTGAGACGGACAAATCGACGCTTAGCAATGACGATGTGGAGAAGTTGCTGAATACGTAAGATACAGCCTTTATTCTCTTCCCAAATCAGCTTTAGAAGAACCGATCTTGAATTTTTGAGCCAATGTAGCAACCGTGTTCATGCAGTTGTTGGATTATATTTTTCCGTCCACTTACGATTGTGTCGGAGCATAGAGTTGAGGGTAATGAGCAGTTGGCGCATGCAGGCGACGATGGCGACCTTGGCGGGCTTTCCGTTGGCGCGCAGGCGTTCATAGAGGCGTTTAATGTCGGCATTGTGGCGCAGGGCGGTGACGGTCGCCATGTAAAGCACCTCCCGCAAGGCGTTGCGCCCGCCCCGAATATGACGAGTGCCGCGCATGGCACCGCTGTCGTGGTTGAAGGGAGCGATTCCGGCCAGGGATGCGATCTGGGCATGCGAGGCGCTGCCGAGTTCCGGCATATCGGCGATGAGCGTAGCGGCGGTGACATCGCCCACACCTTTGCAACTGGTGAGTATGGCGTGCTTTGCCTTGCAAGCCTCGTCGGCCCGGATGCATTCGCGGATGCGCCGGTCGCACGTGGCTATGTGGTCTTGCAGGAAGGCAATGTGCTGCTCGATATCGCACCTGACCGTCTCCGATACGACATGCTCCAGGTGCTGCATTTCCTGGCGCAGCATATTTATCCATTGGCGGCGACGCTGCACGTGCTGCGCCAGCTCGGCGGGCCTGTTCATGGGTTTAGGCACAGGCCGGAAGGTCGCGCCGTACTCGGCGATGATGCGGGCGTCGATGCGGTCGGTTTTGGCAAGGCATCCTTTAGCCTTGGCGTAATCGCGTATCTGGCGCGGATTGACGGCCACGATAGGCAGCCCGACATCCTGCAGCGCATTCATCATGCAACGTTCATAGCCGCCGGACGCCTCGCAGACGATGATGTCCGGCGCACACGCCGACAGCGCCGCGATGAGCTTTGCGAACCCGTCTGCGTCATTGCCGAAGCGAGCGGGATAGTGCCTGCCCAGGCCATGCACGTCGAGAAACGCCTTGCCGATGTCGATACCAATACTGGAAATTAATTTAGTCATAGAGTACAATCCTCCTTGTCTTCGCGCCCAGGGAGTGATGCCCTGGCGCAGGCAACGGTTCGATTCGTTGAACAAAAAGCGGCGGCCATCCCGCTAAATTACGGAGCAAATCTCCCAGGTTCTCACGATGCGCCGCCGCCGCGCAGTCCCCCTCTGCAGAGGGGGACTGCGCAACCGGCACAACCGTACCGATCAACCCACCTTATATCACGACGCCGACAGACAAGGTTCTTCCTCTTCTGGCGGAGCGGCCATTATACGCTTTACCTTAGCAATGACAGCGTCGAATTCTTCGGCGGGTTTTTCTTTGCTGGGGTCGAGAATGGACGTATCGGCATCCAGGAGTGACAGGCATTTTTCAATATCTATAACATGCTGCTGTAATTCTTCCATGGTTGGCTCACGCTTTTCTTTAGCGGCGGTATTCAGGGTGTTTGTCAACCTCATATAGCTTACGCGTGCAGATTCGATAAGTTCTTCGCGTGGTCGTGCTTTTGCCATAGATTTTCCTACAAATTATAACTATAGGCTTAGCACATAATTTCATTAAAATAAATTAAATATTTCACCGGCCTTTGGGTTTTCTAAAAGGCCATACTATTTGCCTCCAGAAACCATGCGGGATATCGCTTCCCGGCACACCGTAGGACTCCGGTAAGCGGCCTTCAGGCATATAGAAAGTGCCGAATATGATGTCGAGCAGAGGGAAGGTGGGAGCGAAGTTTTTGTCCATGCCTTCTTCCTGCGCCGTATGGTGCCAGCGGTGGAAAACCGGGCTTGCGAAGAGGTATTTGAACGGGCCGAAGGTCCAGTTCAGGTTGGCGTGGACCATAGCGGAATAGATCATATTGAACGCCGCCATCACCGATACGGATTCGGGCGAAAATCCGACAAAAAGCATCAGTGTATCGACCAGGGTAAAGGATAGCCATATATTCACCGGATGAAAGCGGTAGGTCGAATGCCAGGATACGGGCGTTGAGGAATGGTGGATCGCGTGGAAGCGCCACATTTTACGGCGGTGAAACCAGCGATGCGTCCAGTATAGCAGTATGTCGGAGATGATAAAAACCATCGCTGCCTGCAACCAGATCGGCAATTGGCTGAGCGGGCCGAAGCCGTGGGCAAGATAACTGGAAATCGCCTCAGGAGATTGGCCGTGAAAAAAGGTGATAATGCCGATAGACACATAACCGATGCTGATAAAACGCGTGAAGATGGGGGCGATGAAAAAATAGGCCGTATCGGTCAGGATATTTTTTGTCAGATAACGCTGGCCGGGATTGCACGGCATCAGGCGTTCCAGAACTGCAAACACCACAAAAAACCCCGCCAGCCACGGGATCATTGCCATGGATGAATTGAGTATGGCGGTTAGCATTTCAGACATGTGGCCACGCTAAAACAGAACGATTGAGAGAGAGTGAACTATTCATCACCCAACCTTCTTTTCGCCAGTGCCTCAAGCACCTGCCGTTTTTCCTCATCGGAGAAATACAGCCACATGGTGATTTCCCAGGTGGTGCGCTTGCAGCCGAGGCAAAAGCCGGAGGTTTCATCCATTTTACAGACGGAGATGCAGGGTGAGGGAACCATGGCTTATTATATAATAAATACAATGGATAACAAAGCACTTACTTGTTGTTTTTGCAGTTGAAAGCCGTTAATCGATGTGTTAATAAAATTAATACAATTATTGATTGCTAAGGAGTGAAGTGATGACTAAAGCCGATATTTCAAAAGATATTTCCATGAAAATCCCGTCTGAGGTTGAAGCCGCGTATAAATCCTTGAAATGGGACTGGGATAATTCCGGGAACTATTGGAGAAGCGGTTCGTCCGATGGCCATTTCGATATGGAGACCAGCGACAGGCTGGCGAATCAGGCCGGTGACTCAGACAAACGCTTCGTAACTATCTGCCAAAAACACCAACTGAATCCGGACGAAGTCAAAGAACATTTTGCCACTTTGGAAGCCGCGCAACAGGAAGCGGAAGAAATTGCCCTGGTGCCGCAAATTCCTGAATTGATCGAGCAATATAGGGTAGAACAACGGGGGCTTCGTGCGAAGATCCAGGAAATCAAAGATAGGCATGAAGAACGCAAATCAGAAATAGAGGGCCTAAGAGGCGAAATGATGCATGAGGATCGCTACGGCAGAGAAGATATAAAGGATAGAGTACAAGATATAAGACATGAAGATAATAGCGAAAAGGCGAAGGTAAAAGAGCTGGTAAGGGAAGGCAAATCGTACGACATAAAAATAGCTGAGTTGCGCGAGATTTATAAAAGAAGAGGCGGCAATATCCAGCGTTAACGCTGCCAGCTCATTATACCTTCGGTTTTTTACGGCCAGATTTGCGGCGGGGTTTGGGGAAGAGATAATGGTCGAGGATGTAGCGCTTCAGGCAGCGCAGCATCTCCTCAGGCACCCCAAAAGTGAAATAGCGAAGCATGATATAGCGTTCGGCATCCACCACTTCCTGAAAAAAGCGCCGCTCCTTACGCGACTGGAGCAGCATGCCGGTTTCAGAGTTTTGCAGGCGGAGGTCTTTTTTAAGTTCGCGGATGAAAGCTAAGTCACCGGCAGGGAAAGTAAAGGAGAGGAGATCTTCGTTGTCATTCGAAGCAACCGGCAGATATATGACTTTGAGACAATGCCCTATATATTGCATGAAAACATCATACAACAAACTACATATAGATTCAAAGAAAATAATTGATCCTATTTCGAAATCGTCAGCTGCACTTTGCCCAGGCCGAAATTATTGGCGAAACAGATATTCCTCCAATTGTCGGGATCGGGCGTGATGTCGTCGAAATAGGTGATCGGTTTACTTTTGTCCGGATCATCGGGCAATTGCACCAGCTCGCCGCTTTCAGGCAGGGAATGAAAGCGCGTGGCCATGTATTTATGCAGAGCGGAGGCATAGTTGATATCGTGCAATGCGGTTTTGATGATTAGCGGGTCCATCACGGGGCGTATCATGAAAAGCAAAAACGTCCCGGTCAGAAATATATAGAGGTGCGGCAGTAATTTTATTTCATGCAGCCATTGCAGCGCGTGGCTTATATCGTCCCGGCGTTTGCGGTAGCAATGCCACGCTGCTATGAACGCCAGCAGCGTCACCACCGCATAATCGATCGTATGCGTCCGCTCCGGCCCGCTGGATACTTTGCTGTAAAAACGGGTAAAGGCACTGCCCCACAGGGCAAGAAATAAAGACAGGCTGTAAATTTTTGTAGCGAAGAGCGAAGCCTCTCTTTTGATCGCCGGGGCGAATAATATCAGCGCGCTATACAAAACGATGCAGGTGGGAAGGAAGAAAATAGCGTAGCGCCAGAATACCCAGAAAAAGGCCTTGATAGCCGCCGGTATGACATTATGCGGCGGAAAATGCTCGCTGCGTATGGCATTCCCCGGCGCTAAATAAACGATGATTGCGCCGATGATTGCACATAGCATGATGGCGGTGATCGGTACGCTGATTTTCCGGCTGCGCAGAAAATGTCCGTATAACAATCCTCCGAGCAACGCTATATGCGCCACCATCACCGTTTCATTGAATCCGGCAAGGAAAAAAGCGCCAAGCGATAGAATGAGGATTCGGATTTTGGCCGGTGCGGTGGTTGCGGAAAAAAGGGCGAATTCCTCGCCAATGAGGCTGATGAAAAGAGCGGCGGCTAATCCATAGGTGAAGCCGCCGGAAAGCCAGAAAACCGTTTCGCGCAGGCTGAAGGAGGCAATATACAATACGAAAAAAATCAGCGCGAAAGCGTGGCTATCAACACCGGTTTTTTTAAGGAAATGTTTGGATGCGGCAAGATTCGCCGCGAGAATAACCAAGGGGCATACGAAATAATATTTCGTCAGTAAAATTTTATAGCTGACAAACCAGGTGATGAAAAACGTGCTGGAATAGCGGCCGTCCCAGCCGAGATAATCGTTGACGATCGTGTTGAAAATGCCGTCATGCGCTTTGGCACCGAAACAGAAATCATCCGCCGACGCAACGGCGTAATAACCCTGCGCCACGATCCAGGCCAGAACAAGAAGGACGCAAAGCAATACAAATTTCCGGGCAAACGCCGCGATTTTTTCCGGAGGCCATTGCAATGGACGCGGGTCTGATGTCATGGATTGTCCTTAGGGCTATGCTGTAATTGTCCGTGAACTAATTACAGATTTAAAGGACGAGCCACAAGAAAATCTTTAGCGGAACATATCCTGAAACCAGCCTAGCGCCATGCCCGTTCCTTTGGCCGCGCCACTGCCGAGCGTGTCAGTTACAGTGTAAGCCGTGCCGGAGGCTTCGCCGGGCTTGACGTCGGGTTTCTGGTGCGGGCCGGTATTATTTTGGTTGTTGTTGCCGCCTCCACCTCCACTATTACCACCGCCTCCACTGAGATGGGGTGCGTGGATATTGGACGTATCGACATTGGGCGTATTGATATTGACGTCCACATTTACGTTCGGGCTACCGATAGCGCCGATGCCTCCGTTGGGCATGTTCACGGACGGCATATCTACCGAACCGCCGCCAAACCTGTAAGCCGGTTGCTCAAGCGCGCAGGTCAGTGCTTCGTCACTTTTCAGACGGCACCAGCCGTTGCCGCCAGCGCGCTTACAGCCATAACCTTTGCTTTTGCCTTCCGTTCCCTGCACCGTATAATCTTCGGTGAATTCACGGCAATTGGCGCTGGATTTGCTGATGAAGGGTTTACCGACCTTGATCGAGCCGTTGCCGCTATAGCTCGCCCAGTCGTATTTATTGTCGGGATTGACGGTGTCCATGGTGTAATCGAATACTTTGTCATGATAGGATTGCTCGGCTTCGGAAAGCCCGTTTAGAGGCGAAGCAAAGGCTCCGCTGCTGAAAAACAGCGGCAAAATGCTCAGGGCCATAACTATTGCTAGATCATTTCTCATAGCTTATTGTAACAAAAATAACGTATTTCCTCAATATTGTCATGCATATCCTGCACGTATTATTTACCCGCTACCGCGGCGGCCTGGAACAGGCTTTCGTCAATGATACCGAGGTCTTAGCCGCCAAAGGCCACAGGGTTACCGCGCTGGTGCGGCATGATGCGCCTTACCGTGAGGAGCTGGCCGCCCATGCCGATAACATTATTACCCTAAGCCCCAACGGTTTTTACGATATTTTCGCCATCGCTAAAATCCGCATGCAACTGCGGCGGTTGCGCCCGGATTGCATCATCGCCCATAATGGCCGCGCCATCGCGCTGCTGGCCTATGCGAGCTGGGGGCTGCATATTCCCTTACTCGGGGTCAGCCATAGCTATAAAACGGCGCGGGCTTTTCATGCGGATATACTGGTGGTGTTGTCTGAGCATATGAAGGCGCATTTTGTTGCGGCGGGTTTTGCTAAGCCGATTATTGTGATTCCAAACCTGATGCATCTGCCGCCAAAGCCCGCGTTTAAAAAGCCGGGCAGCCCGATTGTGATTGGCGCGCTCGGACGATTATCGGAAGAAAAAGGCTTTGCCGATTTTTTTCATGCATTGCAGGAGCTAAAAAAAATGGGGCTGGATTTTCGCCTGCATCTGGGCGGCGACGGGCCGGAATTAGCGCATTTGAAATCGCTGGAAGTATCGCTGGGTTTGCAGGGACTTATTGAATGGCAAGGCTGGGTGCAGGATAAGGCGGCGTTCTACCGCGAGCTGGATATTATGTGCCTGCCATCGCGCGAGGATAGTTTTCCGATGGTGTTGCTGGAAACCTTGGCGCATGGCGTGCCAATAATTGCTACCGATGCGCCGGGACCGATCAGCATTTTGACCGATGGAATGAATGGATTGCTGGTGCCGCGGCAAGATCCGCTAAGCTTGGCGCAAGCGTTATATAAGGTGGCGACGCAACCGGCGCTGGCGGAAAAACTCGCTACCGGAGGATGGAAAAAGGCGCAGGATTTTGGGTTTGAGAATGTGGCGGGCCAGTGGGATGCCGTCATCCCCGCCTTGTGCGGGGATCTAGGGCTAAATAAAGATAAAGAAATGATGCGATGAATAAAATTGTAATGATAGAACTTGTTGCACTAGATCCCCGCACAAGGCGGGGATGACGGCTTTATTTTAGCAGCCAAATTCCACCCAACCCCATAACCACTAAAAGCGCCGACCACCCAAGCCACAGCCACTGGCGCTGATTGCCCAGTATGGGCGCGTTAAGCGCTTCCACCGTCAGCGGATGCAGGCGTATGCCTTGCGGATCGCCGAAAGATTTGGCGGCGTTTTCTACATAATCCAGCATGATGGGAATCTTGCGTGCTATATCGTAACCTTGCCGGGCGGCGTCTTTGATTTTGCCTTGAATGCCGAAATTTTCTTTCGCCCAGTCTTCCATCATTGGCGCGGCCAGTTCCCACATATTTAAATGCGGATTGAGCATGCGCCCGACGCCTTCGGTGACCATCATGGTTTTTTGCAGGAGCAGCAATTGCGGTTGCACCTCCATCTCGAATTCGGCGGCGATTTTGAACATCTGGCCGAGCAGGTTCGCCACGGATATTTCATTGAGCGGCTTGCCGATTATCGGCTGCGCCACTGCCATGCAGGCTTGCGTGAAGGCTTCGAGGGATTTGCCTTTGGGAACGTATCCGGCGGTGAAATGTACCTCGGCGACATGGCGGTAATCCTGCATCATGAAACCACGCAAAATTTCGGCGATATAGAGGCGTGAGTTCCAGTCCAGCCGCCCCATAATGCCGAAATCCACCGCGACGATATCACCCTGGCGATCGACAAATAAATTACCTGGATGCAGATCGGCGTGGAAAAAACCATCCTTGAACACTTGCGAAAATAAACTTTGTGCTGCTTTCGCCAAAATCATATCGGGATCGAAATGACTGGCTTTAATGGCGGCTATATCGTGGATAGGAATGCCGTCGATCCATTCGGTCGTCAGCACGCGCCGCGAGGTTAGATTCCATTCGACGGCCGGTACGCGAAATCCGATTTCGTACGCCTTGATATTCTCCGCCAGCTCGGTTGCCGCTGCGGCTTCAAAGCGTAAATCCAATTCAAAAAACACCGATTCTTTAAAGGTCTTGACCACTTCCAGAGGCTTCAATCTTCGCCATGCGGCGCGCTGACCGATGATTTCCGCCAGCCAGTAAAATAAATCCATATCGCGGGCGAAGGCGGCGGCGATATGCGGGCGCAAAATTTTCACCGCTACCGTTTTACCGTCGCTGGTGATTGCTTTATGCACCTGCGCGATGGAGGCGGCGGCTATCGGCGTGTCGTCAAATTCTTTGAATAAGGATGATAAGGGCGTTTTGAATTCTTCTTCGATGGTGGCGCGGGCGATGGCGGTGGGGAAAGGCGGCAGGTTATCGCGCAAATCGCTGAGGTCTGCCGCCATTTCGTCGCCGATTAAATCCGAGCGCGTGGATAAGGCCTGGCCAAGTTTGATGAATGCCGGGCCTAACCGCTCCAGCGCGGCGGCAAGCCGTTGGCCTTTGCGCCTGCCGCCGGGGAGCGCGAATTCATACGCTAGTATAAAGCCGATGGAAACCAGGCGGCGTGTGTTGCGGAAAGAGCGGAGCATTAGCTATGTGATGATAAGGTTTTTATGGAGCGCAATATTTCATTATTATCTGCGTAGTTCAATAGCTAAGACGTTTCGTGTAAACTATAATTAATTAGTTTACAGATGTATTTCTTTAGTTTATAAATAATTATTAATATTTAAAGGGATCAAAACCATGGAAAAACTTACTCCGGAACAAACTACCTATATTACAATCAGGGATGCATTAAGTAATCTAGGGGTGCTTGAAAGAGATTTTACGCCGCCAAACTCCGAGTCGTTGGGTTGCGTGACCTACAGTATTAAGGAAATTGGAGCAAATCGGATACTTGAAGAAAATCCTGATTCAACATTATTGGATATTCAATGCTGGGGATCGGATAATAGTTGGAGCGATGCTACGCATGACGCACACGAAGTAAAAAAGAAGCTCTTGGAATTGGCTGGTATCGATAGTGATGTGTTCGAAACGTCTGTGCTGGTGGATATGAAGCAGCCTGGTTTTGAGACAAAACTTGCGCAATTGTCTTTAACGGCAAGCGAATACGCGGCGACGAAAGCTGTGGCGGATGCAAAAGAAAATCTCGATCAAAGGGTGGCATCCACGGTGCAATCGGTAAAAGATATGATCCCGCTTGATCAAAATGGTAAAATTATCGCTCCGGGAATTGCTGCAAAAACCATTGTCGACACCATAAAAGGCCTTCAGGCTTTGGCTCATGATTTGGAAATTGACCATGCGGTGGACGCGGGCTTATCCACAACTGACAGGCTTGATCGTCACGCAGCTATGGGCGGCAGATAGTTTACAATCTCCGCCCCGAGTGAATCGCTACCACGCCTTGCGTCAGATTGCGGTATTGCACATTGCCGAAACCAGCGGTTTTTATCATCTCCGCGAAATCGTCCTGCCTGGGAAACTGGCGGATGCTTTCGACTAAATACTGGTACGGCTCGCTGTTGCCCGTCACCCATGCGCCGACGCGCGGAATGGCGTGGAAGGAATAGGCATCATAGCATTTTTGCATCCAGTCATGCGTCAGATGGCTGAATTCAAGGCACATGAAGCGCCCGCCGGGTTTTAATACGCGGTAGGCTTCGGCCAGCGTGCGGTCGATATGGGTGACGTTGCGGATGCCGAAGGCGATAGTGTAAGCATCGAAATGCATATCGGGGAAGGGTAGCGATTCGGCGTTGCCGCAGATCCATTCGATCGTCCCCTCTCCCTCCGGGAGAGGGTTAGGGTGAGGGCTCTTGGGTAATGGTGGTATAGAGCCCTTACCCCGGCCCTCTCCCGGAGGGAGAGGGGGGAAGATATTACAATCAATAGCGCGGTTGCGTCCTTCATCCAGCATGGGCTGGTTGATGTCGCAGACGGTGACGTGGCAGCTAGCGCGCTTAACCATGCGGAAGGCGATATCGCCCGTGCCGCCTGCTACATCGAGGATTTTCATGCCAGCGCGCGGGGCGAGCCAGCCGACCATGTCGTTTTTCCATAAGCGGTGCAACCCGGCGCTCATGAGATCGTTCATGAGATCGTAACGCGAGGCGACGCTGTCGAATACGCCGCGCACGAGGGATTCTTTTTCCTCTTCGGGGACGGTATTGAAGCCAAAATGGGTGGTGGACATGGATAATTGGATGATTAGATGATTGGATGATTAAAAAGATTATAGTACATATGAAATAACTTAGTCATCCAATAATCCAATCATCTAATCATCCAGCGATGCCCGAACTGCCCGAAGTTGAAACCGTCCGAACAGGCCTCGAAAAGGCCATAAAAGGCGCTGCTATCCACAAGGTCACCCTCAGGCGCAAGAATTTGCGCATTCCGTTTCCGGTCAATTTCACCACGGTTTTGCAGGGAAAAACGATTTCCGGTATTGGGCGGCGCGCTAAATATCTGCTGTTTTCCTTGGGAAAAGACGATGTTTTGATTGCCCATCTGGGTATGACGGGACGGTTCACCGTAACCAATAAAACGCCTGTATTATTGCCGCATGACCATGTCATCATCGAACTAAACGATGGCCGTTCGCTGATGTATAACGATGCCCGCCGTTTCGGGCTGATGACGCTGGCTAAGCAGGCCAGGCTTGGCGCCCATCCACTATTGTCAGCATTAGGGCCGGAGCCGCTGGAGAAGGCATTTTCCGCCAAATACCTGAAGCAGGAACTAGTAAAACGCAGCGGTCCGGTCAAAAGCGCGATTATGGATCAGAAACTGGTGGTCGGCGTGGGGAATATTTACGCCAGCGAAGCACTTTTTCTGGCCGGTATCAATCCGCTGAAACCGGCTAAAACCGTGGGTGATAAGAGTTCCGAACTGATTGCGACCATCCGCAAGGTTTTGCACGATGCCATTGCGTCGGGCGGGTCGTCGCTCAAGGATTTTGTGCAGGTTTCCGGGGAAACGGGGTATTTCCAGCACCACTTCAATGTGTATGGGCGCGGCGGAAAACCTTGCTTTACTTGCGGCACACCCATACGGAGTACCCGTATCAGCGGGCGATCGACCTTCTTTTGCCCGGACTGCCAGAAGTAATCTACGGTAATAATTGGTTAAAATATGGATTTTGTGACCTAAATATAGGGCCTGTGGATAACAATTTGTCGAATGCCTAGAATTTGCCGATATCATTCCGGGGAAAAACTCTTGTAATCGTGATTCAGAGCGGCTTAGAAGAAACTGCATTTTATCTATTGATTGCGCTTGACGGGAGTTGAAAACGTCATTACTTTGAAAGACCCAGCGCATTGCAGGGAATGAAAAACGAAAATTTAGGCAAACGGGTAATACACATGGCTAACCATAAATCATCAGAAAAACGCATTCGCCAAACGGTGACTCGCACTGCGGTCAATCGTAAGCGTACGTCTTTAATTAAAGCGACGCTCAAAAAAGTCGAAGCGGCCATCGCTTCGGGCAATAAGAATGCGGCTCAGGCAGCTCTCAAAGAAGCGCAACCTGAACTGATGAGCGGTGTTAGCAAGGGTGTTGTAAAACTCGGCACGGCTTCACGCAAGATGAGCCGACTTTCTGCACGCATTAAGAAACTCGCCGCTTAAGCCTCTTTAAAATCATCTCCAGCCTATAACTGCCCAGCATAAGGGCGGACGCAATTTTTTTGACTTTTTTAACATCATACCGGGGTATTCTTCATGGCATTACCAAACGCGCTTTCGATTTCAGCGATCACAGAGCCAACCGAATTGTTATCCAGGGTCGCCAATGAGCGTAAAAAAGGCCTGAATTATTGCGGCGATATTGCGCCGGAAGATGCGTACGAATTCCTGAGATTCAATCAGGCCGTGGTGGTGGATGTGCGGACAACGCCGGAATGGCAGTTTGTCGGCGTGCCGGATCTGGCGGGAACCAAAGCCAAGCTGGCAACCGTCAGCTGGAAAAATTATCCGGATTTTTCGCCCAATACCCAGTTCGCTTATGAGATGAGCCGGATTTCAGGCATCAATAAAGACACGCCATTGCTGTTTATCTGCCGCTCCGGCGGGCGCTCGCTCGATGCGGCGCTGGCCATGACGCAGGCGGGTTACCGCTATTGCTTCAATATCGAAGGCGGATTCGAAGGCGAGCCGGATGCGCAGGGGCATCGCGGCACATCGCAGGGCTGGAAGGCGAAAAAATTACCTTGGAAGCAGGGATAGATGGATATGGCGAACCCGTCTCGAGCTGAGCTTCATACTATCGACGATCTTCTGGCGCAGGCGTGGGAACGCATCAGCGCTAAGTTGAACACCATGTATGGCGACGCCATTTTCCGCAGCTGGCTCAAGCCGATCCATTTCAGCGGCAGCGATGCCGGGAAAATATTCTTGAGCGTGCCGACGCGTTTTATGCGCGAGTGGATCAATTCGCATTATATCGGCCAGATCGTGCAGTTGTGGAATGCCGAGCAGGTGGCGGAAGGCTATAGCCTGGAAATTATTGTGCCGCCGCCGTCCGCTATTCCCAACCCCGCACTTGTTGCGGGGTCCGGTTCGCAGCAGGACCAGACCCCGCCATCCGGCGGGGCTAACGTCATCGTTCCTTCGAATTGGCAGCCAAGCGAAACGGCGGACAGCGATTTGCAAATGGGCGCGACGCTCGACCCGCGTTATAACTTCGATAATTTCGTCGTCGGCAAACCGAACGAACTGGCGCATGCCGCCGCCCGCCGTGTCGCCGAATCAGCAAAGGTGGTTCCCGGCTGTAACCCGCTATTCCTCTATGGTGGTGTCGGCCTTGGCAAAACCCATTTGATGCATGCGATCGCCTGGCATATCCGCCGCAACAATCCCACCCGCCGCGTGCTGTATTTATCGGCGGAAAAATTCATGTACCAGTTCATCAAGGCGCTGCGCTGCAAGGAAGCATTGGCGTTCAAGGAACATTTCCGTTCCGTTGACGTATTGATGATCGACGACGTGCAATTTATCAGCGGCAAGGATTCGACGCAGGAAGAATTCTTCCATACGTTCAATGCATTGGTCGACCAGAACAAGCAGCTCATTATTTCCGGTGACCGCTCACCGTCCGATCTGGAAGGCATCGAAGAGCGCGTGCGCTCGCGTCTGGGTTGGGGATTGGTGGCCGATATTCATGCGACGACGTATGAGTTGCGCCTGGGCATTTTGCAATCAAAGATCGACCAGATGCGCGATATTCTGATTCCGCAAAAAGTCACCGAATTCCTCGCGCATAAAATTACCTCGAACGTGCGTGAACTCGAAGGTGCGCTGAACCGCGTGGTCGCCCATGCAACGCTGGTGGGGCGCCCGGTGACGCTGGAGACGACGCAGGAAGTGCTGCATGATTTGCTGCGCGCCAATGACCGCCGGATTTCAATCGACGATATCCAGAAGCAGGCGGCGAATCATTACAATATCAAAGTGTCGGACATGCATTCCGCCCGCCGCTCTCGCGCCGTGGCCCGTCCGCGTCAGGTGGCGATGTATCTGGCTAAAAAACTGACTTCGAAGTCATTACCCGAAATCGGTCGCAAATTCGGCGGCAAGGACCACACCACGGTGATGCACGCCGTCAAACGCGTGGAGGAACTAATGGCCTCCGATCAGGAGATTGCCAAC
>Ga0206992_1079_pt1 | contig 20504 bp, 14 predicted proteins | sample Alteio_BWMinCont_6_FD_153267 | JGI IMG/M metagenome (GOLD analysis project Ga0206992, IMG submission 153267) | Enriched cells from forest soil in Barre Woods Harvard Forest LTER site, Petersham, Massachusetts, United States -... | ecosystem: Environmental > Terrestrial > Soil > Temperate forest >... | reverse complement strand
CTTACCGTCTCAACAGTTGATGCGCACGATGGTTATCTATCGGGTTCGCGGTCTGTGCGTTAGGCTGCGTGGTGATGGACCCGGCTCCGCAGGAAATTCGAACGTTCTTGGTTACCGCGAATACAGCGGGACGACGGCGGCTCTTTCAGGTCAGTTCGAATGCGGAGCTTCTTTTAAATGTTTTGCGGGATGATCGTGCGCGCGGGCGTTATGCGATCCACGCGTACGTCGTGATGCCGGACCATTTTCATTTGCTGTTGACGCCTGGGCCGGATGTTTCTCTGGAAAAGGCGATGCAGTTTATCAAGGGTGGGTTTTCGTTCCGCCTCCATTCGAAGACGAGAGTTTGGCAGGAGAGTTTTGCGTGGGAGCGCATGAAGGATGTGCGCGAGTATGACGCGCATTGCAATTACATCCATGCGAACCCGGTGCGCCAGCATTTGTGCGCAAGCGCGGAGGGGTTTGCGTATTCGTCGGCGCGGGGCGAAGGGGTTGATCCGATGCCGGCGCATTTCCGGGCCTGAAGGCCACTTTTTTTAGGCGCCGTGACGCCAGGCTAAAGCCTGGCTCTTTTACCGTCGCCCTTCGCTTTCGCTTCGGCCCGAGAGGCTTGCGAGACAATTGTTATTTGTTTGGCGGTGAGGTTATTCAATGAAAGGAGGCTCCGTGGGGGAGCCTCTTTTGTTTTGCTGATCCCACGTCCACAAACCCAAGGACGTGAGGCACCCGGTTTGTTTTTGCGCGAAGCGCTTGTGCTGAGCGGCTAGCTCAGTCGTAGTACTCGAGGCCTAAGTGGGTGATTAGGTCTTCGCCCATGATGTGCCTTAGCGTGTTTTTTAGCTTCATCGACTGGATGAAGAGGTCGTGTTCGGGATATAAGCCGGGGGCGGATTGGGGGCTTTTGAAGAAGAAGCTTAACCACTCCTGTATGCCTAAATGGCTGAGTTCGGGGGTGCGCTTGGCTAAGTCTAAGAACAGGACAAGGTCGAGGGCGAGCGGGGCGGCGAGGATGGAGTCGCGGCAGAGGAAATCCACCTTGATCTGCATGGGGTAGCCGAGCCATCCGAAGATGTCGATGTTGTCCCAGCCTTCTTTGTTGTCGCCGCGGGGCGGGTAATAGTTGATCCGGACCTTGTGATAGATGTTGCCGTAGAGGTCGGGGTACTTCTCGGGCTGGAGGATGTAGTCGAGGACGCCGAGCTTCGATTCTTCTTTGGTCTTGAAGGATTCGGGGTCGTCGAGGACTTCGCCGTCGCGGTTGCCGAGGATGTTGGTGGAGTACCATCCGGCGACGCCGAGCATGCGGGCTTTGAAGGCGGGGGCGAGGACGGTTTTGATGAGGGTCTGTCCGGTTTTGAAGTCCTTGCCGCAGATGGGCGCGCCGGTTTGGCGGGAGAGCTCGATCATGCAGGGCAGGTCGACGGTGAGGTTGGGCGCGCCGTTGGCGAAGGGGACGCCTTCTTTGAGGGCGGCGTAGGCGTAGATCTGGGAGGGGGCGATGTTGATGTCGTTGTCGACCAGGCCTTTTTCGAAGGACTCGATGGTGGCGTGGACGGCGGAGGGCTCGAGGAAGATCTCGGTTGATCCGCACCAGATGACGACGACGCGATCGACCTGGGATTTGAATTTCTGAATGTCGGCGCGGACCTGCTGGGCGAGGTCACACTTGGATTTGCCGGTTTTGACGTTGGTTCCGGAGAGCCGCTTGACGTAGTACTGGTCAAAGACGGCGGGCATGGGCTTGATGGCTTCAAGGAAAGGCTTGATGCTGGCCAGGTGATCCTTGTCGAGGACGGCGGCGTGGCTGGCGGCCTCGTACATGTTTTCGGGGAAGATGTCCCAGCCGGTGAAGACGATGTCGTTGAGGTCGGCGAGGGGGACGAAGTCTTTGAGGAGGGGCGTGCGGTTGTCGGTGCGCTTGCCGAGGCGGATGGTGCCCATTTGGGTAACGGAGCCGATGGGCTTGGCGAGACCGCGGCGGACAGCTTCGACTCCGGCGATCAACGTGGTGGCGACCGCACCCATGCCGACGGTCATGACGCCCAGTTTTCCTTTTGCGGGCTGGACTGAACCCTTACCTGTTGAAATTTCCTTTTCCCCTGCCATTTGCTGTTGCCTTTCCGCGATCTAAGACTGCGTTTCTAAAATGGTGCAAACCAAACAAGTAGTCTCTTCTTCGCGGAGGGAATTCGCAAATTACCGATGGTTAAACGGGCGAATTCTGCGTTTAACGGGGCTTAAGCCTCAGCGGGCCGCACGCGGTTGCGCCAGTGGGTGACGACGAACCAGACGGCGGCGGCGAGGATGAGGGCTTCGACGCCGAGGTGGAAGCGGTGGAAAACGGCCTTGAAGTGGGGATTGGTGGCGAACGATGCGCCGAGTTTCATGCCGATGTAGGCCAGCGCGTAGCACCAGGGCCAGGATCCGATGAAGGTGTAGATGTGGAAGCGGACCTGGTTCATTTTGGCGACGCCGGCGGGGAAGGCGATGAAGGTGCGGACGATGGGGAGCATCCGGCCGATGAGGACGGTGATGGAACCGTAGCGCGTGAAGAAGTGGTCGACGCGGTCGAGGTCGCGGCGGCTGAGGAGGAGCCAGCTTCCGTAGCGCTCGACCATGGGGCGTCCGCCGCGGGCGCCGACCCAATAGGCGGGGATGGAGCCGAGGTTGGAAGCGAGCGAGGCAACGGTCGCGAGGAGAACCAGCTGCATCTGGGTATGGGCGAGCGCGTAGCCGGCCAGCGGCATGATGACTTCAGAGGGGATGGGTACGCAGGCGGACTGGATGGCCATGAGCAGGATGACGGCGCCGTAGCCTCCGGCTGCGATGAGGCTGACGAAGAGGGGGATGATCTTTTCGCTCATGCAGATACCAGTCTACCTGCGGGGTGGGAGGGGGTGGGGTGGATGGAATTGAAACAATTAGTTCTATAGACTTGACAATGCCTAGCGACTTGATAGACTTTGTTCACTTGACTGAGTTAATCCCTGGTCAGGCAAGGGATTGGGCAGAGATTCGAGTCGCTGGTAGACTTTCGCTGGGATGAGAATCTCGCAAAAAGGACTGTACGCCATGCAGGCGCTGACGGCGCTGGCGCGGCGGTATCCCGGAGATGCCATGAAGATTCATGACATCGCACAGGAGGAAGGCTTGCCGGAGAAATTTCTGGAAGCGATTCTGCGAGATTTGAAGTACGCGCGTTTGGTGACGAGCACGCGCGGCGCGAAAGGCGGCTATCAACTGCGGCGCGCGCCCGACCAGATATTTCTGGGCGAGGTGCTGCGGCGGATTGATGGACCCTTGTCGCCATTCGAGGATGCAGAGTCGCTGAAGCAGCGCATTAAGAAGGACCCGCAGCACAGCGCACTGTTCCGCGTGATTCTTGAAGTGCGGGACGCGACGGCGCAAATCCTCGACAGCACCTCTCTTGCTGAACTCTGTCGACCGTAACCGAACGCTGATTCTGCCCGCAGGGACACTCGCACGAGTTTTCCCTTTCGGAAAGCGACAGCGATTTTTCTCCTTCGACAGCGGATCCGTTGGAAGTCGTTCCTCACAGGCAATCACCGATAGCGGCCCGATTTGGAGCAGGGGAGGAGCTTCCCCAGGTTCTCCGCATCCTGAAAAACCCATTTGGAGGCAGCATGCGACGCAGCGTCACAATTTTCTTTATCCTCATTGCGGTCTCGCTGGCGAGTGCGCCAGCGATGCTGGCGCAGATTGTCGGCGGCACGATCAGCGGAACGGTGAAGAACGCGCAGGGAACCGCGGTGGCGGGGGCGACGGTGACGCTGCGCAATGCGGCCACGGGGACAACGCGCGCGATGAAGACGGGGGCGGATGGACGGTTTTTTGCGCCGTCACTGCCGGTGGGCACGTATCAGGTGACGGTGGGGCTGGATGGGTATACGACGCTGGTGCGCGAGGGCGTAGCGATTGGCGTGGGCCAGGGAGTGACGGTGCCGTTCTCTCTGAAGGCAGGATCGGGGCGCGAAGTGGTGACGGGAGCGCTGGGAACGGGCGCGAATGTGACGACGCATGCGGCGGCGGGCGTGATTGGCGAAGGCCAGGTTCGCGACCTGCCGTTCGATGGGCGCGGGTACGACCAGCTGATCACGCTGAACCCGGCAACGGCGAACTATACGAACGAGCGAGTAGGCGGATCGGGAATGACGGCGGCGGGCGTGGGGAACCAGTACACAGTGGCGGGCCGGCGTCCGCAGGACAATTTGTTTTTGCTGAACGGGATTGAGTTCACCGGTGAGTCGACGTCGAACATTACGCCAGGGGGCGTGAGCGGGCAGATCCTGGGGTCGGATTCAATTCAGGCGCTGAACGTGAATGCCGATACGTACAGCGCGGCCTATGGGAAACGCGATGGCGGGCAGATCAGCATCGTGACGAGTTCGGGCACGAACAACTGGCACGGGGACGCCTATGAGTTTTTCCGGAACAACGTACTGAATGCGAGGAATTATTTCGATCAGGGCGCGATTCCGCAGTTCCAGCGGAACTTGTTTGGAGCGTCGGTAGGTGGACCGGTGCGGCAGAGCAAGGTATTGTTCTTCGCGAATTTTGAAGGGCTGCAGCAGAATGCACAGTTGACGGACGTCACGATTATTCCTGATAGCCAGGCACAGCAGGGCTATGTGCCGAACTCGTCGGGCGTAGAGAAATCGGTGGGGATCGCGCCGGGCGTGGCTCCGCTGCTCGAACTCTTTCCGGCGCAGAACGGGCCGGAGCTAATGTCGGGCGGCGTGATCACGGGGTTGGCGGAGGCGTATAGCCATCCTCCGGCGCATGTTCGCGAGGATTTTGGAACGGCGCGCGTGGACGACAATCTGGGGCCGAAGGATTTGCTGTTCGGTGTATATACGGTGGACGACAGCGCGGGCCTGGGCGCGACGGCGAATCCGCTGAGCCAGATCAGCCAGAGCTTGCGGGAGCAGGTTGCGAGTTTGCAGGAGCAGCATGTTTTTCGAGCGGCGCTGAACACGGCGCGCATTGGCTATTCGCGGGCGGGGTTCTTTTATACCGGACTGGACACGCCGAGTGTGCCGGGATGGGTGACCGGGCTGCCGGTGGGTGCAGTGATCATCAGCGGCAGCACGGCATCAGCGGGCATTGCGCAGGTGACGCCTGCGGGAAACAACGTGAACAGCAACAACCACGCGGCGCGCAATGTGTACACGGCGGACGATCACGTGTTCTGGACGCGGGGCAGCCAGCAATTTGAGCTGGGCGGGTGGTTTGAGGATATCGAGACGAACGACATGCTGACCCAGAACCAATATGGGCAGGCTTCGTTCGCGACGCTGACGAGTTTTCTTGAGGGGACGGTGGCGAGCTTCACGATCATTCCGGCGCCTACGGAGATTGGCTGGCGATCGATGGAGGGCGCGGCGTTTGTGGAGGATATTTGGAAGGCGACGTCGCGGCTGGAACTGCGGGGGGGATTTCGCGAGGAGTCGACGAACGGATGGAATGCGTCGCAAGGCCGCGCCAGCAATTACGCGTTTCCAGGTGGAGTGATTGCGGACAATCCGACGGTGGGGACGAAGGCGCTGACGGTGAACAATGCGAGATTCCTGCTGAATCCGCGGGCAGCGTTTGCGTGGGATGTGTTTGGGAACGGGAAGACGGCGTTGCGGGGTGGAGTGGGTTTGTATCACACGCTGCTGGACGCGCTGGATTACCGGCTGGATCAGACGGCGCCGTACAACGCTGCGTACTCCGTGAAGGGCGCGGCGGTTTCGAGTTTCGCTATCGCGCCGGGCAGTGGTGCGCCGAAGGGAGGTTTGATTACGGCGAGCACGGTGCAGCAGGATATTAAGACGCCGGCGGTGGTGTCGTGGCGGCTGCGGATTGAGCAGCAGATTGCGCCGCGGACGACTTTCATCGTGGGGTACCTGGGATCGCACAGCTACCACCAACTGCTGACCGAGGATCTGAATGAGCCGGCGCCGAGCTATACGCCGGACGGCGTGCCGTACTATGCGTCGGGAGTGAAGGACCTGAATCCGGGGCAGTCGAAATCGACGTCGATCGTTTCGCAGGGCGTGGGCTCGTATAACGCGCTGGAGACCGAGGTACGGGGCAACGTGGGCGGCGGGGTGACGGTGCGGGGCGCGTACACGTATTCGAAGAATCTGGATGACGGGTCAGCATGGAGCACGGCGGTGAGCTCGAGTGCGCCGACGCAGGTGGAGTTTCCGACTGATCCGAAGATGGATTGGGGGCCGGCGACGAGCGATTTGCGGAACAGCGCGACGGTGAGCGCGACGTGGGCGCTGCCGATTGGACCGAACCACGCGTTCCTGGCGAACACGTCGGGGTTTGCGCGGGTGGCGAGCCAGGGGTGGACGGTGAGCGGCATTGAGACGGCGCAATCCGGCTATCCATTTACGCCGCAGTTGGGATATAACCCGACGGGCAACGGCGACAGCCGCAATCCGATTCGGCCGGACTGGAATCCCGCGTTCACGGGTCCGCTGTACCCAAGGACGCCGGGGGAGTGGTTCAATCCGAATGCGTTCATCCAGCCGGCGACGGGGTACTTCGGCAATGTGAAGCGCGATTCGCTGGTGGGGCCGGGATTATCGCAGTTCGATTTCTCGTTGGTGAAGGACACGGCGATCGAGCAGGGCGTGCATATTCAGTTCAGGACCGGTTTTTACAATTTGTTGAACCAGGTGAGCTTCCGCACGCCGAACGAGATCACGTATGCTTCGGCGACGTCGACGGCTTCACCGACGGGGGGATTGATTACGGCTACTTCGACGTCGGCGCGGCAGATTCAGTTTGGGTTGAAGATTTCGTTCTGAGGGGCTGAGGGGGCCGAGGGTGTAGCGGGTAGGGTGTAGGGGTAGCGGGTAGCCGAAAGACCGTGGATGGGTTGTAGCGTACAAACGCCCTGGTGCGAGCTGGGGCGTTTCTTTTTTGGGATTACGCTACGGTGCGGGTGGTGCGGCGTTCGATGTGTTTGACGTAGGCGGGGCCGACGATGAGGCGCTTGACGTAGACACCGGGGGTGACGATGTGGTCGGGGTCGAGTTCGCCCGGCTCGACGAGCTCTTCGATTTCGGCGATGGTGATGCGGGCGGCGGCGGCCATCATGGGATTGAAATTGCGCGCGGTTTTGCGGTAGACGAGGTTGCCGGTGCGGTCGCCCTTCCAGGCTTTGACGAGAGCGAAGTCGGCGCGCAGCCAGCGTTCGAGGAGATACATCTTGCCGTCGAATTCGCGAGTTTCCTTGCCGTCGGCGACAATGGTGCCGACGCCGGCGGGGGTGTAGAAGGCGGGAATGCCGGCGCCGCCCGCGCGAATCCTTTCCGCTAGTGTGCCCTGGGGGATGAGGCGGAGATCGAGTTCGCCCTTGATGACTTTGTCTTCGAGGAGCTTATTTTCGCCGACGTAGCTGCCGGTGTGGGAGGCGATCATGCCGGCTTCGAGCATGAGGCCCATGCCGAATCCGTCGACGCCCATGTTGTTGCTGATGGTGTGAAGGCCGTTGAGGCCGCGGCGAGCGTTCTCCTGGACGAGGGCGGTGATGAGGTTTTCCGGAATGCCGCAGAGGCCGAAGCCGCCGAGCATGAGGGTGGCGCCGGAAGGGATGTCGGCGACGGCGGCAGCGGCGTTGGGGACGAGCTTGTTCAATCTTTGGTCTCCCTTGGGAACAGAGAAGGATAGCGAGGGAGGGGTGGTTTGCGCCAGCGGGGTTAGACGATATGGTTCAGGTCTCTGCGGCCATCGACGATCCTGACAATTTCGACGGACCGCACCGGGCCTGAAGGCCGCGTCCTTTGGGATGCCGTTGACGCCAGGCTAAAGCCTGGCTCTTTTGCCGTCGCCCTTCGCTTTCGCTTCGGGCCGAAAGGCGGTTTCGAGCGCATTGCCATGGATTTACGTGCCGGTTCTCTTGTCGGCCGCTTCGCGACCGATTCCCCTCGCTGACGAGATTTGTGTTCGGGGGAGTTGTGGTCAGCTTCGGGGGGGTCCCTCGACTGCGCGCCGGATGAGTGTTGCGCTCGCTGGAGGCTGTTTCGGCGGCGCTCCGCTCGGGATGACATTCGTCAGGGGTCCCTCGGCTGCGCGCCGGTTTAGAACCGTGTTCGCTGGGCGATTTCGTGGCGGCGCTCCGCTCGGGATGACAAATTCTTTGTGCGCAGAAAAAATCAACGAGGCCGTCGCTGCGTGCGGCGGCCTCGTTGTCCGAGGAGGGTTGCTGTGAAGAAGTCCGCCGGGACTTCCCACGTTGAAGTGGACCCTGGGGCGGGGGCAAAGTTTCGCAGTGATTCGTATATTTTTTCGATACGGAATTGCATATTTTGGCAGGGGGTCTCCATCTTCCGGTGGATGACCTTGGTGACCGGGGCGACGCGGCGGTTGCTCAGGGGTTTCGCCGGGGCGAGACGCGTGTTCTAAACTAGGGTTTAGGCATCAGTGAGGAGACCCCCATGCTTGTTGTGATGAAGGCGCAAGCCACGCAGGAAGAGGTTCAGGCGGTTTGCGAACATATCGAGACGCTGGGGTTCCGCGCGCACCCGATGCCGGGAGCCCAGCGCACGGCGATTGGCATTACCGGCAACCAGGGCGAGGTGGACCGCGGGAATCTCGAGGAGATGGCCGGGGTCGCCGAGGTGATCCGCGTTTCGAAGCCGTACAAGCTGGTGAGCCGGGATGTGAAGGAAGAAGACACGGTGATTCGGTTTGCGGGGACGGACGCGACGATTGGCGGGACGGGCGTGGCGATGATTGCGGGGCCTTGCTCGATCGAGTCGCGCGAGCAGGCGTTTGCGATTGCGGAGCAGGTGGCGCTGGCGGGGGCGCAGTTTTTCCGGGGCGGCGCGTACAAGCCGCGGACTTCGCCGTATGCGTTCCAGGGACTGGGCGAGGAAGCGCTGAAGATTATGGCGGAGGTTCGCGAGCGGTTCGGATTGCGGATTGTGACGGAGGCGATCGATCACGAGACGCTGGAACTGGTGGCGGACTACGCGGACGTGATTCAGATTGGCGCCAGGAACATGCAGAACTTTTCTCTGCTGAAGGCGGCGGGGCGGAAGCGCAAGCCAGTGCTGCTGAAGCGCGGGCTGGCGGCGACACTGGACGAATTTCTGATGGCGGCTGAGTACATTATGAGCGAGGGGAACTACGAGGTGGCGTTGTGCGAGCGCGGCGTACGGACGTTTGCGGATCATACGCGGAACACGCTCGACCTGAGCATTGTGCCGGCGGTGCAGAGGCTGAGCCACTTGCCGATTCTGGTGGACCCGAGCCATGGAACGGGCAAGCGGAATAAGGTGCTGCCGTTGTCGCGGGCGGCGGTAGCGGTGGGCGCGGATGGGCTGATTGTGGAAGTGCATCACCAGCCGGAGAAGGCGCTGAGCGACGGGATGCAGTCGATTTTCCCGGAGCAGTTTGCGCAGCTGGTGGATGAGTGTTCGCAGATTGCGGCGGTCCTGCACCGGACGGTTCCGCGGGGCATTCAGCTGGAGCAGGTGGCGGCGCGGTAGAGCGGCCGTCATGCATGCGGGAACGCTGAAGGACCGGGATGCGCGATTTCCGCGTATTCTGAAGCGCATGAGCGTGGGCGGCCCGAAAACACAGATGAAAAAATGTGTGCTGATCACGGCGGCTGTGGTGCTGCCGCTGGTCGCGGGCGGTTGCCGGCGCGTGAAGTTTCCGCACTACGCTACCAATTTTCGCGAGTATGCGTGGATTACGAATGGGGGCAGCAACTCCGTTACGGTGCTGGATCTGGTGAACATGCAGCAGGCGGGGACGATTGCGGTGGGGGTGAATCCCACGGCGATTGCGGTGAATCCGCGGCGCGACGAAGTGTACGTTGCGAACACGGGCAGCGGGACGGTCAGCATCGTCGACGCAAAGAAGAACCAGGTGGCGGCGACGGTGGGCGTGCATCGCGATCCGTCGTGGATCGATGTGGACAGCGAGGGCGCGCGCGCTTATGTGGCGAATGCCGGGTCCAACAACGTTTCTGTTCTGGATTTGAAAAAGCGGCGGGAGATTGCAGCGATTGGCGTGGGTGAATTGCCGGTGGAAGCGCGGATTGCGCCGGATGGGGACACGCTGGTGGTTTCGAACAAGGGCAGCAACAGCGTGAGCGTGATCGATGCGCGGAGCCTGGCGGTGCGGGCGTCGTTTGATGGCTGTCCGGAGGCCAGCGACACAGTGATTCTGCCGGATTCATCGCGGGCGTTTGTGGCGTGCACGGGGGGGCATCAGGTGATGGTGATTGGCCTGGCGCGGGCGCATAGCGTGCTGCCGGGAGATCAGGCGGATCATCTACTGGCGTTTCTGGATGTGGGGCAGACGCCGGTGCATTTGGCGATGAAGCCGGATGGCGGAGAGATTTTCGTGTCGAATTTTGGCGGCAACAGCGTTTCGGAGATTGCGACGGGGAGCGCGGAGGTGGGCGGCGCAACTTTGATTGGCGATCATCCGCTGGGCGGCGTAGTGAGCCCGGATAATGCGACGCTGTGGGTGAGCGATTACGTGGCGAATGCTGTGGCGGCTTATTCGATTGATGACGGCAAGCTGGTGAATATGGTGCGGGTGGGCGTGGGGCCGGGGCCGCTGGCGTTGTCGCGAGACGGATTTCTGTTGCTGGCGGTGGATGGTTTATCGGGCGATGTGTCGGTGGTGCGGACGATCAGCTACAAGCCGAAGGGCGAGCCGGTGACGGGATCGCTGTTCACGGTGATGTCGGCGGGGAAGCATCCGAATGCGATTGCGGTGAAGGGGTTGGTGGCAGGGGAGTGAAGAAGCAGGGGGTAGGGTGTAGGGGATAGGGTGTAGACGACGAACGCAGGGACTCGACCGGTAACCGGGTTTCGTCGTTTGCCATCGTTATGGGACTGAGTGCGCGATCGCCTAGCGGCGGGCGAGGGGGCAGAGTTTGTTGCGGTAGACGATGGCGAGCTGTTCGCGTTCGAGGATTTTTTTGGCCTGGAGGCGAGCGTGGTTGGACCAGGGGCCGACGGGATCGAGTTTGGCGTAGGCCATCCAGTGACGGAGCGCGCGGCGGCGTTCGTTGCTGCGTTCGTAGGCCAGCGCGAGATTGTAGTGGGCATCGGCGTAGCCGGGCGCGAGGCGAATCGCGGACTTATAGGCTTCGACGGCGTCGGGCAGGCGCTGCAACTCGTCGAGCGCGTTGCCGAGATCGAACCAGGCGAGAGCGTATTCGGGATTGGCCAGCGTGGCGCGGCGGTAGAGCTGCTCCGCGCGGAGGAATTGCTGCTGGTTGTAGAGGATGGTGCCGAGGTTGATGGCGGCGGGTGCGTGTTCTTCCAGGTCCAGGGTTTCTTCGTAGAGCGCGGCAGCCTCGGCGATCTTGCCCTGTTCCTCGCAGCGGACGGCTTCAAAGAAAAGACTGTTGATCTGATTTTGGCGCTGCGCGGCGGAGGCGGATCCCTGAGTGACGGCGGCGAGGCGGGTGCTGCCGGCCTCGAAGTCGAACTCGAATTGCTTCGCGATGGGATCCATGGTCGCGCCGGAGTGGCGGAAGACCAGGCGAGGGCCGCGGCGCGTGACGCCTGCTTCGAGCAGCGGGTTGGCCATCCCAGAGACGGCGCGCATAGCGTGAACGCTGGCGAGAATGCTGGAAGCGGAAATGCGCATGGCGCGCAGGTCGCGCAATTTCCTAAGTTGAACTAAGTCCTGGAAGCCGTAGTCGGCAGCGGCGACGATGAGTCCTGCCTTCTCCCACCCATGGAGTTGCCGGGAGGAGATACGCAGTATGCGGAGAACATCCTGGCGGCTATATCGATTCACTCGGCGGAGCGATGCTCCTCTTCGTTCACCCGATTATCCCAGGGTCGCGGCGGAGTAGCAAGGGCGGGTGGTTAAAATTCCGTGGATAAAGGGGTACGAATTGGGTACGCGGGGGTGGGGTGTGCAGGACTGCGAGCGCTCCCGCTAAAAACTCCTCTCTTGACTTGCATATACAACGTATATACGCTGTGAGATGTGAATGTGCAGCATTTCTATAACGGGCTGCTGTTTGAGTGGGATCGTGACAAAGCACGAAGCAATTTCAAAAAACATGGTGTTTCGTTTGAAGAGGCTTGCGAAGTCTTCTTCGATCCGCTTCTACAGCTGTGGGACGCCGGAGACAAAGAAGAATTGACGCAAGAGGCGATTGGAGAAACGGAGCTCGAACATTTGTTGTACGTGGTTCACATTGTCCGAGCAGGCGACGTCATCCGAATCATTTCAGCGCGTGCGGTCACTGCGGAGGAGAGGCGGGAATATGAAGAATAAGGGCACAAAAGAATCGCAGCCCGCGCATCCCCAGGCGGAGCGGGTGTGGAAGCGGTTGCGCAAAGATCGGCCGATGACGACGATCAGCATCCGCATGCCGGAGGATGTGATCGAGGATTTGAAGGACATTGCGCCGGGGTTGGGGTATGCGGGGTATCAGCCACTGATTCGCGCCTACATTGGCCGCGGGCTGCGCAAGGATCTTGAGAAGCTGGATCGCTCGCCGGGGCGCGCGCTGGCGGAGAGCCTGCGGAAACGGGGCATGAGCGACAGCGTGATCGCTGAAGTGATTGCCGAGGCGAAGGTGAGCTAAGTCTTCATCTGCCTGTGCCCGGGCTGGATGCGGGTGGCGAGGCGGCGGGAGGGGTTGCGGGGGCTGCTTCGGGCGCGGGGCGGATGAGGATGGCGGTTCTTGGGAAGGTGAAGGTGCCTCCGGCATCGTCGATGACATTGATCTGGCAGACGTAGGTGCCGGGTTTGAGGCTGTCGAGAGGCACATCGAACTGGAAGGCGATGGCTTCGCGATCGGGAACATTGATTTCCGTGGCCTGGATCAGCGGCGTTTCGAAGGCCTTGGCGGATCCCTGCAGGAATTCAATACTGGTCATCACGCGCACGGGCGAGGTTGCGGGCGGCGCGCCCTTTGCAGGTTTCGCGGGCGGTTGCGCGGCGTCGGCGGATTTGTCGGCTGTGGCGTGGGCGGGATCGTAGACCTCGTAGAGGAAATACATGTGCTGGTCCTGCCGGAAGACGTGGGGCAGATTGGGCACGAGCTGCTGGCCATCGCGGACGAGCGGGCTGTCCTGTTTTTTAGCGGCGGGCATGCGCTGGCTGGCGAGGACGACGGAGCTCATCTTGAGCGGGACTTTGCGCAGATCGGGAACGGTGAGATCGGTTTCGAAGGAGCCCATGCGCCCGGTTTCGTTTTCGCGCACGACGAATTTGAGGTGGTACTTGCCGGTGGGCAGGGTGAAGCCGGTTGTGTACTGCACGTTTTTCTGGCGGACCTGCTGGGCCTGATCGATGGCGAGCTTGACGGTGTCGCGCACGTCGCCAATGTCGTGACCGTTGGGATCGCGCACCTGACCGATGATGTCGATGGTGGCCTTATCGCGGTCGCCGCCTTTGACGAAGGGAATTTGCGAGCCGGGAACGACAAGGGAAACGGGGACGTAGAAGCGATTGGGGCCGGAGCGGAAGTAGAGGGCCTGTAGGTAGACGGCCATGTCCGTGGCGGGGAGATCGCTGGCCAGCTCGTCCTGGAGCTGTTGCTCGCGTTCTTCGCGATTGGCGTGCTTGTAGTCGGCGGGAGCGTAGTAGCCGGGGCGGTATTCGAGCTTGACGTCGCCGCGATTGATTTTGACCGCCAGATGGCGGTAGCGGCCATCGCGGCGGACATCGGTGGAGTGATAGCCGATGACGTAGTAGGCGGAGGTGTCACGCTGGATGCGATCGAAGGCGGGCGAGAAATCGTTGGAGTCGAAGAAGGCTTTGCCGCCGGTGTCGTTGGACAACACGCCCATCACTTCCTGGGTGTTGAAGTTAGCGTCGAGATTATTTTGGAGAGCGGCTCCGTTGAAGGAGCTGGCGCCGCGGATGTTGCCGGTGGTGGCATCGCCGAGCGGGGAGATGGCCTGCAGGCCGCGGGCGTCAACGCTGTAGATGGAGACGTTGGCGCGGACGGCGGTGTTGATGGCGGCGTGGAGGGACGCCTGGTTCTCGATGCCGTCGCGCTGGATGCCTCCGGAGAAGTAGAGCAGCGATTTTTTCTCGTTGAGCCAGGTGAGGGATTTGGCGATGTCTTCGATGGCGAAGAGCTCGCGGTCGGTGTTGATGTCGTTGTATTCCGACTCGTCGGCGGTGAAGGAGCTGGAGTCCTCGACCTGGTTGGTGGTGCTGGTAGCGCCAGGCGCGAAGCCCGCGGCCTGAGGGCCGGAGTAGGCGTTGATGGCTTTGAGGAGGAGTTGTTTGTTGGCGGTGAAATCCTGATCGAGCGAGAGAGTGTTGTCGAGCGAGACGACGGCGACGAGGTCGGCGGGATGCATCTGCTTGTTGATGTAATCGCGGGCGGCATCCTGGGCGCGGTCGATGTCGTCGGGCTGCATGGAGGTGATGTCGAAGAACATCACGATGAGGCGATGATTGCGGAGCTGCTCCTGGGTGGCGGTTCCGGTTTTTGCGCCGAAGACGCCGTTGGGGGCGCTGGCGTTGATGGTGGCTTCGTTGAGGGGCGCGGCCTGGTCGACGTTTTCAAAATCGAAGCTGACGATGCGCTGCGGCTTGCCGTCTTCGGTGATGGTGAAATCTTTGTCGGTGAGGCCTTTCACGATTTCGCCGGTTTTCTTATCGCGGACGACGACGTTGGTGAGGACGAGGTCGCTGTTGACTTTGAAGGTGACGGTGGTGGAGTCGGGCGGCTGCTGGTCCTGGGTGAAGGCGGGGGCTATGAGGAGAGCACAGAGCGCGGGGCACAGAGCGCAGCGGATGAGGCTCTTGAAGAGTCCTTCGGGGGCTAAAGCCCATTTCATTTTGAGCGGCTTACGGCACGACTGAAGTCGTGCCCCTGCAAGGCCGTCGGTCGCGCGGTTGATGGTGGGTTTCATGGCAGCCATTTAGAACCTGTACCTTCCCATGAAAGTGAACTGGCGCATGGCGGCGGCGGAGGTGACTTCGCCGTAGGTGGCGTCGCCGAGGGTCGAGTCAACTCCGGAGTAATACACGCTGTTGAAGACGTTGTCAGCAGTGGCGCGCATTTCGAGGGTCCTCGTGTCGCCAAAGCGGACGGACTTCGAGAGAGACATATCGATGGTGACGGTGCCGGGGCCGGGAATGCTGAGGCGCGACGCGGTGCCGTAGAGGCCGGCGGGTGTGGTGAAGGCGTCCTTGTTAAACCAGTTGTCGAGTTTGCCGCCGCCGGCGAAAAGCGCGACGCCGGGGACGCGGTCGGGACGCAGCGAGTTGGTGGTGCCGCGCGAAACGTCTTCGACGGTGGCGTTGTAGTGCGGGGTGAGGGGCGAGCCGGAAGCGAATCCGTAAGTCCCGGAGAAATTGACGTTGGCGAGCACGTGGCCGAGCCAGTCCGATGTGAGCAGGTGGGTGTCGGGGCCGAAGGGAAGTTCGTAGACAAAACTTCCGCTGACTTTGTTGCGGACGTCGAAGGTGGAGTTGGATTCTTCTGCGAGGATGTTTTGCCAGTTCTGCACGAGACTGTTGCCGGTGCCGCCGTTGCCGCCGATGGAGGTAGCGTCGTCGATGGCGTGGGAGTAGGTGTAGGTCTCCTGGAGCGAGAGGCCGCCGCTAATGCGTTTGCGCGCACTGAAGGTGAAAGCGTTGTAGTTGGAGAAGGCGACGGAATCTTCGTAGTCGTAGGCGACAGTCTGCTGGCCGTTGACGGTGGTGGGGAGAGTGGTGGTGAGGACGCCGTCGATCGTGGTGGGCAGGCGGCCGGGCGCGTCGATGATGTCGAGGCGCGTGCCCTTTGATCCGTTGTAGCCGAAGTTGAGGACGATCTGCCAGGGGATGGTGCGCTGGACGTTGAGGTTCCAGACCTGGACGTAGGGGAGGCGGTAGTTGCGATTGACGGCGTAGTTGCCGATTTGCTGGTTGGCGGGGACTGTGAAGCCGTTGCTGAGGCAGAACGATGTGCAGGCGAGGACGCCGGACATGTTCGAAGCGTCGCCGGCCTGGACGACGTTGGTCTGGACGTCGGCGTAGGGCGGTTCGAAGGCGAAGTTGTCGACGAACTTTACGAATTGGCCGACGGTGTAGTTGATGCCGTAGCCGCCGCGGATGGTGGTTTCTTTGAAGGGATGGGCGGCAAAGCCGAGGCGGGGAGAGAAATTATTTTTCTCGGGGTCGATGAGGTCGCGGGGATATTTTTGTCCGGTAATGGGGCCGATGCCGTTGGAGGTGACGGTGGCGACGGTGGAGAAATCGTTGCCGGTGTCGAGGGTGGCGAGGCGGTCGTGTTCTTCGGAGTAGGGCGAGAAGTAGTCGTAGCGGAGTCCGGCGAGGAAGGTGATGATTTTGGTGGCGCGCCAGTCGTCCTGGAAATAGCCGTCGATGTTGTTCTCGCGGAGATGAGTGGCCTGATAGTCGGCCTGCAATGAGGTTTCCTGAGGCAGGCCGAGGAGCATGTCGGCGAGCGAGGAGCCGGTTTGCGCGAGGCCGCCGGATCCGGGATTACCGGTGCTGCCGGCGCCGGGCTGTTCGGTGAAGAGGCCGGAGAAAACGAAAGAGCCGGTGGAGTTGGTGTTGCCGATCATGTCCGAGTAGACGCGGCGGAAATCGGCGCCGAAGCGGATGTTGTGTTTGGCGTGGACCCAGGAGCTGGACTCGCCGATGCCGACGGTTTGCTGCAGCGCGAAGCTGGGCTGGGTTTCGTTCATGCCGGTGAACTGGTTGAGGGCGACGTCGGGAAGGCCCCACAACTGGCGTGCGCCGGGCAGGCCGGAGAGGCCGATTTGGGGGGCGATGTCGGTGAGGTTGGTGAAGAAATTGGTGCCCTGGGTGTTGGTGCGGTTCCACGTTCCGGTGACGTTATTGACCAGGCGGCCTTTTCCGATGGAGTAGCCGAGCTGCAGGGAGTACTGATGGCTCTGATTTTTGCCGCCGAGGATGGCATAGATGTTGGGGCTGTCGGATGCGGTGTGGCTGAGGTTGAAATTGGCGTTCATGCTCTGCGTGATGCCGGGAGAGCCTGCCCCAAGGAACTGGCGCGCCATTCGCATCAGGGGGTTGCTGCCGGCCGCGGCACTGCCGAAGGTGTGCATGAAGCGGAAGCCGAGGACGGTGGAGTTCTGCTGGGTGGTAGTGAGGCGCTGGTAGTTTTCTGTCGTGCCGGGGATGGTGGGCTGAGGAATGTAGCCGAGTAGTGCGGTGGCCTGGGAGGCAATGCAGGTGGAGGGAATTTTATTGCCGATGAAGGGCTGGCCGGGGACGTTGCCGCCGGCGGTGCAGGGACCGACACCGGGAGCGGAGGCGGGGTCGTAGATGGTGATGGGTGCGCCGGATTGGGTGGTGAGGGCGGAGAAATCTCCGCCACGCTCGGCGGCGGTGGGGACGTTGGCGTACTGGTCGAAGGGGTTGGAAGTGCGCGTACCGGAGAGCGTGAAGAAGAGCATGTCCTTTTTGTCGCTGGTGAGGATTTTGGGGATGTAGGGCGCGGTCATGATGGTGGCGCCGAAGCGATTGGACTCGTAGGCGGGTTCGGCGAAGGACTGGCCGCGGAGAGCAAAGTCTTCGGCGTTGAGCGCGCCGTTGCCGCCGTTCCAGAAGAGTGCGCCGTGGGGCTGATTGGCTTTGAAGTTGCGGAAATTGCCGCGACCGCCTCCGCGGAAGCCGCCTCCTCCGCCAAAACCACCACCGCCGAAGCCGCCACCGCCGCCTGGGCCACCAGGACCACCGCCGCCGGGCCCCTGACCACCGGGACCCTGGCCTCCCTGGCCCTGGCCGCTGAGGGACTGGTTGAGCTCGGCGTTGTCGCGCATGCCGCTAAAGTCGATGCCGGCGAAGGGGTTGGTGGTGCCGTTTTGGCCGGTGACGGCTACGGAGTCGCCGGAGGCTAAGTCGGGATTGCCGGCGAGGGATGGGAGGGAGGCTCCGGCGGATTCGCCACCGCCTCCGGCCTGGATGAGATCCGAGGCCGCGCCGAGGAGGCTGAGGGCCTGCGAGCCGGCTCCGCCGTATTGGCGGGCGGCTGTGCCCAGGGCTTGCTCCTGCCGATCCTGCTGTTGCTGGGCGCGGGAAGCCAGCTCGACGGCAAAGTCGATGGTTTGCGCCTGGGCGGTTGCGTTGAGGAGAACCGTTTTGGTAGACGCGGCAAAGGCGGAGAGCTCGGTGCGGAGGACATAGCGTCCGTTCTGCGGGATGACGAGCGTGTAGGCCCCGGTGACGTCGGTGGTGGTGCTGTAGCGCTTGCCGGTGAGGCTGTTGGAGGCGGTGACGCTGACGCCGGGGAGGGGGATGTTGCCATCTTTGACGGTGCCGTGGATGGTGCCTCCGGTTTGGGCGGAGCTTGATGGGGCCTGAGCTGTTGGAGTTGGGGCCGGTGCCGTCTGCGGAGTCGTTTGCGGGCCCGTTGCTGGTGGCGCTGCTGGCGGCGCGGCTTGCGCGAGGGCGAGCGAGGGCGCGATCAGCAAAGAGACAATGAGGGCGGCGGGTCGCATCATGCGGTTGGGTTCGATCCGTTCGGTGCTGCGTCCTGGTTCAAGTTTGCCGGGCTAATTTTGCGGCGCATTGGGCGGTTGCGGGGGCGTTGTTCCCGAGGGCGCTCCCTGGGGTTGCGGAGAGGGCTGTTGGCCGAATTGGCGACCGGACGGGCCGCCGGGTCCCCCGCGCCCCTGGCCGCGGCCTCCGGGTTCGACGGCGTTGAGGGTGGCGGCGAGGAAAGAGCCGTTTTGCAGGGCGCCGGTGGCGCGGACCATGTCCCCTACTTTGAAGTCAGGGAAGGTGATGTCCTCGTTGCGCTTGTGGAAGGTGGTGTTTTCGTCGACGGTGATGGTTTGGGTGACTTTGTCAGGGCGTTCGACAGTGAGGGTGAGGTCTTTGATGGCGGTGATTTTGCCGGCGGTCCAGGTCTTGCCGAAGTCGGCGCGCATCTTCTCCATGCGGGCGGCCTGCTCGGGGTCGAGGACCATGACGAACATGGCGCCGACGGTTTTGGCCTGATCATCGAGGTTGCCCATGGCAACTAAGGTGTCGCCGGCTTTGATGTCAGTCAGTTTGACTGGCGCGCGGTCTTTCATGATCCGGGTGTTGGGGCCGGTCTGGACCTTATAGAGCTGGCCCTGCTCGTCCTTGATGGTGATGTCGGTGCCGGAGACAGCGGTGACGGTGCCGTGCGCGGAGTTTCCGGCCATTCCCATGCCCATGCCGCCGCCAAATCCGCGGCCGCCCTGCTGACCACCCTGCTGGGGGGCATCCTGGGCGAGGATGGCGGGAGTGGAGGCTATTGCGAGACAAAGGGCAGGTACGGCCCACAGCAGATTTCTCATTTTCATTGTCGTAACCCTTTGGCGCGCGGAAAACCTTGCAGGATAGACGCCGTTCAGTCCGGAAAGACGCGAATTCGCCAGTCCTAACGGTAATCGCTTACCGGCAGTTTCAGGAAGGGGAACGAGGACGGCACCAAAAAAGAACCCGCGCCGGGTTTTTGGCATCTTGTTAGTCTGTCCTGCCTGTTGCGCTGTACTGCCCTGGGCAGTGATAGTCTGACGGGCAACCCCCAGCGGTTGGGCTTCGCTCTCCTGGAGGAAGGACACAGGATAGGACGATGAGCGTACTGACCCCAGCAGGACTGGCCGAGGGATTGGCCGAAGAATACTGTCGCGTGCGGAGCCGGAGCCTTGCGCTCTGCGCGCCGCTGACCCCTGAAGACATGATGGTGCAGGCGTGCGCGGAGGCGAGTCCGGCGAAGTGGCATCTGGCGCACACGACATGGTTTTTTGAGACGTTTGTGCTGCGTGAGTTTGTGCCGGGGTACCAGCCGTTTCATCTGGACTTTGTCTGGCTCTTCAACAGCTATTACAACGCAGTTTCGGCGCAGCCGGAGAAGAAGCTGCGGGCGTCGTTTTCGCGGCCGACGGCGGACGAGATTATTGCGTACCGGCACCATGTGGATGCTGCGATGGAAGAGCTGGCCAGGGGCGCGGTGTCCGAAGAAGCGCGGACGCGGATTGTGTTGGGGCTGAATCACGAGCAGCAGCACCAGGAACTTCTGCTGACGGATGTGAAGCATGCGTTCTGGGTGAATCCGCTGCATCCGGTGTACGCGGAGGGAGCGCTGGCGGGGGCGAAGGAAGAGCCGCCGGTGAGCTGGACCGATTATGCGGGCGGGCTGGTGGAGATTGGCGTGGGGGCTCCCAGGGCTGGCGACGGATTTTGTTTTGACAATGAGACGCCGCGGCACAAGGTGTATCTGGAGCCGTACCGGGTGGCGAATCGTCCGGTGACCTGCGCCGAGTATTTGCAGTTTATGCAGGACGGCGGGTACACGCGGCCCGATCTGTGGCTGGCCGAAGGATGGACGACGGTGCAGACGGAGCGGTGGAAAGCGCCGCTCTACTGGCGGCGCGACGACGAAGGGGCGTGGCAGGTGTTCACGCTGCGCGGACTGACGCCGCTGGAGGAGCTGATGGCGACGCCGGTTTGCCACATCAGCTATTTCGAGGCGGATGCTTATGCGCGGTGGGCGGGGAAGCGGCTGCCCACGGAAGCGGAGT
>Ga0206992_1078_pt1 | contig 20514 bp, 16 predicted proteins | sample Alteio_BWMinCont_6_FD_153267 | JGI IMG/M metagenome (GOLD analysis project Ga0206992, IMG submission 153267) | Enriched cells from forest soil in Barre Woods Harvard Forest LTER site, Petersham, Massachusetts, United States -... | ecosystem: Environmental > Terrestrial > Soil > Temperate forest >... | reverse complement strand
CTCGCGAACGCCGGACAAAGCGAGGATCAGAAAGACGATACTGTCCAGGAAGATGATCGTCAGCCCGATATGCCAGGAGATGCCGAGTTGTAGCACCACGACCTGGGCAAAGATCACGTTGTTGCCCATGCCGGGCGCCAGACCGATCGGCAGATTGGCCGCCAGTCCCATGAAAATCGAACCGATCACCGAGGCCAGGATGGTGACGATGATGAGGGAGTCCCGGTCCATCCCGGTCGCCGAGACGATCGCCGGGTTGACGACGATGACATAGCTCATCGCCGCGAAGGTGGTGAGCCCGGCAACGATCTCACGCGGGATCGTCGAGCCGTGCTCGCCGATCTTGAAGAAGCGGTCGAGGATATTGGCGGGGGCTCGACGAAGCGGGCGGGCTCGATCGTCATCGGCAATCTTTCTCAGGCTGCGTCGAGCTGGTCGGGGTCGCGATAGGATTGGCTGAGGCGGGATTCGACATATTCGCCGGCCTTGATCGTGGGATATTTGGGTGACTCGCCCGGTGCGAGACAGCTCGGCAGGCATGAGACCGGCGTGTCGTAGTCCAGGCAGAAGAAGGTCGGGACGGAGTAGCGCTCCCTGCCCGTCCGGTTGATCACCCGGTGCGGCGTCGAGACATAGACATCGTTGGTCCAGGTGCGGAACAAGTCGCCGATATTGACGATGAAAGTGCCGGGGATGTGCGGGGCGCCAATCCATTCGCCGTCGCGTTTGCGCAGCTCCAGCCCGCCGATCGGATCCTGGTTCAGGATCGTCAGCATGCCGAGGTCGGAATGCGGGCGGACACCGAACAGCAGATCGTTGTCGGTCGCTGGCTGCGGCCAGTAGTGGAACAGCCGCATATGCATCATCGGCTTGGTACAGAACGGCTCGAAATACTCTTGATCCAGATCGAGGCTGACGGCGAATACGCCGAGCAGCCGCCGGCCGAGTGCCATCGTGGCCCGGAAGTAGGGCTCGACAGTCGCGCGCAGCCAGGGATGGTCTGCCGGCCAGCGATTGGGGCCGTGCAGCAGGCGCCCTTTCTCGACGTCCGGATCGTCGAGCGGCAGATCCAGCGCCAGCTCGAAGCTTTCCTTGAGATCCGGGTCGTAGCCGGGCGAGTGGCTGAGGCCGTGCGGCATGAATCCGCGCTTGAAGCGCGTATCCATCAGATCCTTCTTCCGCTCGTCGAGCGGCAGGGCGAAATAGCGCCTGGTGACGTCGAAGATGCCTTCATGGAGCGTCTCCGGCACGCCGTGACCCGCGACGTAGAAGAACCCCAGGTTGAGGCAGGCCTGCCTCAACTCGGCAGCGAGGCTTTCGAGCCCGCCCGCTTCGTCGAGCCGCGAGAGGTCAAGGACCGGAACTTCGTCGCGCGCGGCGGCGCGGGGTGCTGCTATGACCATCTTACTCCCTCGTTCTCGAAAGAGGCTGCGGGACCGGTATCACTCTAGTCGTGGGTCAATCTTCCGTATATTTCAAAACCTTGGCCCGTCCGTTCTCGCCAGCGGAGCATTATCAGGCGACCGCCGCATAGGCCTCGAGGTCGGCCAGATAGGCGTCCTTGGTCGCGCGCGGGAGCCAGGTGGCCTCGAAGGCGTTGCGCGAGAGCTGTACCAGTTCGGCTTTGGTCAGATTGGCGTCTTTCTGCGTGGCGACGAAATTCTCGGTCATATAACCGCCGAAATAGGCCGGATCGTCGGAATTGACCGTTGGCCGCATGCCGAGGTCCAGCATCTGCTTGATGATATGCGACTGGGTGCTTTCGGTGCAGAAACCGTTCGAGACCGGGCAGATGGTCAGCGCCAGGCCGCGCCGCTTGATCTCGGCGCAGAGCGCCGGGTCTTCGATCGCATTGACGCCATGGTCGATGCGCTGAACGCCGATATCGTCCAGCACCTGGCGGATATGGGTCAGGGTGTTCTCCTGGTTCACATCGCAATGCATGGTCAGCAGATAGCCTTCGGCGCGGGCGCGATCGAACACCGTCTTGAACTTGACCGGCGGGTGCCCCTTCTCGTCTGAATCGAGGCCGACGCCGACAATCCACTCTTTGTATGGCAGGGATTGCACGAGCGTCGTCATGGCGAATTCCGCGCTCCAATCGCGCAGGAAACACATGATGAGCTGCGAGCGGATGCCAAGCTGGGTCTCGGCATCCATCTGGGCGCGGCGGATGCCGCGAATGACGGTGTCGAAGGCGACGCCGCGGCCGGTATGAGGCTGCGGATCGAAGAACATCTCAGTATAGGCCACATTCTGCGACCGCGCCTTCTTGAGGTAGGCGAAGGTGAGGTCATAGAAGTCCGGCTCCGTTACCAGCACGTTCATCCCCTCGTAATAGATTTTCAGGAACGAGGGCAGGTCGTTGAAGGTATAGGCGGCCCGCATTGCCGCCACGTCGGCATAGGGCAGCGCTATCTTGTTGCGCTCGGCCAGCTTGAACTTCATTTCGGGTTCCAGCGTCCCCTCGATGTGAACGTGGAGTTCGCACTTGGGCAGGCCCTCGATGAATGCCGCCATGTCGCTCATCATGCTCTCCTATAAAAGCTCGCGCCTGTACTCCCCCAGAGGGCCTTCTTGAAAGTCCTGAACAATATAGCCGGCGCGTCGCCAGAGCACAGTGTCCGACTTAAGTCGTCTTAGGGTTTATCCAAGGGGACGTGATCGGCGTATTTGTCCCAGTGCGTCGCCAGTTCTCTGACGACGGGGCTGCCGACCAGAAAGGCGGCTTCGATCGATTCCAGATAGGCTCCATAGTCGCCCCCCCCCCGGTTTCGGTCGCCAGGAACTCTGCCACGGATTTCCCCTTCGGCTGAACAGCAAAGTCGCTCGCCGTGCGCAGATCCATCGCACGGCTGAAATCGACCCGGTGGATGCGCGATAATATCTGCAGCGCCTGCAAATACCCGGTATCCTCTTCGGCCGAGGTGGTAAACGTACCCTTGCCTCCGGTCCAATATGGCACCCATTTTTCGGCCCACTTGTTCATGAGGTCGCCGACCCAAAACCGATCCGCGGTCAGCGTATCGCCCTCCAACACGAAGGGCGCCTTCTGCGCGTTGGGGTAATCGGGATACCCCGCACGGTTTGCCTGCAATTTCGGATTGTCGGGCAGTTTGACGTCGGCGGTCAGCTTGTAAGCCCAGTCGGTCAGCCCGGCATTGAGTTGGATCGCTTGAATGCCGTCATCGCCCTTGCGCTCCGGCGCCGGTTCCTTAAATGGCGTTGGACGACTGTCGGGGATGATGCCCGTCGACCAATCGGTTGGAATTTCCCGCCCGTCGATTTCGAAACCCAGATCGCCGTCAACCGCCCAATGTGCCCAGACGGCTGACCCGATCGAGCCCTGAGCCGGGTCGATTCCTGCGATCCCGGCCAGGATCCAATAGGCCTTGGAAAGGTCAAAGCGCCGGTCGAGGCCCAGTGCCATAATTGTCTCGGCCGCATGCTCCTTGCCCATGCTGGTGACGATCCCCAGCACATGATCCTTCGCGTTATAGCGAAGAACGTGGTTACCCAACGGAAATGGGATGCTGTCGGTCAGGGGATAACGTTCGACCCAGTGCTGGAACTCTCCGGGAATATCCCCCGTGTCTTTACCGACCTCGAACGTCGTGACGACGACCACCCGGATGGGAATCGGCGGATCGGCTTGAGCCGGCACGGCTGTCGCGAAGATCAGGAAACTGAATACAACTCCAAGCTTCCTCATCCCAATTCACCGGGGGCGATCAAAACTTTACCTTCATCATGAAATCGAAATCGATTGGGTTGGAGTGAACCAGGAAGTCATTGCCATAGAGCGGGTTCGATCCTTCCCAATTTGCCTGATCCGTTAGGTTGAATATCGAGAATTTGAACTCGTACGGGCCGGTGTCATAGAAAACCGCCGCGTTGAGCGTGTATTGCCACGGAACGCGCGGCGACTGGAAATAATAGCCTGCCTTCTGAACGGACTTGGGAACGAACAGCGAGTTGACCGAATCGAGATAGCCGGACGTCGACGTATAGAACGGCCCGGTGACCTGAGCCCCGAATGTGAAGCCGAAGCCTGAATCGAAACGGTAATTCCCCAGGAAGTTAAAGACGTGTTCCGGGATGCCGGGATCTTGGAAGTCCTGGCCCGGCAAGAATTTCGCGAACAGGCCGGCCCCGTCGACATTGAGGCCTGGCTGTGCCGGATAGTTGTAGAAGCCGATTGCCTGGCTGAGCCGCGTCCGGACATAGGAGTAGCTCGCAGTCATGAAGAAATGCCGCTCGGGTTGGTAGTTGACCTCAAACTCCGCGCCGTTGATCCGCGCCTGCGATGAGCTGTCGCCTGCCAAGCCGTTTGGGATCATGCGTTCCTGGTCGAACACCGCCGTTCCGATGAACAAGGTATTGTTCAGCAGGTTGAATTTCAGGCCGCCTTCATAAAGGCGGCTGGTCTGTTGCAGAATTTTCTTGTCGGGGATGAACCCGAACGTGCCGACGCCGCCGTCGCTGCCGGCGCCGCTGACATTCTGGGCATAATCATATGTCAGGTAGGCGGAGCCCCAGTTCGCGAACTGGTAGACGGGGCTGATGTTAAAGTTACCGAGGCCGAACCAGGCGGTCGAGTGCTCTCTCGGCAGGGGCGTGATGAACGGAGCCGTTAGCGGATCCTTGACGTCGTTTTGGACGATGTCCTCGCGGCCACCAAGCAAAAGGCTGAGCTGATCGGTAAATGAGATGCGGTCTTCGAAGAATGCACCGAGGTCGATAAGGTCCGATATTCCGGTGCTGCCGGCATTTACCGAATCGCGACCCGGCACGCCGTATTGGGTGCGGCCGTCGGCCGAGATATAGGGCACGGCGTCGCCGCCGCTCTGCGCGCTGGGTGAAAAGAACCAGAGATTCGGGTTGGTCGACAGGTCGTAGACACCTGCAGGCTCGTTGCTGAAATTGCCGATGACGTTCACATGGGCATAGCGGATCGTGCCGCCGACGATGACGTCGTTGTTGAGATTGTAAGCGCCGTCGCTTGAAATCGGCGTGTCGTATTTCAGGTGAAGCTGGGTCTTGCTTTCAAGCGTGTATGTGTCTTTCGCGGAGTCCGCGAAATAGTACATGGCCTGGTTGTCGCGATTTTCGTAATCGAAGAAGGTGTTGTTCTCGATGTCGACATTGTCATTGAACTGATATTTTTGGATGAACTGCGCGTTATAAAGGAACGCGTGGGCGCTGGTTCCCGGCGTCTCATCAAGGGTGATCCGGGGGTCCAGATGGACCGCTTTGCCCAGCCTATATTCGGTCAGGATGCCGTAGACCGGCGAGAACGGGTTGCCAGGCGATCCGACTTTATACGTTGGATTTCCGAAAATTAGAGCGTAGGCGCTTTGACATGGGCATTTCTGCGAAGGATCGAAAGTAAACGGGCCGGTTATTTGAAATCCCTGAATTGGCGCGCCCGTCAGGTAGCTGCCGTTATCGATGAGGTTCTGGTTGACGCGGTTGACGCCGACATTTTCCTCATAGTTCGATATGACGGCCTCGGTGTTGAAATCGAAACTGTACTTGTCGTCCGGCGACCATGTGACGGCACCGTAAAGCGACTGCTGGTCAAGATAGTGGGTGTAGAAGTGGCTGCCGTTGTCTTCGCCGGAGTAGCTGAAACGATAGGCAAGCTCACCTGGGATGACGGGGTCGCTGTAGTCGATGTTCCAGCGATGGACGTCGAGCGTATCGAACTCGAATGTCGCCTGCCCGGATTCGGTCGAGAGGCTCGGGCGCTTGGTAATGAAATCGGCCGATCCGCCGACACCGGGACCGGGACCGGCAATCACGCTGGCCGGGCCCTTGGTGATGTTGATCGTCTCGATACTGTTGAAACTCAGCGGCGCCCCGTAACCGGTCGTCGTAAAACTCGAACGCATGCCGTTGTAAAATATGTCGCCATATTGGCCGCGAATACGCGGCACGTTCGGGCCGCCGAAAGCCGAGTCCGTGTAAGAGCTGGACGTCAAGTAGGAGAAGGACCGGGGGTCCTCAATATTGATCGCCTGGAGCTGCTCCTTGGACAGCATGGTCGTGTTGCGCGGCGTATCCATGACATTGAGGTCAAGGCCGTAGATCGACGACGACGAATGCTGCGTCGGCATGATATTTTCTGCCGGCGGCACACCGGTGACAACGATTTCTTCGCGTTTCTCGGGTTCTTGCGTGTTCGGGACGTCAGCCGCTGGTGGGGACGCGGTCTGCGCGAGCGCCAGATTGGGGACGAGGCTTGCGAGACTCAGTGCGAAGATCGAACCGTAGAACCGGTGCGCGGCGCGGCTAGCGCGCTGTCGGCATATGGTGTTCGCAGGTGCGACATGACGGATCCGAAGTCCTGACTGAATGTCTGCGTTCATGCAAACTTATCCCTCGCAAAAGTTTATTAGGAAAATCAGTTACTTATAGTGTTATTTGGCTGGCTTGCGACTCGTTCCTCATGGCCTAATAATAAATCATGCACTGATTTTGTGCGGCGCACCATAAGAAAAAAAAGGACAAGCTGATGCTAAAAAGGCATCAGCTTGTCGAGATGACCCGCATTAGCCTCCGTTGCCATTTAGGCATCGGGCCACCCGATTTTCGCTGCTATCTTACGGTCCGGTGAGCGTTACCATGAAGGTCTCCGTCTTCGCCCTTCGAGGACATGCGCGATGTTCCTGCCCACCGACAGCACTCGACACCGAAACCCGATGCCCGCGGCATCGACTTTTCGTGAATCCGATTGGTGCGCATTGTCGGGGCTGTGGCACCCCGTGGCCTTCGCTCATGAGGTGACGGACCGGCCGGTCCCGGCCAGGCTGCTCGATGTCGATCTGGTCGTGTACCGCACATCTGCCGGCATTTCCGTCGCGCGCGACGTCTGTCCGCATCGCGGAACACGCCTCAGCCGCGGGACGGTGGCGGACGACATGCTAGTCTGCCCGATGCACGGGCTGCATTTCGACGGGACTGGCCAATGCCGGCGCATACCCTCGATCGCCGATCCCAAGGCGCATATCCCGCCCAGCTTCCGGCTCCAATCCGTGCTGAGCGAGGTCAAATACGGCATCGTCTGGGCTTGCATCGGCGGCGAACCGGCCTGGCCGCTGCCGCACTGGGACGGCATCGAACAACCCGACCTGCGCAAGGTCTATTTCCCCCTTGAGACGTGGAAGACGTCCGCCGGCCGGCATGTCGAGAATTTCAACGACATAGCCCATTTCCCGTGGGTTCATATCGCCAGCTTCGGTGGCGACGTCGCCGCGCCGGTCCCGTCCTACGAGGTCGAGCACACCGACTATGGTCTGACTTTCTGGGTGCCCTATACCGAAGGCTTCAACCGCTTCGACGACGGCGTAAAAGGCGATACGCGCGATGTCGTTTATCGCTATGAGCTGACGCTGCCCTTCGCCACGCTGCTGAAGATCGAGCCCAAGGGCTCGAACTATGTGCAGTATTTCGCCGACGTGGTTTCGCCGGTCTCGGCGCGAGAGTCGCGAATATTTCAGCTTTTCACCGATACGACCGGCGATCCCGACGAGGAGTTCTGGCGCCGCGATCAGCGGACAATCAACACCGAGGACGTGGCTCTGGTCGAGGCGCAATGTCCGGCCGAGCTGCCGCTCGACCTCCGCGCGGAAATGCATATCCCGGCCGACCGCATGTCGATCGAATATCGCCGCGCATTGGTCGCGAAATTCGGACTGGGTGCTCCATCCGGTGTTCTTGGATAGAGAACGTTCAGTTGCCCTTTTGAGGCTTTTTGCGATGCAGCATCAGGCCTCACGCTGACCACCATTTGGTTTCGAGGGAGTCCGGCCCGATGACGCAAGTCGATCCTATCCGTGAGGTTAGCCCCGTTGGCTAGGGCGGGGGCCGCTGCCGCCGAAGATCGGCTGGACTTCCTCGATGCGGACGTGGAGCTCCCATCTCGCACGATCGCGCGCCCGGTTAAGCCGGCTGTTCTTCCCGCCAGCCCGCTGCCACTTCATCGCCGATGGACCCGCCGAACGCTGTCGACGGCCGGCACCTCGTATATGCGGGAGCTGGTGGCGGGCCTCACCACCTTCGGCGCGGTCAGCTATGTCATCGTCGTCAATCCGGCCATCGTCAGCCCAGCCGGGCCGGATGTTCATTCGCTCATCGTCGTCACCGCGTTGGTCAGCATGCTGGGTACGCTGATCATGGCCCTCCTGGCTGATTTACCGGTCGCGCTCGCGCCCGGTATGGGAATGAACGCGGTCTTCGCCCAGACCATGGTTATCCGCATGGGCGTGCCTTACTCCACCGCGCTTGTCGTGATCTTCATCAGCGGCGTGCTGTTCCTGATCCTGGCGGTCACCCGCTGGCGGGCGCGGATCATGCAGGGCTTTCCTGAGCCGGTATTGATCGGCATGCAGGGCGGCCTCGGGCTGTTTATCGCCTATCTCGGCCTGGCTAATGGCGGACTGGTGGTCAATTCGGCACAGGGGCCTCAATTCGGCAGCCTGCACGACCCCGTCGTGCTCCTCGTAACTGCCGGGGCGCTGATCACGCCTGTGCTGCTGGCGGCGCGGATTCCCGCGGCGCTGCTGCTATCCATCGCCGCCACCGCCGCAGCCGGCCTGTTTATTCACCACGCGGGCGGCAAGCCGATGACGGCGCTCCCTACCCAGTATTTCGATCTGCCGCGGATCCCGCACGAGCTGTTCTTCAATCTGGATTTCGGGGACTATTTCCGGAATATCGGCAAGCTGCTGCCTATCACCTTCTATTTCCTGATTTCCGGCTTTTTCTACACCGGTTCGACGCTGATCACGGTTCTGCGCCGCGCCAATATGGTCGGTGGGAACGGCAGGATCATCTATGAGCGCCGGGCCTATTCGACCGATGCGCTGGCATCGGCTGTCGGCGCGCTGCTGGGCAGTTGCCAGGTCGGCGCCTATGTCGAATCGGCGGCGGGCGTGGAGGCTGGCGGCCGCACCGGGTTGACCGCGATGGTTGTCGCCGCCCTGTTCGCTGTATCGCTCGTCGCCTGGCCGCTGATCGGTGCCATTCCAACGGAAGCCACCGCCCCGGCGCTGCTGATCACCGGAATCTTGATGCTGGATATCGTTGCCACCATCGACACGTCGAAGCCTGAGGGCATGGTGCCGCCGCTGCTGATGATGCTGGTCGCCGTTGTCACCTCTGACCTGATGATGTCGCTCTGCCTGGGCTGTTTCGTCTACACGCTGATCGTCGTCGCACGCCGTCAGTGGCAGGCGCTGACCCCCATGGTCATCGGGCTCGACGCGATCCTCGGCGTCTATCTGGTTCTGATGAACGCGACGAGCTGAGGTACGGCGATGACCAAACGGATGACGCTCGCCTTGCTCTCGACATCGGCGCCCTATGCTTGGCGGCTTGGCGACGGCAGCAGTCACGACCGGCTGAAGCTGGCCGATTACGTCAGCCTGATCCAGACCGCGGAGCGCGGGATGATCGATATCTTCTTCCTGGCCGACAATTGCGGCATCCGGGAGGATCGCATGGGCCTGGAACCGATGCGCGGTTTCAGCAGTGTGGTGATACCGGATGCCTTCACGCTGCTGTCGACCCTCGTGGCGGTGACCAGCCATATCGGCCTCGTCGCCACCGCCTCAACGACCTACAACGAGCCCTATAACGTCGCCCGCAAGCTGGGGACGCTGGACCATCTGAGCGAAGGACGCGCCGGGTGGAACGTTGTCACCTCCAGCATGGATGCGGAGGCGCAGAATTTCGGGCTGGACCGGCAACTCGACACTGCCGACCGGTATTCGCGGGCTCGTGAGTTCCTGGAAGTAACCAGGGCGCTGTGGGACAGCTGGGAGGATGACGCCGTTATCGTGGATCCGGAAAGCCGGACCTATTTCGATCCTACCAAGGTGCATTACCTCAACCATGCCGGTACGCACTTCAAGGTGCGCGGGCCGCTCAGCCTGCCGCGCTCGCCCCAAGGCCATCCGGTGATCTGCCAAGCCGGCGGTTCGGAAGACGGCTGGGAGTTCGCGGCCCAGACCGCTGATGTGATGTACGGCAAGGCAATCGCGCTCGACGAAGCACACCGCTTCTATGCCGACGTGAAGGGCCGGATGAAGAAATATGGGCGCGCACCGGACCAGCTGAAGATACTGCCCGGGCTCGTGACCTCGATCGGCCGCACCGAGAAGGAGGCTTGCGACAAATATCGCGCGGTGCAGGATTGCCTGAGTGAGGACGAAGGCCGCGCCATGTTGCACCATCTGCTGCCCGGCGCGCCGCTGGACGATGTCGGCCTTGATGAGATTGTGCCGGAACAACCCGAGATCGACGCCGCGGCCAAGCGCTTCCGCATCTTCCTCAACCGCGACGGACGGCGGCTGAAACTGCGCGAGGTGGTCGACTTCATCTCGGGCGGCATTGGCCACCTGACGCTGATCGGCTCTCCGTCCCAGGTTGCCGACCGAATGGTCGCGTGGCTGGAGCAGGAAGGCTGCGACGGGTTCAACCTGATGCCGCACGTTCTTCCGAGTGGGTTGGACGATTTCGTCGACATGGTCGTTCCCGAGCTGCAGGCACGCGGTGTCGTTTCCGAGGCATACGGCGAGGGCACTTTGCGCGATCGCCTTGGCTTGGCCAGACCGGCTGACGCGCGCTGGCGTATCGCGCAGGGTTCGAATCTGGAGGCAATGCAGGCATGACGGAACGCAAACAGATCGCGCTGGGCGTCATCCCCAAAGAGACGCCGTTTTCCTGGCGCTATCCTGGAGCCTTCGCCGAGGCCGATCACGACTTCGACCATTTCCGTTTCATCGCTCAGGAGGCTGAGCGCGGCCTTCTCGACCTCATCTTCTGCGCCGATAGCGTGGCGCTGCGCGACGACGGCATGGGCATGGAGAATGTCAGCCACACCGGCACGGCCGCATATTTCGACGGCATGACGATCATCGCGGCACTGGCTGCGGTGACCAAGCATATCGGGATCGCGTCCACCGCCTCCACGACCTATTGGCACCCCTATCACCTGGCACGGCAGCTCGCGACCGTCGACCATATCAGCAAGGGGCGGGCCGGCTGGAACCTGATCACCTCCGGCCAGACGTCGGAGGCTCTGAATTTCGGCTATGACGCCCAGGTCGACGGTCCCATCCGCTATGCCCGCGCCCGCGAATGCCTGGAGACGGTGTTCGGTTTGTGGGACAGCTGGGATGACGATGCAGTCGTACGCGACACGGCGACCGGCCGCTTCTTCGATCCGTCACGGGTCCATCGCCTGAATCACGTGGGCGAGCATTTCAAGATTCGTGGACCGCTCAATGTTCGTCGTCCGCCCCAAGGCCATCCGGTCATCTGCCAGGCCGGCGGTTCGACAGAAGGCTGGAACCTGGCGGCCGAATATGCCGACGTGATGTTCAGCAAAGCAACCGCGATTGGCGAGGCACAGCGTTTCTACCGGGATATTAAATCGCGCCTGCTCCAGTTCGGCCGCCACCCCGACCAGCTCAAGATCATGCTGGAGATGCGCGCCATCGTCGGACGGACGGAGCAAGAGGCGCATGAGAAATTCCGCGCCGTTCAGGACATGGTGACCGAGCGGGAGGCCAAGGATTTGCTGAAGCAGTTCTTGCCCGGGGTCGATTTCACCGACTGCGTGATGGACGAGCCGATCCCGGACACGCCGGAGATCAACGCGGCGGCGCAGCGCTTCCGCGTGTTCGTGGAAAAAGACGGCCGCCGCATGACGCTCAGGGAACTGACCGATACCGGCTTCGGCAGCTGGATCCTGATCGGCACGGCGGCGCAGATCGCCGATCAGCTGGTCGAATGGTTCGACAGCGAAGCAGCTGACGGTTTCATGTTCACGCCGCATTGGCTCCCCGGCGGTTTGACCGATTTCGTCGACCAGGTGGTCCCTGAGCTTCAGGCCCGCGGTGTCTTCCGCACAGCCTATGAGGGCAGTACTCTCCGCGAGATTATGGGCTTCGATCGCCCATCCAACCGGCGGGCAGCCGTGCAGGACTACGCGGCACAATAGGTAACAACACGTGACGATTTCCGGTTCGGGGCCAGGCCGTTCGTTGCGCGCGCTTCCGAAGGCGCATCTCCACGCCCATCTTGACGGATCGTTCCCGCGGCACGCGATGGAGACGCTGGCAAGACGGCGCGGCGCTGCGTTCCGGGTGCCTGAGACTTTCGACGATGTGTGGGCATTCTTCGACGCCTATACGGCTGCGACCGACCTTATCGAAACGCACGAGGACCTCGCCGAGCTCAGCCGCGCTTTCATTTATGCCGAGGCGCGCGAGGGCGTCGTCTATCTGGAGACCGCGATCGAACCGCAGCTCTATTCCCCGCGCCTCGGGACGCCGGAGCAGGTGACCCGAACCATGCTGGCGGCCTTCGCCGAAGGCGCCAAGGATGCGGGGATAGAGGTCGGCGCGCTGCTGACGATCAATACGGATCGGGATCTCGATATCGCCGATGATCTGGCCCGCCTCGCCGCCAAATATGCCGGCCGGGGTATTGCGGCCCTTGGCACCGCCGGCTTCGTCGAACCCGGCGACCTAGGCCGCTTCCGGTCCGCCGCGCGCATTGGGGAGGCGGCCGGGCTTCCCGTCGTCAGCCACGCCGGACAGACCGGCGGCCCGGACAGTATAGAGGATGCGCTCGATGGAGTCGGCGCCCGGCGGATTTCACACGGCTTTCGCGCCGTCGAGAGCGACGCGCTGGTCGCACGCCTCGCCGCGGAACAAATCGTTTGCGATATCTGCCCGGTCTCAAACGTAAAGTTGAGGGTCGTGCAACATATTGCCGATCATCCGGCCCCCAGGCTGCTCGCCGCCGGAGTGCCGGTTACGCTCAATGCCGACGACGAGCTCTGGTTCTCCGCCAGCATCACCGACCAGTATGAGATCGCGCGCACGGTCTGGGGCCTCGACGACGCGACGATCGCGAAATTCGCCCGCGCGGGCGCCCTGGCGACGGGCATGGGCACAACGACCCGCGAGCGGCTGCTGAGCGGCATCGGCGCCTGGCTGGCATCATGAAGCAGATCCTGCTTGGCGCCTTCGAGATCAACCAGGTCAATCTGACCAGCCAGGGTCTGTGGGCGCATCCCGAGCAGAACACCTATCGCTATAAGGAGCTGACCTACTGGACCGACCTCGCGCGGCTGCTCGAGCGCGGTTTCTTCGATTTCATCTTCCTGGCGGACTCCTACGGCTATCCGCTGCTCAAAGGCGGGACGCCGGACGTCACCTTCGAGCAGGCGGTCGAGATCCCCAAGAACGATCCGATGCTGCTGATCCCGGCTCTGTCGGCGGCGACGCGCGATCTCAATTTCGTCGTCACCGCATCGACCAGCTTCGAGCACCCTTACGCCAATGCCCGCCGCTTCGCGACGCTGGATCACCTAACGCAGGGGCGCATCGCCTGGAACGTGGTCACGACCAGCAGTGCCGTGGTGTCGGACCTGTTCGGCGCCGTCCAGGCGGCGCATGACGAGCGCTATGCCATTGCCCAGGATTTCCTCGATCTCAGCTACAAGCTGTTCGAGGGCTCATGGGAGGATGGATCGGTCCTCGTCGACAAGGTGGCGCGGCGCTATGCCGATCCGCGTCGTGTCCATCCGGTCGCGCATAACGGCCCTTATTTCAAATCGCGCGGCTATTTCAACTCTGAGCCCTCGCCGCAGCGCACGCCCGTCCTGGCCCAGGCGGGTGCATCCCGGGCGGGGCGCACCTTCGCGGCCGCCAATGCCGAGCTGGTGTTCGTCCAGGGCAAGGATGCCGGGATGCTGCGCAGCCAGGTCGAGGATCTGCGCCGCCTTGCGATCGATGCCGGCCGCGAAGCCGGGTCGATCAAGGCGGTTTCGGGCCTGTCCGTGGTTGTCGCGCCTTCGCGGGCCCAGGCGAAGGAGCGGCTGGAAGAGTATCTGTCCTGGATCGATGCCGATGCCGCGCGGGCTTATTACGCGATGATGACCGGCGTGGATCTGGCGGCGCTGGACCCGGATGCTTCCTTCTCGGCGGTCAAGACCGAGGGAGGGCGTACGCAGGTCGAGCGCTACAAGGATACCACTGTGCGCGAGGCCGCCGCCGACTTCATCCGCCGTGGCATGCGGGAGCTGATCTTGGTCGGCACGCCGGCCCAGGTCGCGGAGCAAATCGGCGTGGTGGTGGCGGAGACCGGTCTCGACGGGTTCAACTTCACGCCTTTCCTTTCGCCGGGCTGCTACCGCGACATGGCCGACCTTGTCGTGCCCGAATTGCAAAGGATGGGGTTGATGCGGACGGAGCGCCCGGCCGGCACGTTCCGGCAGCGCCTGTTCGGCGCCGGCGATCGCCTGCCGCACAGCCATCCGGCCGCGCGGCACCGGGTTGGACGGTAAGATGGTCAGCACCGCCGATATCCAGCCTTCTGGCCGAACGCACCAGACCGCCGCATCGGCGCTCGCAGTCGAAACAAACGGCGTCAACCAAATCGCCGAACACGAACGCAAGGGCCAGCCACGAGACCTGTTCTGGCCCTGGTTCGCTGCGAATATCTCGGTGTTTTCGATCAGCTATGGCGCGTTCGTCCTCGGCTTCGGCATTTCCGCCGTGCAGGGTCTGCTCGCCGTTGCGCTGGGGCTGGTAATCTCCAATCTGTTCTGCGGCGTCATCGCCATCGCCGGCAAGCGGGCCTCGGCCCCGACAATGACGATCAGCCGGGCCGTGTTCGGCGTCCGCGGCAACAGGCTGCCGTCTGCGCTGTCGTGGTTCCTGACCTTGGGATGGGAAACGGTTCTGGCCGCCATAGCCGTCCTGGCGACGAGTACCATCGTCGAGCATCTGGGCTGGACCGACCGCACTGTCACCAAGGCTATCGCCATGGTCGTCGTGGTCGGAATGATCGCCGCCGGCGGATTGCTTGGGTTCGACTTGATCATGAAGATGCAGCGGTGGATCACCTGGGTCGCCAGCATCCTGACGGCCCTCTACATGGTCTTCGCCGCCCGCCATATCGATTTCGCAACAATTGCGGCGCTACCCAGCGGCGATGCCCCGTCTTTTATCGGCGCCGTGCTGTTCACGATGACCGGTTTCGGTTTCGGCTGGGTCAATATGGCGGCTGACTATTCCCGCTATCTGCCGCGGTCGGCATCCAGCGGCGGTGTGATGTGTTGGACGACCTTCGGCAGCAGTCTCAGCCCCGGCATATTGCTGACCTTCGGGCTCCTGCTCTCCGGCTCCTCGAAACCGCTCAGCGATGCCATCGCGGTCGATCCCGTCGGCGCGCTGACGACCATCCTGCCCGGCTGGCTGCTGCTGCCGTTCGTGGTTGTAACGGTCCTTGGGCTGGCGGCCGGCGCGGTCATGGATATCTATTCGTCCGGTCTGTCGCTCTTGAACGCGGGGCTGCGCGCGCCGCGCTGGGTCGCAGTGGCGATCGATTCCACGCTAATGTTTGCCGGGGTGATCTACATCGTCTTTTTCGCCAGCGACTTCCTGGGACCGTTCCAGGCCTTCCTGATCACGTTGGGCGTACCGATTGCCGCCTGGTGCGGTATTTTCATCGCCGATATCCTGCTCCGCCGACGGGATTATGCTGAGGCCGAACTATTTCTACTGCACGGCCGTTATGGCGATATCCGCCGAATGCCGATCGCGCTCGTGCTCGCGGCGACGGCAATCGGCTGGGGCCTGATCACCAATCCGTCAGCGGGCTGGCTGGATTGGCAAGGCTATTTCCTTGGTTCGTTCGGGCTTGGCGGCGCAGGCGGACCCTGGGCCCACGGCAATCTGGGCGTCGTGGTGGCCCTGCTGTTCGGATTTCTTGGCTATCTTACGTTCGGCCGCAGTTTCGTGCGGAAGCAGGAAAGTCTTCCTTTGGGCGAGACGACCGAGGCGTGATGCATTTCGACCGGCCAATTGCTACGCCCCCCCCCACGCGAGCCCAAGGCCAATTTCGGCCGCATACCGCTGCAGGCCCTGCATCGTTATCGCGATGAGATCGTCATCTCGACCAAGGCCGGCTACGACTTGTGGCCGGGGCCCTATGGCGAATGGGGCTCACGCAAATACATGCCCGCGAGCTTCACCCAATCCCTGAAACGGCTCGGCGTCAACTATGTCGACATCTTCTATTCGCACCGCTTCGACCCGAACACGCCGCTCGAGGAGACGATGGGCGCGCTGCGCAGGCTGGGCATCTTGCAGCGTTTCGAACGTCTGACTGCGATAGATGCCGTTCCGCCTAACCTGGGCGCGGTACTGATGTGGGCCACGAATCTGGATGCCGTAGGGCATTGCTCACCTGCCGGATATTAGAAATCCGACAAGCATGCGAACTCGCGCGCGAAAGCGGTATCGCCTTTACGTACGTCCTCGCGCTCCCCAGCGGTACGATTGGACGCGTCGTGGCGTTACTCCGACGTCAAAAGCTCGTTGCGCTACCAGGATGTCGACCAGGACGTTATCCGAGAGGCGATGGATCGAGGATGGGAGCGCCGCGCAACCAGTAGCCGCCGGAACGCAGGGGAAACTGAACCCTCAGCAACTTGAAAAGGTATGTTAGTTATTCTTAGCCATCTCAGGCCTCACGCGTCGGGTCTCCGTGGACGGCGGCGTAGGGGGTCAGGTATCGCGCAGCCTGGCCATTCATGCCCTTAATACGGGCGATCTCGCTCTTGGCGACGCCGCGGATATGGACCTCATCCGGCCCGTCGGCCAGTTGAAGCGCACGACCCCACGTCGAGAAATTGGCCAGCGGTGTGTCAGGGGTAAGCCCCGCGGCGCCGAAGGTCTGGATGGCGCGATTCATGATGTTGACCTGCATGCGCGGCACGATGACCTTGATCATCGATATTTCGTTGCGGGCGGCCTTGTTGCCGTGGGTATCGATGATCCAGGCGGTGCGCAGCACCAGCAGGCGCGCCTGCTCGATCTCCATGCGGCTGAGCGCGATCCACTCGCGGATCGTCTCGCGGTCGGAGAGCGGTTTGCCGAAGGCGATGCGGCCCAGCGCGCGTTCGGTCATCAGTTCGACCGCCAGTTCGCATTGCCCGATGAAGCGCATGCAGTGGTGGATGCGCCCCGGCCCAAGCCGGGCCTGGGCCAGCGCGAAACCCGACCCTTCCTCAGCCAGCAGGTTACCCGCCGGCACGCGAACGTTCTTGAAGTGCAGTTCGCAGTGCCCCTCGACCTCCTTCAAGTTCATGAAAGAGATGTTCCGCACAATTGTAAGGCCTGGCGTATTTATCGGCACCAGGATCATCGACTGGCGGCTATGGGTGGGATTGTCCGGATTGGTCACGCCCATCACGATCGCGACCTTGCAGTTGGGATGGGTGGCGCCGGAAATGAACCATTTGCGGCCGTTGATCACGTATTCGTCGCTCTGGCGCTCGATTCGCGTTGCGATATTCGTGGCGTCGGATGAGGCGACATCCGGTTCGGTCATGGCGAAGCACGAGCGTATCTCGCCACGGAACAGCGGGTTCAGCCACGTCTCGCGCTGCGCCGGTGTCGCGGCGAGGTTGAGCAGCTCCATGTTGCCTGTGTCGGGTGGATTGCAATTGAACACTTCGGACGCCCAAAACAGCCGGCCCATGATCTCGGCCAGCGGAGCATATTCCAGGTTCGAGAGACCCTGCCCTTTGGCGCCTTCCGGCAAGTGCGGCAGGAACAGATTCCACAGGCCCGCAGCCTTGGCCTTTGCTTTCAGCGGCTCCAGCACGCTCCGCGGATAGGTTCCGGTGGAATACAGTTTGTGCCACGGGATGTTGGCCGGAACGACATGGTCGTCCATGAAGGCCAACAGCTTCTGACGCAGCGCCTCGACCTTGGGGGAATACGCGAAATCCATGACACAGACCTGTATGTTCAAGTGTTGGTAGTTGGCTCCGCAGCCCGCTTCCGGTTGGCCTGTGCTCCAGCGAGATTGCCCTCCCGCTGAGCAACGCATCAGAGACCGGCCGATCTTAACCCTTCGATGCTCATCCTATGCCGGACACATACTAACTTGTTGGTCATATGGCAAGTTAGTTTCCAGGTTTACGGCTTTTGCGACTCCGAGTGCCATATCTCCCAGGAAATTTTCGGGCCACAGGAGAATGGCCACCCAATCTGGCGCGCACATGCCGACGCTGCGCCAGCCGTGAACTACGGAGCAGATCGTACTTTCTATGCCGACGAGCGTTAGCTAAGCCTGTCCACTATGGACCGGCGCCAAGCCAGGCTGATTCAGCCGTCGCGGTCGATTATCGCAATCGGCGAGCGTTTTCCGATGTCGCGAATAGAATGCTTTTGGGCGCTAAGCACGGACATCGCTTCCGCCAGCGCGCGGCTGCCCGACAGAAGTATAAGCCAGCCATCTAAGTCACCCATCATGCTGGTGAAGTCCGGACAGGGTTGTCTCGAGTTTGTAGCCAAGACTAAGCCCCCAGGGAGTTGAGAATCTTCGCAACTTCCCGGGCGCCATCGATCATCGCAATATGGCCGGCATCGACCTGGAAAGTAATCCAGTTAGCGTCATCGACAGCGTCTTGATAAAAGCGGTTAAGGACAGGCGAGATAAAGCGTTCAGCTCGAATATAAACTTTCCGGCGCACGCGATCATAGGATCCGGTCAGTGATATCGGCTCGTTCGCACAATCCGCGGGAAATGGAGTCAGCTTACGATTGACGTATGGCTGATCGATGTCGTCCACCCGGTGGACCTCTTTAGGGTCGATTGGCACGTCGAAGTCGACTGCTTCGATTCGGGTGGCAAAGGCAGATTGGCCGTCGCGTGGAACCAGAGCATCGAGATAGACAAGAGTATCGATACGCTCCGGCATTTTATCGGCAACGCCGGTTACAACGACGCCACCATAAGAATGACCGCACAAGATCGCATTCTCGATCTCCTCCCAGCGGATCAGGCTTGATATATCTTCGATATGCGTACTGAGCGTTGCGCCCTTAATATGTGATCGCTCTGCTTGGCCCGTGAGGCTCGGCCGATAGACTGTATGCCCGCAATCTCTAAGTTGGTCAGCGACGCGCTTCCAAACCCAACCGCCGAGTCCAGCGCCGTGGATCAAGACATAATTAGCCATATCGCCCTCTAGACCCCTCACGGACAACACGCCGAAGCTCCCTAGATGAAGCATCTGCCTCGGAGCCACTAAAGCTATAACTTGTTAAACACATTGCAAGTAAGTTGCCACCCAAATATTAAAACCCCACTGCGGCCACAGCGGCAGCATTGGCGCGCCGTCATCGGCCACCGCCCCAGGCAATCTGCTTTGATATTGTTGCCGCGGCCGTGCGCACTTGCTCTGCCAGTCGAGCCAAATCCCCCTGTTTGATCCGAGCGGTGGGCGCCCTAATAGCGATCGCCGCTGCGACCGTGGGCCCCGACATGATCGGCGCGGCAACGCCACGAACGTCATCATGGAACTCTTCGTTCTCCTCGGACCATCCCCGCTTGGCAGTTTGCACTATCGCAGCGCGTAGCTGGCGGCTATCCGTGATGGTCCCCTTGCTGCGAGGAGAAAGGCCCCGCTCGATCGCGAGCTCAAGCAGCGTGGGCGCCTCGAAAGCAAGAAACGATTTTCCTGTCGCACTGCAATAGAGCGGCGCACGGTGCCCAACGACCGATCCGACGCGGACCATGAGGGGACTTTCCGCCGACACAGCCACGACGACTTCAAGGCCGTCGCGAAACGTCACAAACGCTGTCTCCTGTGTCGAGATCGACAGCGCTTCCACAACCGGCTGAGCAATTTCCACCAGCCGGTCGCGGAAAGATCCCCGGCGCGCAAGTTCCCCAATCGCCGGCCCGAGCCGATACAGTTTTGTTGATAGGTCCTTTTCTACCCACCGCCCCGCCGTCAGGGTTTTCAGCAGCCTGTAGACAATTGCCTTGTCGATACCGACCGCGCGGGAAAGTTCCGTCACGCCCCATCCGCGGTTTTCACTCGCCACCAGGTTTACAAGCGAGAGAGCTTTTTCAACCGTTTTCAATACCTTAATCCATTTGTTGATATTATATCAACATCATCAATGATCCAGAGCTTGACTCTGCCATATTATATGGGATTTCCTGAGACAGGCAATATTATTTGTTGATATAATAGCAACATTGAGGCTGGTGATGCCTGGGGATTTGTCGACCGTAGTGAGCGAATGGCCGGAGAATGACCTGACGCGCATTCCGTATTGGGTCTACCAGAACGAGGCCGTCTACGCGGCTGAGCAACGGCGCGTGTTCGAGGGGCCCGTTTGGAATTTCCTCTGCCTCGAAGCGGAGGTAAGTGATATCGGGCATTTTCGCACGACGATGGTCGGACAGATGCCCGTTGTCGTCGCTAGGGGCTCCGACGGCGACCTCTATGCCTTTGAAAACCGGTGCGCCCACCGAGGAGCACTGATCTGCCTGGAAGAGAGCGGCAAGGCCCACGGATTCCAATGCGTCTATCATGCCTGGGCCTACGATCTCGAAGGCAATCTCAAATCCGTTCCCTTCAAGGACGGAGTGGCCGGCCTTGGCGGGCTCCCCTCTGAATTCTGC
>Ga0206992_1077_pt1 | contig 20675 bp, 21 predicted proteins | sample Alteio_BWMinCont_6_FD_153267 | JGI IMG/M metagenome (GOLD analysis project Ga0206992, IMG submission 153267) | Enriched cells from forest soil in Barre Woods Harvard Forest LTER site, Petersham, Massachusetts, United States -... | ecosystem: Environmental > Terrestrial > Soil > Temperate forest >... | reverse complement strand
TAGGGCTGGACCGTGCTGGCGTTCTGCTCCTTCACCAGGGCATCCGTGGTGACGTGGAATTCGCCCTGGATCTTGAGCCCGAGATCGGTCAGCGTTTCGGCATCCGCCGGCTTCAGGGGCGTGCCGCTGACCGTGACAAGGCCGTCGGGCGTCGCGCGAATCTGCAGGATGATCTCGTTTCTGCGTACGAATGTAACCAATTGGCTCGGAGCAAGATGACCCTCGCGCTCGTAGAGCACGCGAAAGCGCCCGTTGCCAAGGGAGTCGATCGTCTTGAAATTCGGATCGCGGTGCATATCGGCCTCGAGTTCCGCGATTCGCCCCGGAAGCTCTTCCGGTTTGACCTTGCTGTCCCGGATGTCGCGCACCAAGGGTGCCCAGGTGAGTTCGCCGATGAAGGTCAAGGCGAAATCACCCGTGGGTCCCATGCGCACCTCGGCCTTGAAGTTGTCGGGAACATAGCAGGCTGCCAACAAAACCAGCATCGCCAGCCCGATACTGGCGGCCCAGGCGGAAGTGCCGGGAGAAACGCCTCGCATCCTAGCGATCCCCCTGCCGGCGATCCTCATTCTGGCGGTCCCCATTCTGGCGATCCAAAGTCTTTGCGGCCGTCCACAACTCCTCCATCTCATTGAGCGAGGATCGGGATGGATTTTTTCCTTGATTTGCCAAGGCCTGCTCGACACTCCTGAACCGCGACTCGAACTTGCGATTGCCGTGGCGCAGTGCCGTCTCCGGATCAATTCCCAGCTTTCGCGCCAGATTGACGCAGGTGAAGAGAATGTCGCCGACTTCATCCTCGATTCGCGGGCGCGGCGCGTCCTGCGCCATTTCCGCCCGCAATTCCGCGATCTCCTCGTCGAGCTTTTCGATCACCCGCTCCGCCCGGTCCCAATCGAAGCCCACGCGTGCGGCCCGTGCCTGAAGCTTGGCCGCCAGGGTCAAGGCGGGCAGGGTCGCCGTCACGCCGTCCAAGGCGCTCGCCACGGCATTTTTCGGTGCCGATTCGGCGCGTTCCCGCGACTTCTGGTCTTCCCATGCCCGAATCTGACTTTCGGCATCGGGGATATGCGAATCGCCGAACACGTGCGGGTGCCGTCTTTCCATCTTGTCGCAGATCGCAGCGACCACATCGTTGAAATCGAAACTGCCTTCCTCTTCCGCCATCCGCGCATGAAAGACCACCTGGAACAGCAGATCCCCCAACTCATCCTTCAATGCCGCGCGGTTTCCGGTTTCGATCGCCTCGACCGTCTCATAAGCCTCCTCGATCGTGTGAGGCGCGATGGTGGCGAAGGTTTGCTCGAGGTCCCAGGGGCATCCCCCGGCAGGATCGCGCAGGCGCGCCATGATGGCGAGCAATCGATCGATCGACCCCTTCATCGCGGGCATTCGTTCATCCGTCGTATTTCCTACAGGACAGGCACGATGGCATGGAGACCGGGCCCCTGTACAGGGAGAGAGCGGGGCGTGGGCGGCGCCTCATTCGGATACCGATCGCGCCGGATCCAACCTGTGTCCCGTTATGTTCGCGCCAGCGTCCGAGGCCATGCGGCTGAACAGCAGGACGGAGGCCAGGGTGGAAATGGCTAGCCCGACGAGAGCCAGGCGAATGTCGGATCGCGACAAGGCCTCCGCACCGCGCAGGAGCAACGAGGCATGGAGCAGGGTCGCGGCAAGCGCCACACCCAGCCCCTGGGACATCTGCTGACAGAGCTGCGCAAGACCGGTGGCGCCGCTGTATTTCGGGGCCGGAACCTCCGAATACGCCATCGTGTTGAGCGAGGTGAACTGGAATCCCTGGCAAAAGCCCATGGCCCCCATCAACAGAACGATCATCCAGGCCGGAGTCTGCGCCGTCAAAAAGCAGCACCCCGTCAGCACACCTACATAGAGCAACCCGGTCGCCAGCAGCCCGATCTTGAATCCCACCTTTCGCAACACCCGTTGCACCACCAGCCGCACGAACAAGGCGCCGAATGCCGTGGAAACGATCAGCAATCCGGAAGCGAATGCCGTCATTCCAAAGACGCTTTGGAACAGGAGGGGCAGCAGAAACGGCATGCCCCCGGTCGCGATCCGGAACAACGATCCGGCCGCCATGTTGACCCGGAATGTGGCCAGCTTCACCAGGGATAGATCGAGCAGGGGATGGGGATGGTGCCGCAAATGCCGAATAGAGAAATACCCGGCCAAGCAACCGAAGACGATCAGGCCGATCGCGACTTCCGGAGCCTCGGTGGCGCGGCCGACGGCCTCGCATCCATACATGATGCACGACGCCGAGACCCCCGTCAGCAGGAAGCCGAGCCAATCGAGGGGCCGGCCTTCGGGTTCGCGGACGTTCGGAACGTAGAGCGTGACCAGGGCGAAGCCGATAATCCCGATCGGAATGTTGATGAAGAAGATCCAGCGCCATGTCGCGAAGGTGGTGATGAAGCCCCCGACGGGCGGACCCAGCATCGGGCCGATCTGGGCCATCAGGCCGAGCATCGCCAATGCCTTGATGAATTCGGAACGTTTCACGCTGGTCAGCACCAGCAGCCGGCCGACGGGAATCACCATGGCGCCGCCAATTCCCTGGAGCACGCGGGACAGGCCCAGCTCGAGCAGATTCTCGCTCAATCCGCAGCAGATGGAGCCCAGGGTGAAGATCGCGATGGCTGCCCGAAAAACGACGCTGGCGCCGAAGCGGTCGGCCACCCAGCCGGAGAGCGGTATGAACACCGCAAGGCTGAGCACATAAGCCACGATCGCGATGCTGAGCCGCACGGGGCTGACGCCGAACGAGAGGGCGATCTGCGGCGCCGCCGTCGCGACGATCGTGCTGTCGAGCAGATACATGAAATAAGCGAAGGCGACGACCAGCGAGACGAGAACCCGTCTATCAGTCTTGGCCTCCATATGAGCTTGTCCTGAATGAGGAAGAACCGATCGTGAGCGAATTTTGCCGCCATTATCCCGGGCCGGTCTTTTTTACCCGGTGACGGCGAAGGAGGATAGAGGAGGTTGCGCCATTGCGCCGAACCCCGGATCAAAATATCGCATAATGTATATTATGACGACAAAGTGGGCGATGTTACACTTCCCATACCAAACCCCAACAATTTGGGGTATGGTAGATGGCCGCTCTGGGGCTTCATCAATTGGTGCCGTCCAGTCTGTTGGCTGGAAGGTGCATTGTCGTGCTCACATGCTACTTGGATGATAGCGGGAAAGATCCTCAAAGTCGGATCACCACGTTAGCTGGCTGGGCTGCGTCAGATGTTGCCTGGGCAGCGTTTGAATCTGCGGTTGAACCGGCGTTTATGGAAAAAAATGTCAAAGTCCTTCACGCCAAGGATCTCCATGCCACGCGTGGAGAATTCGAAGATTGGAAGGTCATAACCAAGCAATATTTTGTCTGGCGGATTTGTAGCGCTCTCACTCCGTATGTCCCGCTTGGCGTGAGTATGTCAGCGTTGAAGGAAACTTATGGGGAGCACGCCGTAGAGCGAAAGCCCAAGCGCACGGTATCGGCCTATACGTTCTGTTTTAACACTATTCTTGATTGGCTCTTACGAGATATCCGCACGGGAAAGGAAGCCAATACCGATGGCCTGGCCTTCATCCTGGAATGCGGGAACGAGCACAATGGAGAAGCTGAGCAATGCTTCTACAACGTGATGAAAGAGCACGACCTAGGCGGCGTGTTGCGATCGATCAGCTTTGTGCCAAAAGAGAAATGTCGAGCCATACAGATGGCCGATCTATTGGCTTACTATTCCCGCCGGATTGGCGCGCCACAGGAAGACCCATCTATCAAATTAGACGATGTCTCTCCTACGATCATGAACATCATCAACGGAAGTGTGCCGATTAGGGCTTTCGTGGCGACGAAGTTCGGCCCGAATTCCGGTTCACGGTTTGCTGCGGGGGATTTGGAATGACGCGCCTAAAGCCGTTTTCCGCCCCTTCCTCAGTCTCATCCGCCTCAACCTTGCGGGCGGTTTCGAGGAAACGCTTGTATTCCTCGGGGTCGGAGGTCTTAGCGGGTGGCCGTATAGATTTAGGCATTCCAGGGTTGATCTTTCATGCCTTGGATTTCCCGAATTTTGCGCCACAAGGCAGCCGTCGCCGCGTCTGCTTTTGCAAATTCGGGAGATTCCATCCCGTGCAACGCGAGCATTCGCCCAGCAAATTCAGTTGCCTGCGTATGGGCATCACGCAGCCGCTTAAGTTCAATGGCCTGTTCTTGAGTAAGAGATACTTCGGTCATGTCGATCAGTATAACACAAGCCGCGCATGATGTGGCTTAGGCGTGCCGTCTTTCGGATTTTTGAGGAAGAGGTGCAGACCCTAGTGACGTACCGCATCCTAGCCTTTCGCGAACGGTTGATTTCGGATGGCATAATCCAAAATCCTAGCAGCTTGCGAGATTCATCGTCGGTTGATACCGAGCCACGAGGTCAGTCTGTTCGGCCCGACGCGCTTTCTGATCCTTCAACAAATGCACGTAGATAGAGTCGGCCCGATGGTCTCTACGAGCAATGTTCCAGAGAGTGGTATTTATGATCGTCCCATAAATGCTGTCGGCCTCACCAACGTAAACGACGCGGGGTTCTCGAAGGGTGGACTCGGCGAAGATAAAGAGGCCGCCAGACATTGGGATTGCGCCTGGGTTCTCGGTGTTGATGGGCAGATAGTCATATGGGCGCCCGGTCGCGCCTTGGAAAGGAAACATGACGTTCGCTCCTGAGTTGGTTGGCACTTACCAGGATAGCGAACGGGAGCGGTCGCGTCATGCGCGCCGCTCCCACCTCTATTTTCGACGTTTAGACTTGGACGCTATCAGACGTCGTATAGGTCAGCCTCTTGCCCTTCACGCCTTTGAGCGCGATCTCCGCCCGCATGGTATCATTGATGCCCAGCTTCTGGCGGGTGTTTTGCCGGAAATCGAATTCGGCGAGATACCTGTGAAGGTGTTTCTCATCCATGTGCTGATAAACGCCAACCAAGCCGCGCTTGAATATGGAGAAAAAGCCTTCGAGGGTGTTGGTGTGGACATCGCCGCGCGACCACTCGAACTTGGAATGATCGACGGCCTCATGATTGCCAGTCCACACGACATTCTTGTAGTGCTGGGCCTTGTCGGTCACGAGACGGCTGTCACGGTCCAGATGCTTGGCCAATGCGTCGCGCACGTTCTTATCGTCCAGATAGACCGAGCGGATGTTTCCGCCGCGCTCGACAAGGCTCAGGATTTGGGGCTCGTTTCGAGCGTGGGGAACATACCCATCAGGCTTGCGGGTTTTGGGCGAATTTGCGAGATAGGTCTCATCCGCTTCAACGGTTTTGCCTTCGCCGCCGATAGGCTCAACAGAGCCGGGGTCCATCGCCAGACGAATACGATGCGTGAGGTGCCACGCGGTTTTCATGCTGCATTGAAGCATCCGCTGGATTTCACGGGTCGAGATGCCCTTCTTGCTCGCGCACATCAGGTGCATCACCTGAAGCCAATAGCGCAGCGCAAGGTGCGAGGACTCAAAGAGCGTGCCCATGCGAACGGTAAACGGCTTCTTGCAGGCATAGCACTTGCGAAGGCCCGGACGGGTGGTTTTGCCCTTCAATTCGCCAATACGCGTAGTTTCGCCACAGAACGGGCAAACCGGGCCATTCGGCCACAAGCGCGCCTCAACATACGCGAAGGCAGCGGGTTCATCCTGAAAGTGTGCGGCGGAAAGAACGGAACGAGCCATGGCGAAATCTCCTATGGCTCAAATCCTATAGATTGGGGCTGAGTATGTCAAGTGTAACATCGCCACAAAGTGGGCGATGTTCTATTTGACGTACCCACACGCTAGGAATAGAATTGGTGGCATAAGGAGATACGCCATGGCATCCGTTCTTTCCGCACCGCACTTTCACAACGAAGAAGCCGCTTACGCCTATGTCGAGGCGCGGCTTTGGCCGACTGGTCCGGTATGCCCGCATTGCGGCGCGTCTGGCGAAAAGATCGGCCGGTTGAATGGCAAGAGCACCCGCGTTGGCGTTCGGAAATGCTACGCCTGCCGTAAGCCGTTTACCGTCAAAATCGGCACTATCTTCGAGTCCAGCCACGTCAAATTGCATGTGTGGCTTCAGGCAATGCAGTTGATGGCGTCGAGCAAGAAAGGTGTTAGCACCAATCAGCTTTCGCGCATCCTTGGCGTTACCCTTCAAACCGCTTGGTTCATGGGACATCGTATCCGCTTGGCGATGGCACCTGCTCCGGGTTCGTCTGGCCCTATCGGTGGCGAAGGCAAAACCGTCGGGGCGGACGAAACCTATCTCGCGAAGTCGCCGAAGACCCGTAAGCCGGTCGGACATGTTCCCCATGCTCGCAATGAAGCCGTTGTCCTGAGCCTTGTGGAGCGCGGCGGTAACATCCGTTCCCTGTATCTGGACGACAAGAACGTGCGAAAGGCCCTGGATAAGCATCTGGACCGGGATAGCCGATTGGTGACCGACAAGGCGCAGCACTACAAGAACGTCGTGTGGGCCGGAAACCATGAAGCCGTTGACCATTCCAAGTTCGAGTGGTCGCGCGGCGATGTCCATACCAACACCCTCGAAGGCTTTTTCTCCATATTCAAGCGCGGCTTGGTTGGCGTCTATCAGCATATGGATGAAAAGCATCTTGATCGGTATTTGGCCGAGTTCGATTTCCGGCAGAACACCCGCGCCAAGCTTGGCATCAATGACACCATGCGGGCGGACATCATTTTGCAGGGCGTCAAAGGAAAGCGGTTGACCTATCAAACGTCTGACCGCGCCTAAGCCGAAACGTGGGCCTCCCAAACGGCGCTGATTCCGTGCTAACGTGGTCCGCATGACCCGCAAGCCAAATCCGCCGCCCGACGATCCTGAGCAATCAAAACGCTTCATTGAGGCTGCACGCGAATTCGGCACAGACGAGACGGGCAAGGAGTTTGAGCGGGTGTTCACGAAGGCTGTCCCTGCGGCGAAACCGCCAAAGAAGCGCGCCTAGCCGTCCTTTCCACCCGCCATTTATCGACGCGCGCTTGCTTCTCGGCGCCCCACGCCGCTTTCATCTGGTGCAGTGATTCTGCCGTGAACTCCATCTGAGTTAGAGCGGCTTCCCCGCGCTTCGGATCTCCTTCCCTCCCGGCTGCCATCTCAAAATAACCGGGCATTCCGAGTTTCAATCGAGCCTCGCTAATCGAGGATGTATGAGCCTGGAAGTCAGCCACCATGAGCAACGGGCACTCCGATTTCTTCGCAACCGTGATTGTACCGAGGATGGCAACGCCCATACGCTCGAATTCGGCTTTGGTTTCGTCGAAAATCCGCACTGTATCGCCAACATTTCGATGCCCGCTTTCGATGACGATATGAAGTTTATGTTTCTTCTTTTCGCTCGTTAGCAGGTTGACCAGTCGGAGCAAACACACCCGAAAGCACAAACCGTATTGGCTATCCAGGTTCATTCCCTTGGGGATTGGTGGCGATCGGTACGCCGATTTATACAGAGCCCGAGGTAGAACTACGGTTACCCCTTCGGAGAGCCCGTCTCGGATCGCGATGGCAAGCTCGCCTATAAGTCGCCTAGACTTTTCCTCGCCCCAGCCTCGGAACTCGCCAGCGCCAGATTTGAAATCCTTAGCATGGAAAATCTTGAAACCGTACTTCTGTTGCAAGTTCCGAATGCGGCGCGCGAACAATACCCACTGGCGCGCATTCGCTAAAAATCCTGCCACAATGACGTTTGGCTCAGGGCCGTGTGTATCGCTTTCGTCAAAGTAGGCGGTAAAAATCAAGAATAGCGCTTTCGGGTTCATCGAGGAATTGTGCATCGCGCTGAATCATCGATGAACCCATATTCTCGGGCTTCGGACGGCGCAAGGCGCAGCGGCGCGTTCAAAACGCGTCTCCGTCAATATCATAGCCCTTGTGTTTGGGTACGGGAACTAGAATATCGCGACAAAGTGGGCGATGTTACACTTGACCAACCCACACGCTAGGAGTTGGGGTATGATAGGCAAAAAACTCCCACAGAACGAATACAAGCAGGCGCATGACACCAAGTGATCGATCCGTACAAATGTTCGGACTGGAGAAGACCGCTGTCGCCGCGGCCTGCCAGCGGTTTATCGACACCGTGTTGAAGCCCCGGTTCCTGACGGATATCCGCCCGACACGGTTCAACTACCCGATCGACATTCTCGGCAAATGGCACGGACGCCGCTACCGATTCCTCCAACGCTACAGATCCGGCTTCCTGGATAATCTCGGCGAAGAGTTCGACGCGCCCTTCACGCGCCTGGACTGGGTCGGCCCCGATCGCTTCGACGTTCAGTGGTATCGGCACACCGAAACCTGGTTCCGGCTCTATCGCGCGCAATCCCTTGCCCAAGCGCTGAAGGCCATCGAAACGGACGGCCACCTCCATCCCCTATAAAACCCACCGCGTCCCTGATTCGGGACTCTGACGGGACTCCATAATGCTGCGGGCCATGCGACTCAAACGAAGGGCGCCAAAAGGCGCCCTTCCGACTTTCAAGGGAGCCCTGATTCAATCCGCCGCTTCCTCGATCTTCGACGCAAACTTGCGCTGCGTCTCCTTGGTTTTGCTGACGATGGTGTTGGACATCGCCTGAGCCGTCCGGGCACCCGATTGCAGGCGCTTCATCGCGGAATGCGACAGGAGCGCCGTGGCATCCGTCCAGAGATTCAAACCGGATGTCAGGCATTCCTGCGATGCCGCAAGCTGCATCTTGACCTGATCCGTCAGGCTTCTCGCATGGCGCAAATCGTCCATGATCCCGAGTACCCGGTTGACGGAGTCGCGCTGGCGATGCAAGGACGCGACCATCGTCTGCTCGACGTCGCCGAGCAATTCCGCCTGGGATTCCAGGAAGGACTGGGTGTGTTCGATCAACGACTCGCTGATCTGGAAAGGAGTCGATCCCGGACCGTCTGATCCGGGCGATTTAAGCTGGTGTGTTTCGGCCATGTGATCTCTCCAAGTGAGAGGAGGTTTCCGCCCTAAAATCCCGGCCGATCGATCCGTCCGGATCTCGGCCAAGGTTCAATATTTCGCAGTGGAGATGGCGACCGCCACGATAATTGGCCGCCGCGCGGTTCTTCAACCGCGGCCCCGGATTTGCCACGGCCCGGACTGGCGCGGCCTTGCGAATTAAACTTCGATCACCTGGCCGTCATGGGCGGGAGAGACGCCCGGAGGCAAGGACGCCTCCAATTCCGCGTAATCGAGGCTCGTGCCCATATGCGTGATCACGGCGCGCTTGGGCTGCAACCGCTCGATCCAACCCAGCGCCAAATCGACATGGGCGTGCGTCGGATGCTGCTTGGAACCGAAGCATCCGACGACCCACAGATCCAGGCCTTCAAGCCGTTCCAGGCTGGATTCGGGAAGACCCATGAGATCGGTCGAATAGGCGAAGGCTCCGAATCTGAAGCCCGTCGTCGCGCCGACGCCATGATCCTGGACAAAAGGCTCGATGCCGAACGGCCCGATTCCGAAGGTCGATGTGATCGGATGCGGGATCAGCCAGGGCTTGTAGATGCTCAAATGTCCGGCAAGATCCAATGGCTCGAAAACATAGGGGAAGCGGTCCCTGATGGCCTGGATCGTTTCCATATCGCCATAGATGTCGAGCGGCGATCCCATGGCCCGGTTGATTTCGCGTAATTCGTCGATGCCGTGAAGATGATCGGCGTGGGAATGGGTATAGATCACCGCATCCAGCCTTCTCACCTTGGCGTCAAGCAGTTGGGCGCGCAGATCCGGCCCGGTATCCACCAGGATCGCGCATCCGCCCTCCTCCACCAAAATCGACGAGCGGCGCCTGGCATTCCTGGAATTGGCCGGGTCGCATCGTCCCCATCCCGCGCTGATCGACGGGACGCCACCCGCCGGACCGCAGCCCAGGATGGTGACCTTCATCGTGGAACCTTGGTGAACAGCCGGTGGAAATTCGCCGTGGTCGCCGCGGCCAGCGTGTCGATATCCACCCCTTTGATCCCGGCTAGCTTGGTGGCGGTCGCGGCGGTGAAGGCGGGCTCGTTGCGCTTGCCGCGATAAGGAACGGGAGCCAGGAACGGCGCGTCGGTTTCGACCAGGAGACGATCGAGCGGAATGCCCTGTACCACGTCCCGCAGGGCCTGGGCCTTGTTGAAGGTGATGATACCCGAAACCGAGATATAAAAGCCGAGTTCCAGTGCCGTTTCAGCGAAGTCGCGACTGGCACTGAAGCAATGGATCAAGCCGGTAAAGGCCCCCTTTCCCATTTCGTCGACCAGGATCGCAGCGGTTTCGTCGTCGGCATCGCGCGTATGGACGATCAAGGGCAGGCCGCTTTGCCGGGCGGCCTGGATATGGATTCGGAACAGGTCCCTCTGGATCTCACGCGGACTGTGCTCGTAGAAATAATCGAGTCCGGTTTCTCCGATACCGACCACCTTCGGCCCCTCGGCCAACGCGATCAACCGATCCGCGCTGGCGCCCATGGCCGCCGCCGCCTCATGCGGATGGATGCCGACGCTGCACCAGATGCGATCGCTCTTTTCGGCGACGGCCCGCACCGCGTCGAACCGGTCCAGCCTGGTCGATATCGTCAGCATCTTGTCGATTCCCGCCGCCCGGGCGCGCGCCAAGGTCGCGTCGAGATCCTCGGCGAATTCCGGGAAATCCAGATGGCAATGGCTGTCGATCAGCACGCTCACGTCTCCTCGCTCGCCGCTTCGTCCTGCTCGACCATCCGGGGAAAGACCCCCGACGGCGGCGGCAGGCTTGTGCCCGCCGGCACCATCCGGTCGAAATCCGCGAAGCTGCGATGTCCTTCATCGACGCCAAGCTGGTCGAGCAGCGTCGCCATGACGCCCGGCATGAACGGTTGCAGCAGCAAGGCCACGCGGCGCACCGTCTCGGTCGTCACGTGAAGGACCACCGCCATGCGCGACGGATCCGATTTCTTGAGCGCCCAGGGTGCCTGATGGTCGATATAGACGTTGGCGGCCCGGATCACCTGCCAGATCGCCTCCAATCCCTCATGAAACAGCTGGCGATCCATCGTGTCGCGAACCATGGCCAGCAATGATCCGGCGTAGTGAAGCAGGACATCGTCCTCGGCCGTCAACGGAGTTCCGGCGGGCATCTTGCCGTCCAGATTGCGGGCGACCATCGACAGCGTCCGCTGCGCCAGATTGCCGAGTTCGTTGGCCAGCTCGCCGTTCAGCCGGCCCATGATGGCACGGCGCGAAAAATCCCCGTCATTGCCGAAGGGCACCTCGCGCAGGAGAAAATAGCGGACGGGATCGAGACCGTAATCCGCGATCAGGCGAAACGGATCGATCACGTTGCCCAGCGATTTCGAGATCTTCTGGCCCTCATTCGTCCACCAGCCGTGGGCGAAGACGCGCCTCGGCGGCGCCAGCCCCGCCGCCATCAGGAAAGCGGGCCAATAGACCGCGTGGAAGCGCACGATGTCCTTCCCGACCATATGCAAATCGGCGGGCCAGAACCGCGCATATTCGCCGGCCTTATCCGGGTAGCCGACGGCCGTTATGTAATTGGTCAGCGCGTCGAGCCAGACATACATGATGTGCGCCGGGTCTTCGGGCACCGGCACGCCCCATTTAAACGAGGTGCGCGACACGGACAGATCCTGCAATCCGCCTTTGACGAAGCTGATCACTTCGTTCCGGCGCGAACTGGGGCCGATGAAGTCGGGATTGGCCTCGTAGAAAGCGAGCAGACGATCCTGCCACGCGGACAGCCGGAAGAAATAGGACGGCTCCTCCACCCATTCGACCGGGGCGCCGGTCGGAGCGATCTTGCTCCCGTCCGGCCCCGCGATCAGTTCGCTTTCGCCCCAGAACGCCTCGTCGCGCACCGAATACCAGCCGGAATAGGCACCGAGATAGATTTCCCCCCGCGTCCTTAACTCGGTCCAAAGGGCTTGGCAGGCCACAATATGCGCGGGATCGGTGGTGCGAATGAAATCGTCGTTCTAGAAGTTCATCGCTTCCGCCAGGAGCCTGAAATTCCTCGACATCTTGTCGGTGAAAGCCTGCGGCGACATGCCCGCCGCAACCGCGGATTTCTCAACCTTCTGGCCATGCTCGTCGGTGCCCGTCAGGAATTTGACGTCGAAGCCGTCGAGCCGCTTGAAGCGAGCCAGCACGTCGCAGGCCAGGGTCGTGTAGGCATGGCCGATATGAGGGTTGTCATTCACGTAATAGATCGGGGTTGTCACATAATAGGGGCGGTCGCCCGACATTTGCACTCTCCGATTGGGTCCCCATGGTCCATGAACTGGCGCGTGAGGATGGGCTTTTGGTTTGATTCAGCGTCCGGATTTGGCGCGGCGAAGCGGTGTGGCCATCGTCCTAGAATGTCGCCCTTGAGCGCCCTCTCTTCAAGTGCCGGAATCTTACGACCGGCAAAGGCTCTCTATCGCGAGAAACGCATTGAGAAGGCTCTGGCGACGGTCGAGATTGATGGCCTCGGTCCGTTCGAAGGAATGATTGGTCTTTTCCCACAGCTCGATCCAGCGATCAAGATCGGCGGTGGGAATAAGGCCCGGCTCGCCTCGCGCCACCCGGGCGATGGCGCCGCTCAGCCAGCCGCTCAACAAGCGCGCCACGATGCGCAGGCTTCCTTCCGACCGTCCCCCTGCCTCGGCGAAGGCATGCAGCGCCTCGACATTCATGCGAGGCAGGGGCTCCAGGAGCGCGATCATTCCCCGGTACAGGGCCAGTCCGTCACCCTGAGCCAGAGCCAGAGCGTCTCCAATGCTGCCGGGCGCGAGACGCGCCAGCTCCAGGCGGTCCGGCTTTGGCAGATCGGGCAGGTATTTCGCCAGCAATTCAAGAAGGGTCGCTTCGGATAAGGGCTGCAGCACAAGCGTCCGGCAGCGCGACCGGATCGTTGGCAAAACGTTGCCGGGCGAGTGCGAGATCAAGAGAATCAACGCATTCCTTGGCGGTTCCTCAACAATTTTTAGAAGTGCATTGGCGCCATGCCGATTCAATTCGTCCAATGAATCGACGATCACGACCCGCCATCCTCCTTCGCCGGGGGTCAGCGACAGAAAGCTCCCGACCGAGCGCGCCAATTCGGCCGGAATGTCGCTCGGGAGCTTCCCGCCCTTGGCGGGGTCGGGCAGCCGTTCCAGGACCTTCAAATCGCTGTGGCCGCCGGAGGCAATGCGGCGGAATACAAGATTGTCCGGCGACATCGTCAAGTTCAACGCCTCGTTATCCGCGAACAATCCCTGCGTGGCTCCCGCCCCGCCATGCGGCACCCCGCCATGTGACAGGGCGAATCGCGCGATCCGGAAGGCGAGGGTCGCCTTTCCGATTCCACGCGGGCCGGAAATCAGCCAGGAATGAGCCAGGCGACCGCCCGACCACGCATCCAGAAAAGCCCGCTCGGCTCCCCTATGCCCGGCCAGATCGACCGCGAGCCTGGGCGAAAGTAGCGCCTCTTCGGCCGATTCGGTCATGCCGTGCCGGTGCCCAGCCTGGAGAGGACAGCATCCAGGATCGCGACCTGCACATCGTCGGCGGATGCGGTTCCATCGATCACGACGCATCGCTTCGGTTCGCGCCGCGCGATTGCAAGAAAGCCCATTCTCAATCGCTCGTGAAAATCACGATCCATCTGTTCGTAGCGGTCTTCACCGCCACCTCTTTCAATGGCTCGTCCGAGTCCGACAAGCACCGGCACGTCGAGAACGAGGGTGATATCCGGCGCGAAATCTCCGACCGCCACCGTGTAGAGGCGTCGGATCGCGGAGATCGACATCTTGCCGCCATAGCCCTGATAGGCCACGGTCGAATCGGCGAAACGGTCGCACAACACCCATTCGCCGCGTTGAAGCGCGGGCCAGATGGTGGTGACCAGATGGTCCCGCCGCGCGGCGAAATTCAGCAGGGCTTCGGAGATCGCATCCCAGCGGCCCGTGGTTCCCGTTACCAGCAAAGTCCGGATGGATTCCGCACCTGGCGACCCTCCGGGTTCCCGGGTGGTGAGGATGGAAAGGCCTTTTTGGCGCAAGCTTGCGGCCAGCCTTGCGATTTGGGTGGATTTACCGGCCCCCTCGCCGCCTTCGAAGGTGAGGAATCGGCCTCGCTCCGGCATCCGTCAGCCGCTGGAACCGTGAACGAAGTGTGCGAGAGCGGCGGAGATGCGTCCGAAGAATCCGATCTTCGCGACCGACGCGGTGGCCACAAGCGGCACTTCGATCGCGGCCAGCCCGGGGGCCTCCATTTTAAGCGTTCCGACCTGCTGGCCCTCCTTGATCGGAGCGGGAATCGGCTCGTCATACACGACGGACACCTTGACCGCGTTCGACGTCGCTCTCGGCACGGTCATGACCACAGCCCTGGCGACGGCCAGCGATACCGAAGGCGCCTGCCCGAGCCAGACCTTGGCGTCGGCGACGACGGCGCCGGCCTTGTAGGGGTGCAAATCGGTGAATTCCCGGAAGGCCCAGTCGAGAACAGTGGCGGATTCGGTGGTGCGCGACTTCATCGAAGGCAGTCCGTTCAAAACCAGGATGACCCGGTGACCATCGCGCACCGCCGAGCCGGTCAGGCCGTAGCCTCCCTCATCGGTATGTCCCGTCTTCAGGCCGTCGGCGCCGACATGGTCGTAAAGCAGAGGATTGCGGTTGCCCTGCTTGATCTTGTTGTAGGTGAAGTCCATCTCGCTGAAAATCGAATAATATTCAGGAAAATCATGGATCAGGCGCGTGCCAAGGGTGGCGAGATCGCGCGCTGTCATGACGTGGCCGGGCTCCGGCCAGCCGCTGGCATTCTTGAAGACGCTGTTGGTCAGGCCGATCGATTTCCCCTCCCGGGTTCCCTGTTCGGCGAAGGTTTCCTCGCTGCCCCAAATTCCCTCGGCCAGGACCGAACACGCATCATTGCCGGATTGCACGATGACGCCGCGCAGCAAATCGGAGACCGAAACCCGGGAATTCAGCGGAAGGAACATCAGGGACGCGTCGGTTTTGTAGAATTTCTTCCATGCCCGTTCGCTCACCGTGAATTCATCGGTCAATTTGAGCGATCCCGCCTTCAGCCTTTCGAACACCATGTAGACAAGCATCAGCTTGCTCATCGACGAGGGAGCCATCAACTGGTCGGCATTCTTCTCCATCAGCACGGTCCCGGTATCGTAATCCAGGACGAGGGCTTGTCGGGCCGCGGTGTCGATCGGCTCGGAGCGCGCCGGCAAGCCTGCAAGCAAGCCGGGCAACAAGACCAGAACGAGAAGCGCGGGATATCGGAATATTGTTGATCTCAACATGAATCCTCAGATGACAGGTGACGGACATTTCCAGGGACACGGTTCACGTCAGGGCGCGTGTCCTCGCGCTCCGGTCCCGAATTTCGGTCGATCCGAATTTGGGTCCGGGACATCAGCATAGTGCGTCCCGTGTGAGTCGGCGCCCCAATTTCGACGAATTTGAACGGGTCACGCCCGAAACCATCACACGAGACGAAGCATTCATCAATCGACAACCAGGCGGGCCGAAGGGAAGCCCGAATTGATGACTTTCTCCAGCATCGAATCGGCCTCCTGCAAGGTCGGGATGGGGCCGACCCGAACCCGGAACAAGGTGCCCTCCTTGGTCTCCACCTGACTGAGTACGATCGGTCCCACGGGTGAAAGCTTCGCACCGAGCCGATTGGCATTGTCATATTTTGCGAAGGCGCCCGCTTGTATGAACATCTGGGTAGGCTTGACCGGTCTCAGCTGGACGACCTCGGACACCTTCTGGACATTGGGTGGCGGAAGGATGGGAGAACTGGCCGCCACCTTGACCTGCTGCGGGCTGGGCGAAACCGGCTTGGGCTGATCCTTGCTGCCGGGTGCAGGAAGGGTTTCGGCGGAAACCTGGCTGCGCGGCGCAGCGTTCGGGGGCGGCGGGCCTTCGGTCGCGGCAACCGACGTGCCGTTCAGTTGCTGCTTCAACGCCATGCTTTCCTGGGGAAGGATCTCCACCCGAACGCGCGCCGTCCCCTGCTGATCGAAACCCAAAAGCTGGGCCGTGCGGCGCGATACGTCGAGAATCCGGCTATGTGCGAAGGGTCCGCGGTCGTTCACCCGCACGACGAGCGAACGGCCGTTTTCGAGATTGGTAACGCGAACCAGGGACGGCAAAGGCAGGGTCCGATGCGCGGCCGAGACGTCATTCTGGTCGAACACCTCGCCATTGGCGGTGGATTTCTCATGGAAATTCGGGCCGTACCATGAAGCGATGCCGGTTTCGTTATAGGCGTAATCCTCGGCCGGATAATACCATACGCCCTGGATCTGATAGGGATCGCCAATCTTATAGACGCCGTGTTTGGGGGATGATTGGGGCGCGGTGGCCTCCTTGATCGCTACGCTGGCAAGCTGTGTTTCCGCGCAACCGCCCACCAGCAGGCTCCCCGCGATCAGAACACAGAGTTCGATACGTGACCGAGCCCGCAGCATCTAGTGATGCACCCCCAAACGCTGGATAGATGTTGTAGATTAGCGCCTAGTTAAGCGATCGGCAAGAGTTCCCGCAGCCAAAGCGAAATAGGTGGAGCGGTTCCACTTCATCAGCACGCGAAAATTATCATAGACGAGATAGGCCGGTCCGGGAGTCTGCGCTCCTCCCGTCTTCGAATCGGCTCGAATGAGCGAGGCTGGAATGGCACTTTTGGGCAAGGGCCCGCCATCCGCGCGCCTGACCCCGAGCCTCGCCCACTCCGTCACGCTTTTCTTCACATCCAAGCCGAACAAGGACGGATCGAGGGTGTCGCGGATTTTCACCGCCCTGCCCCATAATTCCGATTTGTTCCAGCCCAATTGCTCGAGATAATTGGCAGCCGAGGCGAATACGTCTTCCGCTTTGCCCCAGATGTCGGCGCGGCCGGTCCCGCTCCAGCTTTGCGCATATTTGAGATAAGTCGACGGCATGAACTGGCACTGCCCCATCGCGCCGGCCCAGGAACCGGTCATGCGGCTGGGCGCGACACCGGACTCATCGACGATCCTCAACGCATTGATCAATTCGTCGCGGAAATAGGCGCTGCGGCGGCCGTCATAGGCCAAGGTAACCAGCGCGCCAAATACCGGGAAACCTCCGGTTACCCGTCCGTAATCCGTTTCGATGCCCCACATTGCCGCGACCACCGGGGCTGGAACGTGATAGCGCGCGGCCACGTGCGACAGCACGCTCCGGTGGATGGCGATCAGCTTGCGCCCCTTTGCCACGCGTTCCGGGCTGACCACGCGTTCCAGATATTGCGGAAAATCGAGGGTGAATTCGGGCTGCTGACGATCCAGATCCAGAACCCGCGAGATCGGCTGGACGCCGTCCAGCGCGGCGTTGAACGAAGCATCGCTTATGCCGTGTGCGCGCGCGGCGACTTTCAGGCCCGCGAGCCAGGTGGGAAAATCCTGCTGTGTCGTTTCGGCCGCCGCGCACACCCCCGCCATCATCGACGGCACCAAGTAGGCGAAGACGGCCAGACGGATCAGGCTATGTGAGATGCGGGCTATCATGAGCGGCGGGAGAATAGCCGATCCGAACGCCAAATCCACCTTAGAATAGAGAGGCGTCAAAACCTGTGATGGAGCTGCCTCCCGCCAGAATGGCCGCTCCAAGCGCTTTGGTCTGTGGCATCAGGCGCGCCATGAAGAATTCCGCGGTGCCAAGCTTCGCGCGATAGAATCCACCGGAATCGGTGTTCGTCAAAATCTTGGCATTGGCGATTCTCGCCGTGCGACACCACAGATAGCCCAAAGCCAGCAGCCCGAACATCCTCAGATAATCCGTTGCCGCGGCCGCGGATTCGTCCGGATCGGACTGCCCGGCGGTCAGGATGTGATCTGTTGCCTCGCGGAACGTATCGAACGAGGACGAAAGACCTGCGATCATGGCGGGTGGCGTGGTTGAGCCCTCGCGATTTCGAATGAAGGCGGCGACCGGGTCCAGAAATGTTCGCAATATGCGGCCGGACTGCGCCCCAATCTTGCGTTTGACCAGATCCAGCGCCTGGATTCCATTGGTGCCCTCATAGATCTGGCCGATCCGGGCGTCGCGCACGAGTTGCTCCATGCCATTTTCGCGGATATAGCCGTGTCCGCCGAAGATTTGCATCGCCAGATTCGCCGATTCGAAGCCCAGATCTGTGAACAAAGCCTTGGCGATCGGCGTGGTGAGCGCCACGAAGTCGTCCGCAATCTGGCGCCGATCCGGATCGGGGTGACGACGGCGCATGTCGAGCTCACGCCCTATCCAACCCGCGAGCGCGCGGCATCCTTCGGTATAGGCGCGGATGGTCAACAACATGCGCCGCACATCCGGATGAACCAGGAGCGGGTCGGCCGGACGATCCGACGGACCGAGTCGGACCGTCGCGCGGCCCTGAAGGCGGTCGCGCGCATAGGCGAGCGCCCCCTGATACGCGGCCTCGCCGATGCCGACGCCCTGCATTCCCACCGAGAGCCGCTCGGAATTCATCATGGTGAACATATGCTTCAGGCCCTGGTGGGGCGAACCCACCAGCCAGCCTGACGCGTCATCGAAATTCATCACGCAGGTCGCCGAGGCCTTGATGCCCATCTTGTGCTCGATCGAGCCACAGGCCAAGCTGTTACGGCGACCCGGCGCACCGTCGTCTCCAACGAGAAATTTAGGCACCAGGAACAAGCTGATCCCCTGGGTTCCAGAGGGCGCGTCGGGCAAACGGGCCAGTACCAGATGGATGATGTTCTCGGCAAGATCGTGTTCGCCGCCGGTGATGAACATCTTGGTCCCGCTGATCGCATGGCTGCCATCCGCGCGGGGTTGGGCGCGCGTGCGAATCAGGCCGAGATCGGTGCCGCACTGGGGTTCGGTCAGGCACATCGACGCCGTCCAGCTGCCATCGACCAAATGACCGAGATAGGCGCTCTTGAGCGAGTCGGAGCCATGAGCCGCCAGTGTCTGATAGGCGCCGAAGGTCAAACCGGGATAAAGGCTGAACGCGAGATTGGCCGAGCACATCACTTCGTCCGTCAGGACCTGAAGCGAATGCGGCATTCCGGTCCCGCCATGCTCCGCGTCGCAGGCCAGGGCGGTCCAGCCACGCTCTCGAAAGGCGCGATATGCCGCCGGGAAGCCATCGGGCGTTCGCACTTCGCCGTTCGAGAAGCGGCAGCCTTCCTCGTCTCCCGAATGATTTAGCGGATGGAGAATGTCCTCGCAGAATTTCGCCCCCTGCTCCAGGACTTCGTCGAGCAGATCGGGTGTGAATTCCTCGAACCCAGGCAAGGCCATGAGCTCGGAATCGTCATGTAGTTCGTGCAGAACAAAACGCATGTCGCGCAAAGGCGCATGATAAGGCGGCATCCGGGCCCCACCCTTCGACTATTCCTTCACGAATTGTATATTATAGCCGATATGCTTGAACGCCGTTTTTAATAAAATGCCATCGGAGCCGTACCAAAGATCGCGCACTTCGTCTCCGGACATGTGAAAACGTTCCGCCGGAGTCGTGCCACCGCCGACCGAAACCGGCTCGGTCCCCTTGTCTTCGGCCCGCACCTTCATCGGATCGAGGTCGATGATACTGAACACCGAGGTCCGGGTCATGTCGTCCCGATGCCAGATGCTGAAGGGCGCGGCGTCACCCGACAGCCTGGCTTCCGGTTTTGCATCGAGTTGGGCCAGGATGGCATCTCCGGACCGATGCGCCTGGATATGATGGATTTCACCGTCGTCATTGGTGTCCGCCACGTAGCTATCGAGCTTTCCATCCCTCCATATCTCGGAATGGGTGTGATGGTAGGTGTAGGACAGGAACAGCATCGACACATGGCTGTCGGTGGTCACGTCAACTTTCGTCGCGCCATTTTGCTGAGAGATATGATATGTTTCTTCACCGATCTTATCTTTCTCCATAATGATCGCATAACGAAACGTGCGATCGCCTTCCATACCCCAGGCGACCCGAGCGAGCATGAACGGCGCCGCAGCGACGTTGAGCAGGCCGAAACCCGCCAGACCGAGAGACGTGGCCTTCATTGCAGCGGCGCCGCGCGCTCGCGCCGGCCGAACCGGCTCGAGGCGGTATCGTCCAGTCTCACCTGGATATGAGCCAAGCTGTCGTCGTCCTGCCGGCCGACCACTTCGCCGTTCCGGTAAAGCCACGCAATGGCGGCGCCATCGGATAGCGGGATATCGAGATCGACGACAGAACGGTGACCGGAGAGTTGACGGTCGAACAGAGCCAGCAAATCGGCCAGCCCCTCTCCCATGATCGCCGATACGGGGACCGCGAGATCCTGGCGCATGGAATGATTGACCACTTCCATTCTGCGGTCGGCAGGCAGCAGGTCGATCTTGTTCAGCGCCTCCACCAGGCCCTGATCGATCGGATCGTCCAGTCCCAATTCTCTCAGGACAGTCTCGACATCGGATCTTTGTGCCTCCTGATCGGGATGGGACGCATCGCTGACATGCACAAGCAGATCGGCTTCCAACACCTCTTCCAGCGTTGCACGAAAGGCGGCGACGAGCTCGTGCGGAAGATCCGATACGAAGCCCACCGTGTCGGACAGGATCGCCTTGCGCCCCGAAGGAAGCGTCAAAGCCCGCATCGTCGGATCGAGTGTTGCGAACAACTGATCCTTGACG
>Ga0206992_1076_pt1 | contig 20826 bp, 14 predicted proteins | sample Alteio_BWMinCont_6_FD_153267 | JGI IMG/M metagenome (GOLD analysis project Ga0206992, IMG submission 153267) | Enriched cells from forest soil in Barre Woods Harvard Forest LTER site, Petersham, Massachusetts, United States -... | ecosystem: Environmental > Terrestrial > Soil > Temperate forest >... | reverse complement strand
CCGTGACATTCTTCCAGGTATTACCATGGTCATAGCTGATAGCCATGAATGAATAACAGTCTGAAGAGCTCAAAGCGACGTGGTAGAGTGGAAAAATTAAATTATTTCCGTCAACAAAGATTTTGTTGCGGTCAAAAGTTCCGGCATTCGAAAACAATAGAGAGGGTTCTGACCATGATACACCAAGATTGTACGATACCAGTTCCCAAACTGTTGCAGTTACTTCATCCTGTGGGAAGGTTGGATGGGTCATTGCGGTTTGTTGTGAATGGTACAAATGCAAAACTTGGGTGAATGGATTATAAAAGAGAACCGGATTTTGGTTCGAATAACCTACACGCTGCGAGACCATGCGTGCTGGATCCCATTGGTTAGCACCTGATTTCAGAACGGCACAATAAATAGCGGTACCAGATTCTCCTTCATTTCCGGAAAAATAGGCCATCACCAAATCATTGTTTGGCAATTTTTCAATAGTAGATGCATGCATTTGCGAACTGGTTTGTGGCATGTAGGCACTCATCCTGTTGGCTCCGTCGGGCCTGATAACTCCATCGTATTGCGGCATAATAATAATAGATGTATAAATGCTATTTGTTTATATTAAATTCATATTTTTGAATAAAAAAATTGAAAATTATTTAAATGATGAATAATTCATTTATTTATTAATAGTAGTATTAATATGACTGAAACTGTATTGGTAGACGGAAACAATAAGACAATTAACAAAGATGACATTGATGTAGTTTTGTACCATGGCTCATGCTCCGATGGTTTTGGGTCTGCATTCATTGTATGGTACTATTTCAAGAAACAACAACAAATGGAAAAACTTGGTTCGATAAAATTCATTCCGTGCCACTATCTGAAAGATAACGATCTTTCCCAAGATTTTTTGCAAAAAATGGCAGACAAAAATATACTAATGTGCGATTTTACATACAAATATAACCAAATGGTCGAACTTATCAAAGTTTCGAAATCATTTATGGTTTTGGACCACCACAAAACTGCCGAAGAAAATCTCCAGACAGTACCTCCAAATTTGAAAATTTTTGATATGAAGAAGTCGGGAGTAGGACTTACTTGGGAATTTTTCTTTCCCGAGGAAGTAATTCCAAAATTTTTGGCACACATACAGGACAGGGATCTTTGGATAAACAAATTACCATTTAATTCGGAATTTATAACTTTCTTTTACGAACAAGAATTTGATTTTGAAACATGGGAAACATATTTGGACGACTCGCAACTAACGAAAGCAATAGCTATTGGCACATATTGGATGGAATACAAAAATATTATTGTTGACCAAATTGTAAAAAAGACATCGTATATTATCCAAAAAATTGACAACCAATTTATGATTGTGCTGTACTGCAACTGTCCGAATTTTAAATCAGATGTTGGCCATGTTGCCCTCAAAAAATTTCAAATTGGAGATTTTTCATGTGTTTGGGACTACAATCTTTACAAAAAATATACATGCTACAGCTTGAGGTCAACGGACGACCGGGCAGATGTATCAAAGATTGCGAACAAATTTGGAGGTGGTGGACACAGAAATGCATCTGGAATTGTGTTTCCTGGATTATCGCAGATACTTCCTTTTGCTGAAGTACCGGACCACGATATATGTTCTCTGCTGATGAGCGGAAAAAAAGGGCATATGAAATTAAAAGGAAATGAATATACATATACCCTTTTCAAAGTAGAAAATATTTCAAACGAGTGGCTGGAGGATGACTATTTTGACCTAATCAAACGGAAAAATAGTGATTCCACATTTATTATTTTTGGAAAAATAGTTCTAGATTTCAACGAAAACAAACAAGCCGTACCGATAAACGAGTTCGTTGTATATTATAACGAAAAGAATTTGAATAAACTTGAAAAACAGCTACAATATTATATTTTCATGAGGGACGAAATGGTTGTATTCAGGAGCGAAAAAGATCTTCCAGACTTATTTGACGAAACAAACGACAAATGTGTAATTTTTAATAAAGATTTTATAGATAGTTCGAACGAAAATTCGGATGAAAGTGGCGATGAAGAATAATTAGTTCACCTAAAATAATTTTTAGGCGTACTACTTTAGATATGATTTGATATCAAATTTTATTAATTTTTTGTGAAAAAATAGTACATACAAAAATCCTGCAATAATTCCACTCAAATGTCCTTCGAAACTTATGCCTGGTGCAAGAATTTGTGGCAGGATACTAATTATTAGACCAATTGTTGTTATTCCTGCACTCTTGTTTAGCAGGAAGAAATATATAACAATGAGACCAAATATTACGCCCGAAAATCCAACCGTATATTTTTTTCTGGACGGAAATATTTTATGTATTGCATACAATATGATGCTAGAAAATATCCAAATAAACACCATTGCCAACAAAAATTGTGCGCTGCCCATTGCATTTTCCAAAAATGATAAACTATAAAATGAAATTGCATTCGCCGCTAAATGTGCAATATTGGCATGGTAAAATGCGCGCAAAGGATAGTCAATTAGATCAATATGTGTGCTGTAAAAATTTAAATGTGTAAAAAAAACAAGAATAATTATACCGAGAATAATATAAGAGACTATGCGCATATACAATTAATAATATTTTAGTTTCGAAAAAATTGATTAATTTATTACTTTAAATAATTAATCAAGTATTAAAATATTAAATGTATTTGAGCAAAGAGGCACTCGATGTAATAAATAGTCTGGAAAATGATGATTTTGAAATTTTACAATCAAAGCACAAAAAATATTCCGAAGAGTATAACAAAAAATTAAAATTTATTTATAATTTTTCACAAAACAGCGAAAACGTAGTTGATGGTTTGTACTACATACCAAATTACCTTACAAATGACGAAATTATGTTAGTCAAAGAAAAAATTAAAAATGAAATAAAATTTAGTCCAATTTCTAATTCTTATAATTCAAGGAAAGTAGCACATTTTGGTTATTACTATTCGTACAACAGGTCCGGGCTGAAAGAGGCTCCGGCCATACCAATTTACCTATTTGATTTGGTATCTCCCGGAAGAATAAATAGTTCACTCAAAGAAAATATAATTAGCACAAATTTTGACCAACTAATCATAAACGAATATAAACCAGGACAAAAAATAGCATACCACATAGATCATGTTTCGCAGTTCGGACCAATAATAGCCTGTATATCGGTTGGATCCGAAATTTATATGAATTTTAAATATCAGGATATCGAGAAAAAGATCAAGATAGAGGAGGGCTCTCTATATATAATGAGTGGTGATGCCAGATATAAATGGATGCATTCGCTCACGAATAGTACCAACGACAACCGGTATTCTCTGACATTTAGAACTGTTTTAAGTAAATAAATTTATTTATTTATTATCAACCGGTTCCAAATAAATTGTATCACTTTTTTTATGGTAAGATATGCCAGTATTTTCGTCCAAATAGAGAAAATATATCATAATTCCTGGGCAATGTATATATTGTGGGTTTGGTTTTTTGCAACTTCTGTGGTAGAGAATTTTTGAAAATTGTATGTTGAATTCTTCATACAATTCTCTTTTTGCACATTCGAATGATGTTTCTTCGTTGTCTTCGTACCATTCTCTTTTTCCGAATGATATCGAATATGTTGTCTTGTTGGTGTTCTCTTCCGATTCCAGACCTACAATAGTATACAAATTTTTGTCGAGACTTTTGGTTTCATTACTATCCATAAATATTTGGGTAAGGAATCCCATTGTGGATCTATCAATTTTGAACATATTCCCAATTTTCACAAAAAAAAGTTTTGAAAATTCTGTTTTTGTAACATTTTCGTTGAAACATTGTGAAATACATTTTGTTTGGTGTTCATCTCCGATAATAATAAAACCAGAATTACAAGTGGTCATATCAACCAACAATTGATCATTGCAAAAACAAATTGATGTGATTTCTCTAACCATTTTTCTAATTTTTATACTTTTTCTTTTTGACCAGTCATATTTTTTAAAATAGCACATAATATATTTTCTCGATTCATATGTATTTGTATCTTTAAACATATTTTTGATAATTTGGTCAACAACTTTTTTGTTGTCAGTATGCTCGTCTGATCCCTTTATTACACAAATGAATTTTGGAGATCCGTTACTAATTTCGTCGTCCCATATTTTTTCAATAATACAAATAATTTTTGTTGTAATTATATTATATTTAAGTATTCGTCGCCGGATTCTTTTACATGTACATTTGTCCGGATAATGGATACGGATTGGATAATCAATTTTCACACTGCATGATTTTTCTTTTTCCATGAATATTCTTTCCACGAATTGAAAAATAATATAGTGAAATATATTAATAATGAGAATATATTAATGTTTAAATTTCAATTTTTATAAAAAATTGAAATTTAAACATTAATTTAATATAAAATTTTTTTATCCATTTATTCATTAGTACTAGCTAGAGATGCATCATCGACGTATTAGTAAGAAAACACCAAATGATATAGTTGACGAAATGAATAGATTTAATTTGTCCAATGATAATTTTTTTTCGAATAGATTTAAAAATATTTATACAAATATAAACAATATGGACAAAAATTTTGGAAATTCTGTTTTTGGTAACAATGGTATATCACCTGATTTAGGATTGCCAAATATATTAGATTTTGGTTTAGACGTTAATACCATACGTCCATTGACGCAGTCACCGTCGCTTCCAAAAAATTTGAATTTTAATCATCCAATTACAAAATCTAATACAAATACAAATACCACTCCAAACAAATATAGTGATATGAATTCGAAGCTACCCCAATTTGCAGAACAGCGAAAAAATATAAAATTGTCCGAAAAAAAGTGTGGAATCAAAGATCTTGTAGAACAAAGTAAATTTGCACGACCATTCAGTTATTTAAAACAGCAAGAAGAAGATACAAAACAAAATTCTAAAAAGAAGACAGAAATTCCTGTTAACAAAATTGAAACGATACAACCACAAGGCAAAGATGAAATACAACATTCTATTAGAAAAGAAGTTGAAATGGAACAGTTCATTGGAAAAGAAACAGAAATTCCAATTACTAAAAATGTAATACCAGTTTATAAAGAAGACGTCGTCGTCGTTGAGCAAAAATCGGAGCCATCCGAACCTGAAAAGGAAAATTTGGATACATGTCCAATAGCCAATGATAAAATGCAATATATTATAGATAACGAAATTTTGTCAGTTAGTAAAAGTTTTACCGAATTGGATATAAAAAAAATTGATAATAAAAATCATGATAATAATATAGTAGACATGAATAGTAGACAAATACAAAAGATGAATGAAATAGTAGAAGAAATGGTATCCCCTGCAACGAATAACCCCGAACCTGTTGTGGACATGTGTTCTACACAGAATGCACCAAATGCACAAAATGCACCAAATGTACCTTTTGTACCTTTGTTGGTAAATAATTCGGTAGCAGATAACAAAACACCTGATTCCAAAAATGAAAATAGTGAATGGACCCCCCTTACCATAGATCTGATTGGAATATCATTAAAGGTTGTGGGAGATTTGCCAATTAATGCAAAACTTAAAATTGTTAACAACTGCTATTTGGCAGAGGACAACAGCTACATCGGATCAATTTCAAGATATTCAAGTGGACAAAGCAGGGATAAAATTATAAGTTTTCTTGACCATCTTTTTTCTGAAACTGAACGCAATATTTGGGAAATTCTTGGCGACATAAGGACAGGAAAAAATGTTAACAAAAACATATCAATACTGCAAGGAACTGTTTCCAAAATACATATTTTCGTGCACAGGTATGAATATATGAGGAACGTTTATAAAACGGACAGTGGAGCATTTGCACGTTTAGGCATAATTCGGGATAAATTTCATACATTCCTTAACACACTTTTCCGCGACGTGACGCTTCCCGAAAAAGATAGAAATTCGATATAAAGTAACCGGCAGATATATGTTTGGTAAAAAAAATTGATTTTTTAAATATCTAATATGTTTACTAGATATCTAAAAAAATTATTAAAATGAACAAACAATTTACTCATAAAGTAGCTTGCTATGACTGCGGTGAGGAGGTCTGGGACCTAAAATTACACCGCAATATGTGTCCCAAGTCAAGGAAAAATAAAAGTTTGGTTACGAATGCAATGGAACCAAAATCCCAACTTGCTAAGGAAGCCGAGGACAAAAGAGAAAACGAAATTGATATATTTTTTCTGTTAGATGTGTCCGGATCAATGGACGGATATAAACTGTCCGAAAGCAAAAGAGTTCTTTCAGACATTGTGAACAAACTTGACGGTCATGACCGGTTTTCTATCATCACATTTGACACAGATGCATATCTTAAACTGAAACCCCATCCTGTTCGCAAAGTAAAACGTGAAATTCCTGAAACACTGAACAGAATATTTGCCAAAGGCGGTACGGCCATGTATGACGCCATACATCTGGTTTATGACCAGATTAAGGACAAATCCAAAAAATCGGTCATCATCGTTCTTACGGATGGAGAAGACAATTCGTCCAAAAAAACATTACAAAGTGTTTTTGCAAGGGCAAGCGAATATACAAATATTTCGCTTAATATTCTTTATATTAGTAGCGATAACAACCATTTGCAAATATACAAGGAACTTTGTGAAAAAATTAAAGGCAGATATGATACAACCAATGAAAAAGAAATTTATGATAAATTTTTGAAATTTTCCATCGAAGTAATCATTAAAATAAAAACGAATAATTAAATAATAATATATAAATATTATAACTTGATTAAAAATGGAACACGAAAATGGAATAGTCAATGTTATCATTTTTGAAAATAGGAAAGGAATATGGACTGCATATGTTTCGTTAATGAAAATTTTTAAATATCTAGTTGGAACTAAAAAATATTACCAAATAGATATTACAGAAATTGTCAACAAAACTGAAAATGAAGTTTCTAAAATATTTATCGAAAAATTCGGAAAAAATCCGGACAACATAATTTTATTTTTGAACAAAATTACAAAATTAGATGGTTTAAATATACCTATTTCAGCAAAAATAAATGTAATAGTTGATGATCTGCACCAAAAAGATGAAGACAAAATTAATAAAATAATTGAATTTCGTAGGTGCAGCAGAATATTTTCAACGTATGCATATGTGTTTCATAAATTCTATAGCAAGGATGATATTGGCGGTATACCAGTATACAATTTTCCTCATTGTGTAAATTATGTTAGCAATTTTAATACAAATCCTTTGGAAAAAATTTTAGTATCCGGAAGACTGAATCCTTTAATTTATCCATTCCGCCAAAAAATGGTAGAAATATCAAAGAACAAAGAGGAAAATGAAGATGTAGACTATCTGCCTGTTGACCACGGTTACAGAATTAGTGAGGACAAATCTGAATACATCTATGGGGACAGATATATTGATTATTTGAATAAATATTTGGTTTGCTTTACATGCGATTCGCGCAAGGAAACACCATACATAGTTAAAAAATTTATAGAAATACCTGCATCGGGAGCCCTACTGTTGGGAGGAAATACAGAAACTAAATCTTATTTTGTAGAATTAGGATTTGTAGACGGAATACATTATATATCTGCATCGATGGAAAATATTGGCGAAAAAATAAAATATGTTCTTGACCCAAAACACAGACCAGAAATTGACAACATTAGGAGAAATGGGTACGAACTAGTTAAATCAAGACATCTTCATACCCACAGAGCAAATTTATTGGATGATGTACTAAATAAAAAATTGATAATATAATTATCTATATATGTCTTAGTATTTGTTGGTAATTAAATATAAAAATGGGAGTGCTGCGTTTGATGACGACACTATTAAAACATCCAGCAACTAAAGATGCTGTGATAGAAAATATTCCTGTAATTGACTGTTTATTGGTAGACTACAATGCAAATATCCATTATGTTCTCCAAAAAACAATAACGGAATTGAATGAAATATTATACTATTCTTACAAAAAAGAAAACAATGTTTTAAATATGGTTGCAGCAAGAATGGTTGACAACAATGTTGGTGAATATAATTTTGAACATGGACTACCAATTGATGACATAAAAAATAGGATGGAAGAGTATGATGATGATTATAAAATTGGGACAACATATAAGGAAATCCGAGAAAATTTGTCCAAAGAGGACAAAATAGTTGAAATACTTTTCCACGAGACAATACTGTATACAAGATTTTTAATTTGTAGTTTGAACAAAGGATGGATCAAAAAAGTATACCTGTCTTTGGACGGAACTCCTTCCATGGCCAAATTGAAAGAACAGCGCAACCGTAGATACATAGGATCGCATATAAATAATATTAAAGAAAATATCGTAAAAAAATTTAGATTCAAAAATACCAATATTTACCAAATTAACTTATTCTACTACAGGTCGATGATTTGTGCCGGAACCAAATTTATGGACAGTATCCAGCAGGCACTATTTAATCTTAATATTGGTCTTGATGTTGATGTTTCTACCATAAATATTAAAGGTGAAGGCGAGAAAAAAATTATTTATGCTATCGACGAACTAAATAAAACAGACAATTATAGCAACTATTGTATTATGAGTCCGGACTCCGATATGCTTATCATGATTGGATTTCTTAGTAACAATGATAAATTTAAAAATAAGAAATTATATAATTTTCGGATTGATTACCAAAAAAATAATCAGTACCAATTTTTTGATCTGAAACAGCTCATCAGCAATTTACAAAATTATTATTCAAAATATTTAAATATGGATATTACAACCAACAGTGTATTTATTGACATATTTTTTATGTTGGTCGTATTCGGAAACGATTTTTTACCAAAATTGGAACCACTAAATGTGAGCCAGCATTTTGATTTTGTTAGTGAAACATGTTTAAAACTGTCGTCATCCGGTCTACAATTTATCATTGATAATAAATTAAATTATAAATATTTGTTGGAATTTTTTAAGTTAATAAATAAAGATATTATTAAAATGTCTATTGAAAAATCATTTAATGATAGGTACACTAATTTTTTTAAACTTTGCAAACAAATGTCCATAACAGACCTCAATAACTCGTACAAGCATCCATCAATAAAACCATTTACTGTAAACTATTTGAATTTTAATGCGTGCTTGAGAACTTTAAATATAGCATTTACAAAATTAATTAACTATTTGAAAAGGGTACATATTAAGCAGGAAGAAGTAGTTGATTTATTAACAGATATACACAAAAATGCGGATGATTCATATTTGATGCTGGTACTGCCGCGCCTTCTCAGGTTCCCGGGTTCGGAATATATTAATTCTGACAGTACTACTTTTTTTAGAAAATTTATTGAATATGTAAACGAATTCGGATTCGAAAATATTAAATTCAGAACAAAACTAATGTTTAAAACATTTGTCCAAAAATCTAAGGAAGGTAAAAATAGTTTTTCTGATTATCTTGGCGAAATTGAAAAAATGGAAAAATCTATGGAACCATACAGGTCTATGTTTAATATGGCCGATATCCAGCTGATGTCATTTGATTTGAAAAATGGAGAATTAGTTGATATGCGCGGAAAATATTATGACATGTATGTCAAAAAAAATATCACCAAAGCGGAAATAGATAATATGGTTTTACAGTACATAACAGGCATTGAGTGGCTGTACCAGTATTATATAAGTGGACAGCACCACGAATGGTCTGGGTGGTATTATGAATTTACACAGCCACCTTTGATTGACGATATTATCGCATACCTTGAGAAAAATCAGGACTGCCAAACTAAAATTAATTCCTTCCTTTCGTCCTGTCCTGAAAATGATATGTCGCTTATGGAACACTATTTGTATGTTACACCAAATGAATATACCAATGCAGGTGTTTCTCCAAACTTGTCGGACGTGGTACATTTGATAGATGGTTTTGGAGCACCATATTTGAACAAATGCCAAATAAAATGGCACGAGTACAAAAAATCCGGCTCCAAATAATGATATTAATCAATTTTTCTGTATTGGTAATTCAGAAAAATTGATTGTAACAAATAAATATACAACAATATAAGATATTGTTAGCTATAATTAATAAATGGGTATCGAAGAATATTTTAGTACGTTGGTCAAAAATAATGTTACATCGACGGCAATTAAATCTAATTTCTCTGATAAAATGCATGTAAACCATTTTCTTATAGATTTTAATTCAATTATCCATGTATCAAGCCAAAAAGTCGTTACAGATATTAATATTTTTTTACAACTTGTCCTAAGAAATTTATACGGCCACCGCGACACAACAAATATTATTTTTACAGAAAAATTCGAAAAATATAATATGCAGGACATCCAAAAAAAAATAACACAAAATTCAGATCCAAATGATGTTGTAGCCATGTTCCAAGAACATTTTAACGAAAAATATGTTGACAAATTAGTTATTACAGCTGTAATTAATACAGTTCTGCATTTGGTGAGAATTTACTGCCAAAATAAATCTCTCGAAACATTGTTGCTAGCAATTGATGGCGTACCATCTAAAGGAAAAATGGTTGAGCAGAGGCAAAGAAGATATCTTGGTGCAATAACAGAAAAATACAAAAAAAAAATTTTAGCAAAATATAAAAATTATTTACTGGAACAGGAAGATTATGTTTATTTGGCAACAGAAAGAGGTATTAAATGGAGCAGAAATAAAATAACACCAGGTACAGCTTTCATGCATAAATTGGTGGCCTATTTGACTAGCGAAAAAATACAATCAAAATTTAAAGTAAATCGTCCAAATTTAAAAATAGTTGTTTCAAGCATGTACGAAGTTGGCGAGGGAGAAAAAAAAATAGTTAATTATGCCAATAAATATTTAAAAAATACAAATGGCACAATAATAGTGTACAGTCCGGACGCGGATATGATTTTGCTGTGCATGTTGTTGCCAACCAAAAATGTATTTATGCTGAGGCACAACCAACAAACATCAACGGTCCAAACCAGTATATATGATCTGATTGATATTGGTATGCTTAAAAATAATATGAGCTACTATATTAACAACCATCCAAGTTACTCGAAAGAAGATTTTGAAACAGACAGAATTATCCGCGATATAGTATGCATGAGCACCTTGTTTGGAAATGATTTTGTTCCCAAAATATTAACAATAAATGTCAAGTCCGGTTTTCAGAGTATTATGGACGCTTATTTAAAAACATTAATTAAATTGAAAGACAAAGGATACTATCTTGTAAAAAATTCTAACAGCCATTTCCGTTTAAATTTTATATTTTTAAAATGTATAATTCGATTTCTGGTACCCGAAGAAAATTATTTTATACAACATAATGATTTGTATGCTAAATATATTAAAATGGACCAAATTAAAAATGCATTTGACTACATGGCAATTAATTCTGAAAATATAGTTTCCATCTTCAACGAATTTCGGCAAGAATATGAAAATTTAAAAAGAGTAATCAAATTTAATGGAAATTTTACATATTTTGAAAAAAATGATGAATTTATGTCCTCCCTCAAAAAAAGTATTATTATGACCATGGACAGCCAAACTACAAATACGGAAATGATAAATCTCCTAAAAAAATATTACTACAAGTACAAAGATTTTCCAAGACTTAATATAAACTTGAACACATGGTCCCACAGCATAGACGACTACAAACATAAACAGGCCCTTAAAGATAAAAAATTGAATGATTACCAGAAAGAAGTATATAAATTCGACAACATGTTGGACGAATACTATATTAAATTTAATGCACAAACACTTGATTTATCACCCGACAAAATTAATAATTACTACAAAAATTATTTTGGAATTGAACTTTTTGATAAAAATAATAAACTAACCAAAGAAGCTGTGCAACTAATGCATGACTATGTTGAAGGAATATTGTGGGTATTTGACTACTATTTTAATGATATAACATATATAAATAAATGGTACTACGAACACGAAAAGGCACCATTGTTGCAACATTTGTTAATATTTTTGGATAATAGTACAGTTGAATATTTTGCCAAAATGTATGAAGACTTGGACAATTATCATATAAAAAATTTGAAAAAATATTTTAATCCAGTTGAGCAACTTATGTATGTATCGCCGATGACGGACGATGTTCTTAAATTGTTGCCATCTAATTATAGAAATTATATTATGTCGGATAATTTGGATCCATTTTTAAAAAATTATTTTGTTGATATTGATGAACTTACAAGCAGGCTCTGGAAAGAAAAAGTATCTAATGATATTGATTGCCATGGAATTATACATTTTAATAAATGTTTGGTAAAATCTATACAAAAGCCTACTGCAACTGATGACGAACTGTTCCTAAAAATAGTCAATAAAGTTAAACCAAATGAGGTATCCACCAAAAGGTCCAAAAATGGTGAACCAAATTTTTAAATTCAGGCAAACAAATCGTCATCAAAATATTTCACAAAATCGTCACGCAAAGTAGAAAAATACAACCAAATCTTTAATTGTCCAACATAATTTAGCAATTCCAAAAATAGTAAATTAGGAACAAACATAATCATTGCCCACATTATCAGTAGAACAAATTTAAAAAAATATATTGCCAATTTGTAAAAAGTTCTTTTGCACCAGTTGAAACACGGATAGAGCGTTTGGTTAGAGGTTGTGAAATAGTAGCAGGTAATTATGTACACTACATTTAAAAATCCAAATATTATCATGAGCACAAAAAATATACTAAAAAATATTATACAAAACATTGCATAAAACATTGAAAATATGGAAGCAAGTACGGCACATGTAACAAATTGGATTCTGCTAGTTATGCTTTTGGCAAAACATTTATAAAATTCTTTTTTGTGGAATGTTTCTACCTGGTCTATCCAATTTTTAACCATTCCTGTGCTAGTCATAAATTCAAAATCACCGTCGTTTGGAAATTTCGTCGACAATTCTCTCAATTCTTCCAAATAAGTCTTGGTAATTATTTGTTCTGTTGAATTATTTTTATTTTCGGATTGCTGTTCGATATCGCTCATAATAACTAATTATATGCCAAAAATAATATTAAAAAATAATAAATAATTCAATTTTTATTGTGTTCATGTTGATAAATGAGTTTCTTAGTCAAAATTAAAAAATTGATTTATTAATTATCTGGAAATCCGTTCATTTATAATGAACCAATTAATTATTTTCTAAAATGAAGTTTGATGATTACCAAAGAAAATTAGAATTTTCTGGTGAAATTTTCGATTATAGTTGCAAAGAAAAATTTATTGACTTCATCACCAAAAATAAACCGATTTATGCTTCACAAGACAACAGAGACAGGATAGAATTTATAGATTACCAACTAATATCAGGTTTTGTACATTATGTAACCGTTCGGCATGTTGGTTGGAGATGTCCATCTGGGTACAGTGATCGCATCCGAGACCAAGGTTCAAGTCAATTATATGAAAAATTTATTTTTCATGATGAATTGGATCACTGTTGGAAAAATGAGACAGGTATTATTCTGATATTCGAATCCGATGACTATGGTATGGAAACTTATTTAGTTGTCAAAATTATTAATCTCAATATAATAGAAGTTTTGTATGACAGATATTTTTGTGCAAACAATGGGACTAAAATGTTTTTAGTTATAGATCCATCACAATTCCAATTGCAACAGAGTGAAATTTTTGATTTTGGTTGCCGAACAAAATTTATTGGTTTCGTTACCAAAGAAAACCCCGTGTATACATCACCGAATAATAAACTAAGACTAAAATTTATCGATGCTGATATGGATAATGCAAATATATTATGCGAACGTTGGGAAAAATTAGAAGATGATATAAATGGAGGCGAATTTTGTGATGAATATAATTATTTTTGTCCAGCAAGTGGAAACATAAAACAAAAAGGACTCATTATTTATTTCAAAAATATCGAGTTGGTTGTCAAAATTATTAATTACAATATGATCGACATAGTATGTGATGAATATGGAAAATACAGAGGAATCCGGCTTGTATTGGTTTAATCAACGGAAAAAATTGAACTTATGATTTTGTTACATGTTGCAATAAAATCAACGTCTAATTTTTCCCGTTGACATATTCCATAGTTCAACGGAAAAAATTGAACTTATGATTTTGTTACATGTTGCAACAAAATCAACGTCTAATTTTTTCCATTGAACTCCATAGTTCAACGGAAAAAATTGAATTTTTAATTGGTAAACAAACGGAAAAATGTTGACCATTGAACAACGCTGATTAAAATGAAAATTCCGAATGATACAAAAGAGAATTCATGCACCCCAATTAGGAAAATTTTTGATTATGAAGATAAAGATGAATTTATTAATTTTATCAGAATTGTGAAACCAATTTATGAGTCTTCCGATGGAAAACATAAAATTGATTTTTATGGTCTGATTGAACCGAAAGATTCCAAATTTGATCCATGGACTAAGGTTAACCACGATGGATGGGAATGTCCGCAAGGGCCCGGTGCGGATACTTCTATGTTAAAAAACCAAAGTTCTGGATATATCGGCAAGAGTTGGGGATTGCATATCCATTTTGAATCGAACGAATACAATTTTTCGTCACGAACTTATCTCATTGTCAGAATTATTGATTTCAATACAATTGAAGTTATTTATGATTGGCAAAATAATGCAGGAATGAAGTTGGTATTGAAAAGTCAAATTTTTGACTATAATGACAAACAAAAATTTATTGATTTCGTCAACAAGATGAAACCTGTATATGATGCACAAGATGGAAAACATCGATTTGAATTTGTGAACGGGAGTGCCTGTCCGATAGGTGCATCATGCAAACATATTGGATGGAAATGTTGGGAAAGTGATAACGACCTGAATAATGATTGTGGATTTTTCCAAGAAGATTTTCACCAAAATATGGAAGGTGGATTAATAAAAGATGAAGGACTAATTGTCAGATTTGAATCCGATGGTTTGGATATGTCAACTTTTCTTGCAGTTAAGGTCATCAATTATACTACAGTTGAAGTAATATATGACTGGCATAAAAATAGAGGAATGAAATTGGAATTAGTTTAATTTGTTATTGATAAATAATAAATTGAACTTTTGATTTTGGTAACAAAATCAACGTCTAATTTTCTTTGCTGAATTATTCTATAAATCCAATGCCACTAACAAGGAGATAAAATTGAGTATCTTGTTAAGTTTTATTGGAGGAAAAAAATTTATCGCATTTTTAAAAATAAAACATATCAACATATTTCACGAATTCAGAAAAGCCTAGTTTATTTACATATTCAATTTTTTATTAATTTGATCTAATTCTTAAATATTCCATCAAAAAAATTGAAAATTTAAGTATTAATAAGGTCCATTATTATTAATACAGCTTATCTCCACTCCACAGGAATCTCTCATCTTTTCTTTCTCTTTGATAAATCATCATTATGGCGTCGCCTTCATGCAACATCTGCTTTTCCCGTTTGCACTCGACGTTCAATCACATCTGTCCTATCTGCCAGGTGTGTGGTCATGATCGCGATCATCCTCACTACCACGAGGCGCGCCAGCTTGCGCTTGCGCGCATGTTGCCTCAATTCAAGGATCCTCTCGAGAAGGCGCAGCCCGAGGATCTCCTCAAGGCGGCAATACGCGCGCAAGCATATTGCCTCCTCGAGGAGATCCTCGAGAAGGCGCAGCCTGAGGATCTCCTCGAGGAGAAGCAGTGATCTCTTGTGCGCGCTAAGGCGCGGCTCGAGGCTCTGCAGTTCTACTTTTTTAAAATATTTGAATATGTTTCCATTTTCATATATTTTTTATTTATCTTCTTAAGTCGCAACGGCCCACGAAATTTTAAAACATTAACACTTTGTCGTAAGTCATCTGCCATTTATATTTTTTAATCTTTCTCATGTTTTTATGCTTCATTTTATCCTCGTAATCAAAATCCTTATCTATACTACAATTGGAATTGGTTTAGGTTTAGGTTTTAAAACAAAAAAATTTGAATTGTAATCATTAAGTCACATAAAATAGATCATCTAATAATAAATAAATATGCAAATTATTTTAAATGAAAAACAAAAAATTGCAGTAGAAAAAATTAACAAATTTATTTCGCAGGATAAAGATAAAACATTCTATTTGATGGGATATCCTGGTTCCGGGAAAACCTTCTTAATTTCCAGAATAATTAAAGATTTGTTGGAAACCAATAAAATTGGCAACATTTTTATATGTGCACCCACACACCAAGCATTAAACGTTATAGAATCATATATTAAATCTAATTCAAACTCAAATTTGTTGTCCAGAATTAATTTTATGACTATACACAAACTTTTGGAATTTAGGCCAATTATTATGGCGAATGATGGTTCCAAAATATTCAAGTCTACCAAAGAATCAAAATTTTTAAAACAAATGGAGGACCAGTATATCGTAATAGATGAATGTTCCATGATTCAAAAAGATATGGTGGTCCAACTCCAAAAATATTGTGATTTGTATCCTATAAAAATTATTTACTTGGGCGACAGAGAACAACTAAATCCGGTGAACGAACGGGAAAGTTTAGTATTCAACACCATACCAAAAAATTATGAATTCTATGTACTGCTGGACCAGATAATGCGTACAAAATCTGCTGAAATTATGGAAGTGTGCAAAACTATAAGAGAATGGAACAAAAAAGATTCTTTATGTAATTCTTTGTTGCCGATACATAACAAAAAAATAGATAACAAAACATTTAAATTCTACCATAAATACAAAAAATTGAATGCAAATGAAAATATATCCGGATTTTCTGGAACGTCTTGGTTTAAAAATTATATAATAAAATTGGAAACGGGAAATATTCCTATAATTTTGACATGGAAAAATAGTACGGCCGACATGTACAACCAAATAATAAGGCAACATATCCACAAAACTACTAATTTGCACAACTATATGGTCGGAGATTGTGCAATGTTTAGCAACTATTATACATCGCCGGATGGTAGCAGTTTTTATACATCAGATATGGTCAAAATATTGGATATTAAAACTGATGAAAAAATATTATTCGATTGGATGCAACTAAAATTAGAAAACCCATCCAACCGGATAAGTTTAGGTTTTAATACTATACTGAAAAAAATTTCTTGCCAGAAAAATAAATTTAACATTAACGTATTTAGTGTGCAGAGAGTTTATAGTGACATAATTAGTAGTGTCACAAATGACAAAACATATATTATACAGACAATATGTTTGGATAATCTTGCGGACTACAATGCCATGCTAAAAAATGTCCAAAAACATATTGAATTTTTCTTCAAAAATTATAAAGACGAAAACACGGCATCAAAATTGTGGGCTGTTTACCACAAATCTTTGGTGGACCCATATGCAATAATTAATTTTGGGTACAGCGAAACAACGCGTAAAGCACAGGGGTCTACTCTAGACTCAGTATTTGTGGATGTCCAAGATATTGGTGAAAATCCAGACACAGATGAAATGGAAAAATATCTTTATACTGCTGCTGGAAGGGCATCAAAAGAACTAGGATTTTTGCTATAAATATAATCTGCAGAATTCAGCACCATATACTAAAATAGATATTTATGTATTTATTTTAGTATAGCAGATAATGCGTACATACATTAGTCTTGAAATTAATAAAAAAATAAATCACTAACGATAATCATTAATGAATTAGTTGATCCTGCGATTAGATTAACTCCAATCAAAGATGAGTCTCGAGGTAAAGGTAATCGAAAGTATACAATTACTGAGGACCGCTATTGGTTCTTATTCCAGAAATCTATCAGCGGCCCTCCGTAATTGTATTTAATATATAGATTCATGCGCTAATTTTATACGAGAGATTCATAATAATATGTAGTTCTCGTATGGTAACAGCGCATGAACTTGTATATCTAATGCAATTACTGAGGACCGCTATTGTTTTTTGTTCCGGAAATCCATCAGCACCCCTCCATAATTGTATTAGATATACAAATTCATGCGCTAATTTTATACGAGAGATTCATAATAATGTAGTTCTCGTATGGTAACAGCGCATGAACTTGTATATCTAATGCAATTACTGAGGACCGCTATTGGTTATTGTTCCGGAAATCCATCAGCGGCCCCTCCGTAATTGTATTTAATATATAGATTCATGCGCTAATTTTATACGAAAGATTCATAATAATATGTAGTTCTCGTATGGTAACAACGCATGAACTAATATATCTAATACAATTACGGAGGGGCACTATTGGTTCTTGTTCCGGAAATCCATCAGCGCCCCTCCGTAATTGTATTTAATATATAGATTCATGCGCTAATTTTATACGAGAGATTCATAATAATATGTAGTTCTCGTATGGTAACAGCGCATGAACTTGTATATCTAATGCAATTACGGATGGGCTATTGGTTCTTGTTCCGGAAATCCATCAGCGCCCCCTCCGTAATTGTATTTAATATATAAATACATGCGCTAATTTTATACGAGAGATTCATAATAATATGTAGTTCTCGTATGGTAACAGCGCATGAACTTGTATATCTAATGCAATTACGGATGGGCTATTGGTTCTTGTTCCGGAAATCCATCAGCGCCCCCTCCGTAATTGTATTTAATATATAAATACATGCGCTAATTTTATACGAGAAATTCATAATAATATATAGTTCTCGTATGGTAACAGCGCATGAACTAATATATCTAATACAATTACGGAGGGGCGCTATTGTTTTTTGTTCCGGAAATCCATCAGCGCCCCTCCGTAATTGTATTTAATATATAGATTCATGCGTTGATTTTATACGAAAGATTCATAATAATGAAGTTCTCGTATGGTAACCGCGCATGAACTTGTATATCTAATGCAATTACTGAAGGGGCACTATTGGTTCTTGTTCCGGAAATCCATCAGCGCCCCTCCGTAATTGTATTTAATATATAGATTCATGCGCTAATTTTATACGAGAGATTCATAATAATATGTAGTTCTCGTATGGTAACAGCGCATGAACTTGTATATCTAATGCAATTACGGATGGGCTATTGGTTCTTGTTCCGGAAATCCATCAGCGCCCCCTCCGTAATTGTATTTAATATATAAATACATGCGCTAATTTTATACGAGAGATTCATAATAATATGTAGTTCTCGTATGGTAACAGCGCATGAACTTGTATATCTAATGCAATTACGGATGGGCTATTGGTTCTTGTTCCGGAAATCCATCCGCGGTCCCCCGTAATTGTATTTAATATATAGATTCATGCGCTAATTTCATAATAATATGTAGTTCTCGTATGGTAACAGCGCATGAACTAATATATCTAATACAATTACTGAGGACTGCTATTGGTTCTTGTTCCGGAAATCTATCAGCGCCCTCTGTAATTGTATTTAATATATAGATTCATAATAATATGTAGTTCTCGTATGGTAACAGCGCATAAACTTGTATATCTAATGCAATTACGGAGGGGCTATTGGTTCTTGTTCCGGAAATCCATCCGCGCCCCTCCGTAATTGTATTTAATATATAGATTCATGCGCTAATTTTATACGAGAGATTCATAATAATGTAGTTCTCGTATGGTAACAGCGCATGAACTAGTATATCTTATACAATTACTGAAGGGCCGCTATTGATTCTTGTTCCGGAAATCCATCAGCGCCCCTCCGTAATTGTATTTAATATATAGATTCATGCGCTGATTTTATACGAAAGATTCATAATAATATGTAGTTCTCGTATGGTAACAGCGCATGAACTTATATATTGAATGCAATTACTGAGGGGCGCTATTGATTCTCGTTCCGGAAATCCATCCGCGGCCCCTCCGTAATTGTATTAGATATATAAATTCATGCGCTAATTTCATACGAGAGATTCATAATAATATGTAGTTTTCGTATGGTAACAGCGCATGAACTTGTATATCTAATGCAATTACGGAGGGGCTATTGTTTTTTGTTCCGGAAATCCATCAGCGCCCCTCCGTAATTGTATTTAATATATAGATTCATGCGTTGATTTTATACGAAAGATTCATAATAATGAAGTTCTCGTATGGTAACCGCGCATGAACTTGTATATCTAATGCAATTACTGAAGGGGCACTATTGGTTCTTGTTCCGGAAATCCATCAGCGCCCCTCCGTAATTGTATTTAATATATAGATTCATGCGCTAATTTTATACGAGAGATTCATAATAATATGTAGTTCTCGTATGGTAACAGCGCATGAACTTGTATATCTAATGCAATTACGGATGGGCTATTGGTTCTTGTTCCGGAAATCCATCAGCGCCCCCTCCGTAATTGTATTTAATATATAAATACATGCGCTAATTTTATACGAGAGATTCATACTAATATGTAGTTCTCGTATGGTAACAGCGCATGAACTTGTATATCTAATGCAATTACGGATGGGCTATTGGTTCTTGTTCCGGAAATCCATCAGCGCCCCCTCCGTAATTGTATTTAATATATAAATACATGCGCTAATTTTATACGAGAGATTCATACTAATATGTAGTTCTCGTATGGTAACAGCGCATGAACTTGTATATCTAATGCAATTACTGAGGACCGCTATTGGTTCTTGTTCCAGAAATCCATCAGCGGCCCTCCGTAATTGTATTTAATATATTAGTTTATGCTGATTTTATACGAGAGATTCATAATAATATATTAGTTCTCGTATGAAATTCGCGCATGTATTTAATATATAAATTCATGCGCGAATTTTATACGAG
>Ga0206992_1075_pt1 | contig 20956 bp, 22 predicted proteins | sample Alteio_BWMinCont_6_FD_153267 | JGI IMG/M metagenome (GOLD analysis project Ga0206992, IMG submission 153267) | Enriched cells from forest soil in Barre Woods Harvard Forest LTER site, Petersham, Massachusetts, United States -... | ecosystem: Environmental > Terrestrial > Soil > Temperate forest >... | reverse complement strand
CTCCATTCCGGCAGGGAATTCACCCACGACATCGCCAATTCTTGCCGGTGCGGAAGCAGCCGATTTACCAGTAGCGCGACGAGAGCCGCACCCGCCGTCCAGAGCACGCGCGCTGTGGGTGGTTGGCTCGAGGCGCGGCGGAATGGCTGAGGCTCCTCCGACCCGGCCACGGGCGCTGCGGGATCAAGAACAGTCATCGACATGCAGGCCTCCAGTTTTACCGGTCGATGCAGCAACGGTTACAACAGGCGCAGTCGTTCTTCAGTTCGAACAGCGCGACGAACTCGGCCGGCGGCAACAATCTTGGCCTGCCGCCGCCGGCGACGTGTTCGACCGTCAGGTTGCGGACCCACTCATCATTCACGCCTTCGAGCTCCAGCCAGGCCCGCTTCGTGAGCGCCTCGGGGTCGGTACCCGGCTTGAGAAGACCGGCCGACTTCATCTCCTTGGCGGCATCGTCGATGCTTTGCCGGCAACGGGCGATGCCCGGTATGTACTTCAGTTTCGAGAGCGCCTGGGCATTGATCTCGGCCGACGCCGCAATGTATTTCTTCTCGACGGCCATGTTGGCGGCGGCAGTGGGGTTCTCTTGAACCCATTTGGCCGCCTTCAGAATCGCTCGCGTCACTTTGGCTGCAGCTGCCGGGTTTTCCCGACCGAGCCTGCCGCTGACGACCACGGCGCAGCAGTATTCGTCCTTGTACGGGGCGTCCTCCGCTTGATCGGCGATGGTTTTTACGATCCCCTTGCCGAGAAGGATGGTGCCAATCGGGTCGGACGTGGCAAGAGCGTCAATTCGGCCGTCTTGCAGCGCCTTGCCGATAACGTCCGGCGGAAAAGCCAGCCACTTGACGTCGCCGCCGTCGGGTCGCGGATCGATGCCGTTCGCGCTCAGGACTCGGCTGGCGAACAAGAAAGGAGGACTTCCAAGATGCGTGGGAACACCAATCGTCTTGCCCTTGAGATCCTTCACCGACTTGATGCTTGAATTGATGCCTGTTTGAACGCGGAGGCACCCCGTGTGGACGCCCGCAGTGATTTTCACGTCCATGCCTTGTTCGATTGGCTTGAGCAAGTACATGACGAGCGTATGGTTGGCGTCGAAATTGCCGCTGCCGAGACCTTCGCGCAGTCCATCCCAGTCGGTCTTGATCATCTCTACTTCGAGCCCCTCTTCCTTCAAGTAACCGTTTTCGTAGGCGACGAAAATCGGCGCTTCGCAGGTCAATCCCAGATAGGCGATCTTGACCTTGTTGCTTGGACCGTTCGTGCCTTTGCTGCACGCGGCGGGCAGCATCGCCAGACTGCACCCCGCAATCATGACAAGCAGCGTTCGCCAGAAACCGAAGCGGAAGCGGCCGAGTCGACCCGTGCCGATGTTTTTCATCGCTGACCTCTTGACGTAATTTGAAGGAATGGAAGCACGTTTCGTGTCCATTGTTTGGAAAAACAAGCGATTTCGGACTCCCATTTCGCCCGGGGAATGGATTTTCCACCACAGGGACTATCGGGGAAGTCGGCTGACTGTTCTGAGCGCAATGAAAGCGCTATCGGAAGCGCGCTGGAACGCTTTTGCCGTCAGCGCCGTGGCATCGCCAATTCACCGCACGCGAAAACGCGAGTTTCTTGGCTCCAATGAAGCGACGCTAACGGCGTCATCGCACGAAAGGCCGAGGAGGTGGAACGGGAGGAGAACCGGCGTCAAATTGCCAGGACACTGTTTGAAACGGCACGACAGAAGCGCTTTTTGTCGGAGCCAAATCCAGTGTGGGGGAAAGAACCGCAATTGGTTTGCTGGACCCGACAGTGATCGTCGGCTGGGTCGGCAGAGGCTGTGGTTTCGAGCGACAGTTTGGACCAAAGCACGGAGCGGGCGGCCGGTTCGGTCGCGAGCCGTCCTTATGCGGATCCATCTGATCATGCGAATCGGCGGCCGCGGTCGTGGCGGAATTGTGCAAATTCAGGTAATCGCCGCACGAGCCCTCGGCCCGCGCGCATGCGAGCAATAGGGCCGCTGCCGCCGTCGATATTGCTATCAGCCGGCATCGGCGAAGACCGTCGATCGCAACTGGCGTGAACATCATGAAGATGACCTGACCCCGACGCCAAACGCATTTGAAATACTTTAACCGCTATTGTTGCCTTCGACAACCCTTCATTTGAAGGATCGCGCATGAAAAAGTCGATCTACAATCATTCCAAAAAATGAAAAGTTGGCACTTTACTATGCGATCGGCTTCAGGTATAAGGAAGTATTGTGATGGGAATGGGGAACTCTCGACGCGTAAAAACGTGACACCGATCCTCCGATTCATGATGCAACCTTGGGCCTGCGGGGCATTCCTCGCGGTTGCCGCTTGCATTTTCATGCCGGGATCCCTCAGGGCCAGTTGCGGCGACTACCTTCATATTCTTCCCCAAGACGGTTCCGCCGCGACAGATGCCTCGCCTGTTCCCGATGGTCATCCATCGAATCACGGCAAACTTCCGTGCCGTGGGCCAAATTGCTCGAAGAACTCCGTGCCGATGGCGCCGGTTGTGCCGGTTCCTCCCGGCGGTTCGCAACCCGTTCCAACTGACGTGCTTTTTGCTTTGCATTGCGTCGAGAACCAGGACAACGATTCCCGCCCAATGACTTCGGAACTACTACTCGTTCCGCAAACCTCCCTTCTGTCGATTTTTCATCCTCCGCGAGTCTGAGCCGATCTTGTGCAGCCAACGTGCCTTCTCAGCGCCTACGGGCTCTGGATTGCACGTGCGGTTGCGTAAAGCATTTGTCGATCACTGGGCTGTGAATCGAAGAGCGCAAGGCAATTGACTTGCCGGGTGTTTTTTTCGCCAGCCTCCAAAAGGGTGATCGACTTTCGGCGGAACTGGTGCGGTTTCGGATCGAAACAATCGTTCGTCGGAGGGGGTTATCGTGCGTGCACAATGGAAACGCTTTACAGTTATTGAAATCTTGTTCGTCATGACCGTCATTGCATTCGACGTGGAGCTGGTGGCGGCCGGCATTCAAAGAGCACAGGACGCTAGCGCTCGACCAGTTTGCCAAGACGTTCAGCAGACCGAACCAACTGTTTGGGAAATACCGTCAATGGGCGCCCCGCAGCTGTCGACCCAGGGGCTCAAATCGCCGCAATCAATGCCCGGCGATTCGCCCGACAGCCCCGAGAGCCGGCCCAATCGGGAGACGCTATCGGCCAACCACGATTTGGCGCAATGAGGCCAAAGGCGGTTGGCTCGCCCAGAGACGGCGTCTCCTGCACGCGGAGATTCTTCTCTTCGTGTCCGGAGTTGATGACCTCGCTACGGACACGGAGTCCAACCGCTCTTGTCTCGATTGGATCGGGACCGTGAAGGTTCCCGATCCAATCGATGAGGAATTGCGACATGCGCCGCTCCTGGAAACAAGTCGTGATCGCGCTGCTCTTCGCGGGAATGCTCGCGAGCGTTTGGGCGCTGAACCGCGATGACCGTCCTGAAACCGATCTTGGCCGAGACGAGGCCGTCAAGCGATACGGGTTCCATTTGCGCGAATGCGCTAAGGAATGCGGCATCGACTTTGTGCACGAGAGTCCACGGAATCTCGATCAAAAACTGTCGCATATCATGCCGATCATCGCCTCCATGGGCGCCTCGGTCTCCATTGTCGATTACGACAAGGACGGCTGGCTCGATATTTACGTGGTCACCGCCCGCGAAGGCGGTATGAACCGTCTCTATCGCAACAATCACGATGGCACATTTCGAGATGTGGCTGGCGAACTGGGAATCGCCGACGTCAACCAGCCCGGCACCGGCGTTTGTCAGGGCGCCGTGTGGGGAGACTTCGATAACGACGGCTATGAAGACCTGTTCATCTACAAATGGGGCAAGCCCGAACTGTTCCGCAACGTCGACGGCAAGAAATTCGAACGGGTAACCGACAACGCGAATCTTCCCAAGTGGTTCAACGCCAACAGCGCCATCTGGGTTGACTACGACTGCGACGGGCGTCTCGACCTGTTCATTGCCGGTTACTGGCCGGATGATATCGATCTGGGGAACCTCAAAGACACCAGGATGATGCCCGAAAGCTTCGAATACGCCAAGAATGGCGGCCGCAAGTATCTGCTCCGGAACCTGGGCGACGGCAAGTTCGAAGATGTGACGGAAAAGGTCGGCATTCGCAGCACGCGCTGGACGCTGGGGGTCGCGGCCGCCGATCTGTGCGGTTCGGGATATCCCGACATTGTGCTGGCCAACGACTATGGCGTTTCGGAGTTTCTGTGCAACAAACGTGGCGAGAAATTCGAGGAAATCGGCGAACTGACTGGCATCGGCGTCAAGCCGAAGAGCGGAATGAACGCGACGCTGGGCGATATCTTCAACAATGGCCGGCTGGCCATCTATATCACCAATATCTCGGAAGGAGGTCAGCTCGTGCAGGGCAATAACTTGTGGGTGCCCGAAGCGCACGCGCCCGGCAATCCTCCCAAGTACATCAATCAAGCCGGCGCGCTGAAAGTGGAACTTGGCGGCTGGAGCTGGGGCGCCCAGTTCGGCGACCTGAACAACGACGGCCGACTGGATCTGTATTTGACCAATGGCTATATCTCGGCCGACCGGAGCGACAACTACTGGTACGAGTACGGGCTGATCGCTGGCGGCAATAAGCTGATCATCGGCGACGCGAAGAACTGGCCCTCCATGACGAATCCAGGCGGAAAGATTCGAAGCCTGTCCGGTTTTCAAAGCAAGTGTCTCTGGTGGAACAGAGGCGGCGAGTTCGTGGACATCGCCAGGGCGGTCGGCGTATCGGATACCTTCGACGGGCGCGCCGTCGTCATGGCCGATCTGTTCAATCGCGGCATTCTCGACGTCGTGGTCGCCAATCAGAATGGGCCGTTGCTGGTTTACAAGAACACGGTCGCGCCGGACCGGGACTGGATTCAAGTGGAATTGGAAGGGAGGAAGAGCAACCGCAGCGCGATCGGGGCCATGGTCCGCGTGTTTTGGAAAATGGATGGGGAGGACCGAGTGCAGGAACAGGTTCAAGTGGTGTCGGGAGGCAACGGCTACGCGTCGCAGAACATGCGCCGACTGCACTTCGGCCTCGGCACCAACGCACAGGTCGACAAGATCGTCATTCAATGGCCATCGACGTCGGGAACCAATCAAGTTATAGAAGCTCCAAAGAAAAACGTTCTTCATCGGATTGAGGAGAGTGGCCGATGACGCCAACCACTCCCGACGCCGTCGCGCCCCCCGCAGTATGCCAGGCGCCCGTTCATTCGCCGCCGGCGCCGAAGCCGCCGCTTCCATTGCTTGGGCGCATGGCCGCGACAGCCGGTTTGCTGATCGCCTACCACTGGCAGCGGCATGCGATTGAATCGCAATTGGGCCATCTTTTTACTTCACTCACCGGGGAAACCGCCAAACCAACGACTTTTGCGATCGGAGTGGTGGCCGTTCTGATTGTGGTTCTGGTCTTGATCTGGCGCAAGGTGTTGGCGAAGGACAAGAGCTTTCATGCTCCGTTGCTGATAACCTGCATCCTGATCATGGGCGACGCCGCCTTCGGCATCCTGGAAGACCAGCCGAGCCAATGGCTGAGGCAGGTAACGAATCAGCGAATCAGCACCTATTCGCCCACGTTCATCGCCATGCTGACAACCGTCTTGACCGAATTGATTCTAGGGCGTTTCTACTATGGCAAGTGGCCGCACCTGGCGAGCGCCTACGTGTCCGGGATCAGCGCGGGGATCCTGATCAAATCGCCGGAGTTATGGCCGTTCATTCTTTGCGGCATGATCTCCATCACGTCAAAGTACGTGCTCCGCATCGGCGACAGGCATTTATGGAACCCAACGAACTTTGGAATGACGGCCATGCTGTTCCTGGCGCCCCAGCACGTCGCCAGCCTCAGCGTCCAGGCGGGCAACGAATTGGCGGCGCCTGTGGTGATCTGGATCATGGGCGCTTTGATCTTGTGGAAATTGAATCGGCTTCATATCCCCGTCGCATTCTTTGTGGCTTTTATACCGCTCTCGTTCCTGCGGAGCGGGATACACGGGAATTCTTGGTTGACGGAGCTGACGCCGATTTCGAGCCCCATGTTCCAGTTGTACATTTTCTTCATGATCACGGACCCCAAGACGACGACCAAGTCGAAACGGAGTCAAACGATTGTCGCCGTGCTTGTGGCGATCATGGAAACGGTATACCGACTTGTTTTCCGGGATATCCACTCGCTGTATCACGCGTTGTTCACGGTCGGGCCGATCACAAACCTGATCGAGATGGGTTACAATTCACGATGCCGGAGGCAGAACCCGGCGAAGGCAAACAGACCTCCGGAGAAGACTATGTAAGGCCGGTTTGCAAAAGTCCCATTGGCGGCGCGACCGGGCTCGCCGTCACGCGCGATCGGGCTCGTCCTGGAACGGCCGCACCTCGATCGGCAGGGTGGTCGCCCGCGCGAGCTTGCCGGCCCACTCCGCGGCGGCGTCGAAGTTGGGCGCGGTGATGATGCAGAATCCGCCGAGGAATTCCTTGGCCTCGGCGAACGGCCCGTCGGTGAAGTGCACCATGCCGGCCTTCGCCCGCGCCACCTTGGCGATGTTCTGAGGCTGCAGCCCGCCGCCGAAGACCCAGGCATCCGCGGCCTTGAGTTCACGGTTCACCGTATCGACATCCCGCATAATCGTTTGCAGGGCCTCGGGCGTGGGGATTCCACCGTCGGGTTGATACACGCTTAGCAGGTAACGTTTCGCCTGGACTGGCATGGTCAAGTCTCCGTTCGGGTTGAGGCCGACTGGCCGGACGGCCTCGCCCAGTTCAACTCGCCTCTACCGTCTAGTCGAATAAGTTCTAGCGAAATCGACAGACATAAGGTGGTCTTTTTGAAAGCATGAGCAACGCCGACTTCGCCGCCACACCCCTGCCGCGTCGAGTATACCGCCCCCAACCTTGCGACGCTCGCCCGGCTGAATATACTGAATCTCACGTTCGCACTTCTCTCAAAAGGATGGTCCCATGCGTCGAACTCTGTTATCAATCGTGGCGGCCAATGTCGTGCTGCTTTTCAGCGGCGGTTTGTATGCCCAGGATGGTCCCAAGGAGATCATCAAGAAAGCCATTGCCGCGACGGGCGGAGAAGAGAAACTCAAAAAGTTCAAGGGCTTCAAGGATTCAAGCGAAGGTAGTATATCGCTGAACGGGATGGAGATTGACTTCGAGTCGTCGACCATCGCTGTGCCGCCCGACAAGCAAAAGACCACGCTCAAGGTTGCGATCGGCGGGATGAAGGTCACCGTTGAACAACTCATCAACGGCGACAAGGTCACTTCGAAAGCCAACGGGAAGGAGCAAGAGGTAACCGACGCGCAAAAAGAGGACATCAGGCAGCAAATGCGCATGCGCGAAGCAGCAAAATTGGTTCCTTTACTCGCGGACAAGGAGTACGAGCTAAAACCTGCCGAGGCGATCAAAGTGGATGGCAAGGACGCTGTTGGCGTCAAGATCTCCAGGAAGAACCTGAAGGAGCTCATATTCTACTTCGACAGAAAGACCAACCTGCTTGTCAAAGTGGAACGATCCGGTTTGGCGCCCGGAACCGGCGAAGCGGCCAAGCAGGAAATCTTCCTGACGGATCACAAAGAGGTGGACGGCGTGAAACGGCCGACGAAGCAGGTCATTTTCTTCGACGGCACAAAATTCCTCGAATCCACCGTCGTGGAGCAACGCATGCTCGAAATGATTGACGACAAGGAATTCAACGACTAGTCGCTCCCTTGCTGGCGCGGCTAACGGGCATTGGCGCCTGATTCGTTCCCTGCTATCTACGATCAGCGCCATGGCGAGCCATCATTCGTGAACATACTTGATCAGCCACGGATCATTTGTCCTTTCTTGCCAATTCCGCAGCTTGGCTCGCAAATCCTTCAGGACGGCGGCCGATGTCGTCTCAGCGACGACATTCTTGATCTCGTTTGGGTCGGTGCGCAAATCGTAAAGTTCCTCTTTCGGACGATGCTCGAACGCCTGCCGGGAGCGCAGGCCGAGCATGGCGTCATTGCGTTTGAGAATGCCTTGCCATGTAGGAGAATCGTACAGGTCGGCCGCGTTGGGATACGGCAGCGAATGGGCGATGTTCAAAAGGTACTTGTGCGTGCGGGTCCGAACCATCCGCATCGGATAGTACATCGTGATCTCGTGAAACTGGTGCGAGCCGTAAACGATGTCCCATCCTGTTGTCTTTTCGCCGTCCAAGACAGGCAGCAGCGATCGCCCGAGCATCGGCTTGGGTTGTTTCGCGCCGCTCCAATCCAGGATCGTCGGGGCGACGTCCGTCCAGCTGGCCATGGCGTCGCACTGGACTCCCTGGTTTTTCTGGCCGGGCGACTTCACGATCAACGGCAAATGAACGCCGGAATCGTAGAGGGTCGTCTTCGCCCCCGGAAACGGCATACCGTTGTCGCTGAGGAAAATGACCAGCGTGTTGTCGGCGTTCTTGGTTTCCTGCAACACCTGCATCATCAGGCCGACGCCGTGGTCGAGACGGCTGATCGATTGGTAAAAGTCGGCAAGATCCTCGCGAACGTCCGGCTTGTCGGAGAGATGATAGGGCACCGTCACCTCCTTGGGGTCGTACTTCACGACGGGGACGTTGGGAAAGCTCTTGTCGTTGGAGAATCCATTGGCCGCGCGATGCGGATCGGTGAAACCGACGAGCAGGAAAAAGGGTTTGTCGCCGCCGTCGAGAATGAACTTTCTGGCGGCCGCGGCAATTGCAACGACGTTTCGCCCTCCGCCGCCCGGGATTTCCTCGGTCCAGGGATAGACCTCCTTCGGCTGAACATGCAGCTTGGCGATGACGGCGCTGCGATAGCCCGATCCGTTGAGGAGTTTGGGCAGGCTCTGGACGTTGCGAAACGTGTGCTGATTGTGGGTGGCATGCGCGAGGCCATACTGCCCGCAAGCGTGGGTCGGCATCCCGGTGAGAATCGAGGCTCGGCTGCAGCTGCACGACGAGACGCTGGCGAAGCCGTGGGAAAAGAGCGTTCCGCTCTTCGCCAAGGCGTCGATGTTCGGCGTCTTGATTCCTTTGTCGCCGTAGCAGCCGACTTGCATGCCGAGATCGTCGGCGACGAGAAGCAGCACGTTTTTTCGCGGCGCGTCGGCGGAAAAGGCAACCACTGGAATGGTGGCCATGATTAGAGTGATGAGCCAGATTCGCATGACAGGTCTCCGCTTCGCGACTCGATAGATCATGTGATGATTGTAGATTTTGGCGGAATGGCTTGCATTGCCAGATGTCGGGAATTATCGTGATTATCGTCGAGTGCGGCTCCCTCATCCCGCCAAGAGAACGCTCCATGAAATTCACAACATTGATCCCGCTGCGATTCAACGATGGCCAGCCGGTTCCCGTAGAACAAATGGGCCGGATCATCGACGAGCTGGTTGTTCAATTCAACGGTTGCTCGGACGAAGGGATCACCAAGGGCCAATGGGTTGACCCGAAAGATTTGCAATTGTATCGTGATGAGAGTCGTCGCATTTTCGTCGTTTGCGATAACAGACTACTTTGGGAAGCCCAACAGGCCGTCATCAGGATCGGAAAAGAACTTGGCCAGCTCGTGATGTATTTCGAAGTGCGTGACTACGATGGTGTTCAGCTTCTCGAAGTCCCGCAGGCTTAATGAGGTACGCATCATGGATCCGAAAAAAGCCCAGGAAGCTCTCCGAATCGCCCAGGAATTGGCCAAGCAAGCCAAATCCGCCACCGACTTTCACAACGCTTTCTTCGGCGTTGGAGGAAAATTCGGCGATTTATTCCCAATCCGCAGCGAACGGGAATTGTTTGCCAAAACGCCCGAATATCAGGAAATTGTCCGCATGCGGGCGGCCTTGCCGCCGGATCGGGCCGCGTCTTGAAGATCGAGAACGCAACGCCGTGAAATACACCCCGATCGAATTGATGATCGTCTGCGCATCGCAGATCCTCGAAGACGGCAAGACGGTGGCCGTCGGGACCGGCGTTCCGTGTGCCGCGGCGATGCTGGCGCAAAGAACGCATGCGCCGAACCTGGTCATCTTTTTTGAGGCGGGCGGCGTGGCCCCGCGGCTGCCGACCATGCCGATCAGCGTCGGCGACTCGCGAACCATCCACAAAGCGATCATGGCGACAAGCATGGCCGACGTCATGCATTTCTGCCAGAAGGGGATGATGGACTACACCTTCCTCAGCGGGGCGCAAATCGACCCCTATGGAAATCTAAATTCGACGCTGATCGGCGGTGACTACGCCAGGCCGAAGGTCCGCCTTCCGGGCAGCGGCGGGGCGAACGATCTCGCCTCGTTCTGCTGGCGAACCAACATCATCATGCGGCACGATCCGAAGAAGTTTGTCGAGAAACTCGACTTCGTGACTTCTCCCGGTTACCTGACCGGCCCCGGCGCGCGCGAAGCGGCCGGCTTGCCCAAGGGCACGGGCCCCTATCGCGTGATCACGGAGCTTGGCGTTTTCGGTTTCCACCCCGAATCGAAACGAATGATGCTCTTGAGCCTGCACCCTGGCAAGACTCTGAAACAGGTTCAAGACGCCACCGGGTTTGTTTTGGAAATGGCGGCCGACTTGAGCACAACGAAAGAGCCGAAGCCCGAGGAGTTGCGGATCCTTCGCGACGAAGTGGATCCCCTCGGCTACATTCTGAAACGGGCGGGTTGAGATCACACAAAGTAGTCCTCACGCTCCGCGTGAGGAGGACTTGCACCCGCGAGTGCTTGGCTGATGCGGAGGGCGCTCGCGGGCGCAAGTCCTCCTCACGCGGAGCGTGAGGACTACTTTGCGTGAGGACTGCTCTCGCTGCACTTCTTGGCGGCAGTTCTTACAGCTTGGTTCCCTTTTTTACAATTCGGCAACGGACACCAAGAAAAATGAGAACGGGGCGCTATCCAGAAGAATAAGCAAGGAAAGGACTTGTGGCGATGCATCCGACAGTGAAATCGGATTGGCACGCCCTGTGCATTTCTTCTCTTCGCCACCTCGACGGGCTGCAAAGCCCTTCATTAATCGGGGCTGGAACAGAAGAGAGGTTTCGGGGCTGGAACCCTCGAAACAGGTCCGGGTGGAGGAACGAGAAATCGTTCCTCCACCCAGGCCGGCGAAAACCAAATAATCCTTTGCCAACCGGCGCAGTCGCTCCCGCATGCGGCTCCCGATTCAATAGACCATGCCTGCTGACCCCGGGTATGGATACCCCTCTTCGACAGTCCCCTCTGTCGAAGAAGTTATTCTCCTCCCACCCACGCTGGTTCTCCAGCGTGGGTTTTTTATTTGCTCACTCGGGGTATACTTCCGCCGCACGTCCGGGTATCTCCACTCCCCGCCAACAATGGTCGCGCAGAAGCGAATTAGGCGCGATAGCGAGCGAGGAGATGCGATGCGATTTCGCTGGGTGGCGCTTTTGACGATATGGACCTTTCTATCGGGGCCGATCCTTGCCATTCGTTAGTGGGTGAATTGGCTCAAAACCGCAACTTCAATCTCCCCAGACGCTCGACCGTCTCACTCATCAGCAGATCCTCTTCCGCCTCATCCTTCGCCAAATAGGTCGCCGAGAAGCGCAGGTACGCTCCGGCATCGTCCCACGGCACGCAGCACACCGATTGCTCGGTGATGAGGAACTGCGACACTTCCTCCGCATTACCAAATGTTCGGTCGCCTGCGGCCAGAGGCGCCTTCGCGTAGAGGAAATAGCTGCCGCCCGGCATTTTCGCCTGGAAACCCACTTTGTCCAGCACATCGACGAGCTTTTTGATCCGGCGTCGGTATTTTTCGCGAATCTGCTGGGGAATCTCGGGATGCCGGAGTGCTTCGGCTGCCGCGTGCTGGATCGCCATGAACTGGCCGGAATCGCTGTTGTCCTTCACGTCGGAATAGGCCTGAACGATTTTGGGGTGGCCGCAAACCCAGCCGAGCCGCCAACCGATCATGTTGAAGCCTTTCGACATCGAATGGACCTCGACACCCACTTCCTTCGCACCGTCTACCTGAAGGAAGCTCAACGGCTCGCCGTCGAACGTGAGCAGGATGTGCGCGGCGTCCTGAACGATAATGACCCGGTGCTTGTGAGCGAATTCGATGACACGCTGGTAAAATTCCTTGGTGGCGGTTGCCCCGGTTGGGCTGTTGGGGTAGTTGATGACCAGCAACTTCGCCCGCTTCTTGATGTCGGCCGGTATCGCTTCGAAGTCCGGATAAAACCCGTTCTTTTCCAGCAGCGGAAGCCGATAGACCTCGCCGCCCAGGTAACGGGTGTGCGTTCCGGCGACGGGGTAGCCGGGAACGGTCATCAAGGTGACGTCGCCGGGATTGACGAAGACAGCCGGCAGCATCGCGTAGGCCGGCTTGGATCCAATTGCATGGCACACTTCGGTGACCGGATCGAGCTCGACGCCGAATTGCCGTTTCATGAAGGCGGCGACGGCGTCCTTGTAGGCTTGAATGCCGTTGTCGGCATAGCCTCGATTGTCGAGCTTGTCGACTTCGCGCTTGAGCGCTTCGCGAACGACCGGCGGCGCCATGTCGTCGTTCTCGCCGATGCCGAAGTCGAGGAGCTTGCGTTCGGGATGCGCCGTGAGGGCGGCCCGTTTGGCGCGTTTGATCTTCTCGAACTTGTAGATTTCGGTTCCCTTGCCGTAGTTGGCGCCGCCCATTCGGTCGGCGAATAGAGTCTGAAACCACGGATCGGGTCCAGTCGTCGGTGCGGCGTCGGCCATTGCTGTTCCTGCGGCGTTGTCTCGGTGATCGAGGTTTCTTCGGTAACGGGAACGGAGCGTTTTTTGTAGCAAAAGACGGTCAAAGCGGCATCATTTGCGGTGTTTCTCTATGTCCTGTCGACAGATCCAGACGCTGCCGCTTGTCGCTGATCTCGGCGCAGCCAGATGTCGAACACGAACGGGCCGAACGGCAAGACCGACGCCGCCAGCGCGCCGGCTGTGCGCACCGGCGACCAGCTCAATGCGATTTTCGCCCGTGCAATCGCAACGACGTACAGGATAAAGAGCAGGCCATGTATCCAGCCGACGACGAGCACCGGCGTGGGTTCGCCCGCGAGGTATTTCAAGGGCATCGCGATTCCGAGCAGCGCCAGGAACGAGGCGCCTTCGAGGAAGCCGGCCAGCCGTAGCCGGCCCAATGGAGTTTTCAGCATAATGCATAAGGTATATAAATCATGATCGACAACTGTTCCTTCCAGTCGCTCAAGCATTCCGGAATCACCATCGAAGGCTATTCGCGCGCCATGGTGCAGTCGGTCTGGCGCGTGCCAGAATGGGAGATCGGGTTCGACATCGGCGCGCTGCCGTGGACCTTTGTACCGACCCCGACCTGGTTCATCACGCACGGGCACATCGATCACTTCGCGGCCTTGCCGAACCTCGTGTCGCGACGGGCCGTCATGGACCTGCCGGCGCCGACCACGATCTACCTGCCGGAAGCGATCGTGGACGATGCGTGGGACCTGCTCAAGTTGTGGGAACGGCTCGACCGTGGACCGCAAAGCTGCACGCTGAAGGGTCTGGCGGCCGGCGACGAGGTCGAGGTATCGCAGAATCAGGTCGTGACCGCGTTCGCAACCCGGCATCCGGTTCCGTCGCTCGGCTACGTCGTTTGGGAACGCCGCCGAAAACTGAAGCCGGAATATCAAGGCTTTTCGGGATCGGCCATTCGCGACCTGCGCCAATCGGGCGCGGCGGTCACGGACGAACAGCGAATCCCCGTCCTGTGCTACACGGGCGACACGAGTCCGCCCGGCCTCGATGAGAACCCGATCACTTTCGAGGCACGCATCCTGATAACGGAAATGAGTTTCGTTCGCGTCAAACATCCGCGCGACAAGATTCACTCCTACGGCCACATGCACATCGACGATTTCATCGAGCGGGCGGACCGGTTCCACAACGAACTCGTGATCGTTGCCCACGTCAGCTCGCGTTACGAGATTGATGAAACCAGACAGGCCATCGCCGAGAACGTGCCAAGCCCCTTGCGCGAGCGAATTCACGTTTGGGGATGAGATGGATTTCGCTCAGCGCTGCTTCGGCTTATCCTTGCGCCGTGCCGGCTTTTTCTCGGGTCGCAGTCCCTTCTCGGACAACCACGCATCGGCCCATTTCTTGTCCGCGCCGAACAGCGGCGGATCGGGATCGACGGCGTAATTCAGCGTGCCTTCGTAAGCGCCATTGCGGTAGCACTGGTCCACCAATGCCTGCAAGTCTAATGTCACGTCGTTGTCATCCAGCCGGAGGGGAATATTCAAATTCGGCAGCCGTTCCCACATCGGCATCGGATACACTTCGGCCATTCCGCGCCGGGCTGCGCGCCGGACGCAGACCATGTAAACCGTGCGGTACTGCTTCTTGAGATGTTCCAACGGGAACGCCAACGTGTGGGTGCCGAACCGGTTCAAGTCGATCTCGACCAGATTGGCGTTCGAGGAGCAGACTTCGCGCTGCTTGCGCAAGTACTGTTTCCGGTTCGGCCCCGGCGATTTGTTGCTGGGGCTGAGGAACTCAATGACGGTGACAACGCGGTTGCCGCTTTCGCGGTCGATGATTTCGAGAAAAGTCTCCGTGGCGGGCTCCGGCTCGACATCGACCAGAAGCGGCGCGGCGAAGGCGACGCCGACGCCCGAATCGGGCAGCGTTTCCACTCCTCGTTGCGAAGTATATTCGACAACGCGCACGTCGGGATACAACGGATGATCGCCTGGCCCCATAGGGGTTTCCAGCAAAACGCTTTCCTCGACGCGAGCGCGCAAGGATCTCGGGAGGACGCCTTGAAGCGCATCGCAAGCGTAAATGACTAGGCGCGCATGGATGTCGCGCCAGTGGGATTCGAGATAGGGGTCCATTCCTGGAAAAGGGCTCGCCATCGGTCGGCCTTTGTTAATTGCGAAAAGTGTTCAGGAATTGTTTATTAATGCTGCAATAAGAACTCCCGCGTATTGATAAGACTCCACAGCACCCCTTGCAATCCTTTCTCCGCCGACTCCGCGCCCTTTACAAACTTCAATGACCCCTCGCGCTCGTCCTCCGTCGGCAGCCGGCTCAAGGTCGCCAAAAACAACGCATCCACCCTCTCGCCGTCATCGCTCGTCGCCTTCATCAACTTCGCCACCCGCCCATTGGGATCCTTGATCTTTTCCCAAACTCGTGGATGGTTCGCCAGCGTTAGCACCTGGAAGATCGAGCCGCTGCTTTCGCGCTCACAGTCGCATTGCACCGCCGAGTTCCGCTGGGGGCGGCCGTAGGTCTCCAGTACATGAGCGACGAACGGGTTTCTCGGTGGAAACGGCGCTTGCACGGCATTCGTCGTTTCCGGCCAGTGGTAGAACTTCATGTCCATGTTCTCGGCCGTGCCTGTGGCGAAGCTCAGCGCATCGAGCAATACCTCGGCCGGCAAGCGCCTGAGCGGGAAGAATGCGTAATGGGTGTGGTCGGCTTCGGCGCCCTTGCCCGGCATTGTGGATTGCTGGTAGGTACGGCTAGTCAGGATTGTGCGGTGCAGCCAGCGGAGGTCGTAGCGGTTATGCACGAAGCCGTCGCAGAGTTCCTTGAGCAGTTCGGGGTGAGTGGCCGGGTTGAACGCCGACAGGTTGTCGGGCGGGTCGATGATGCCGCGGCCGAAGTAGTGCGCCCAGACTCGATTCACAATGGCCCTGGCGAAGTAGGGATTATCTGGCTTGCTCATCCAGGCCATCACCAGTTCGCGGGGATCGCGGCCGTCCAGCACCGTTGCTGGAACAATCTCGCCCAGCAGCCGAAACGACTTCGATTCCCGAACGCCGAGGGAGCTAGTTACCTTGGCATTAGCGCCGGGCGGGAGCAGCCGGCACTCGGCCTGCAAGAGACGGCGAGCAGCCTCGGGCATTAGCTTGGCTCGTCTGCTTATTTCGGCCGTTTCCTGCCGGAATATCTCGGCTCGCGCCACCACCTTCTTGGCCATTTGCAGTTCCTGTCTCTTCTGGGCAATCGCCGCTGGATCGGCTTTCTCCTTCTCGAGTTTCGCGATCTCGGCGGTGAGCTTGTCCGCGTCGGCTTTCGCTTCGCGGGCGTCGTCTTCGAGTTTCTTGCCGGGTCCCTCTTTGCGATACTTGAATTCAGTTTCGAGGCTCTTGCCCTCATCGTTGAACTTCTTGAAAAACTCGGCGGCGTCGGTGAATTTCTTCTCGTTGTCGCCCTGGAAGCCGACCGTGCGAACGCGCATGAACAAGTTGGCGAAGTCGAGCAGGTCTTCCTGTTGCCAGTTGTCGTGAGGATGGCGGTGACACTGGGCGCATTCCAGCCGTAAACCGAGGAACGCATGGGCAACCTGCATGGCGCCGTTGACGCCATCGGAACCGCGTCGCTGCCAGTAGAGATCGAGCGTCTTGCGTTTCGCGTAGAGTTCCAGATCCGGCCGTCCCGGCGCAAAGCCTTCGAACAGCGCTTTCACTTCGGCGGCGTACTCCGCCATCGACCGGCCCTCACGGCTGGTGGCGAGCAGGATCCGTTCGACGAACACATCGTAGGGCGTGTTCTCCCCGAGCCGGGCGCGGATCCAAGCCTGCATCCGCGGGGTGTCGTGCTCCTTGGAAAGGGCGTCGGCATAGACCCCGAAGTCGGCGGCCTTCAGGAGGTCGCAGAACTTCAGCGTCCATAGATCGGCATGGCCCGGCCTGGTCAAGAGTTGGTCGATCTTCTTCGCGCGTTTGTCCGGAGACGTGTCTTTGAGGAAATCTCGCACTTCCTCTGGTGTTGGAAGTCCGCCGACAACGTCGAGGTGAATCCGGCGCAGGAATGTCGCATCATCGCAGACGTCGGCCGGGGGCAGGTTCATTCCGCGCAGTTTCGCGAGCACGTGTGCGTCGATGAAATTATTGGGCTTCACTTCGGGGAATGCCGCAGCCGCGGGCCGTGGCACTAGTATGCGCGCCGCCATGGGCTGGGCGCGATATCGGACCATCAATCCCGCGTCGCCAACCCCAACGGCGCTCACCAGGCCAGTGGCATCGACCGTCGCAACTGTCCGTTCGAGCGACTCGAACGAACTGTAGTTCGTGACATCCTCGGTGCTGCCGTCGGCGAAGGTCGCTTGCACTTTCAGTCGGTACGTCTCGCCCGGCCTGGCGACTTGCTCGCTGGGTGCGATTCGAAGTTCCTTGACGCGTGAGAGGGCCGCATCATCGGCAGGGGCGCCTTCAGCGATCCACCTGCGAATTGCTGCGAATTCGGCACTGTTGGGGCGAAGCCGGACATCGCCGCCGTGGGAGACTCGGCCGGTTGCCTTCTGAAGCAGCAGGCTGGAGTCGGAATCGAGGAAGTTCAGCCGTCTGCCGCCGAATTCGCGGAGCAGGCGTTCGCGATCGCCGGTGGGGTCGGCCGCGAACAGCGATAGGCGAAAACCGTTCTGTCCCTTCACGGCGCCGTGACACGTGCCGCCGTTGCAGCCGAGTTTGCTGAAGAGGGGCGTGACGTGGCGCTGGTAGGAGGGGGTTGGGGCTTCGGCCGCGGGGGAGAAGCCGGGCACGGCGAGCAGGGCGAGAGCGGCGGTGATTGCTGGTCGGGTCATTGATGCACCTTCGCAAGAATTCTACCTGACTGAGCTCTCGACCAGTTCAGCAAATAAAACCCGTGATTCGTCGAGCCATCGGATACACTCCTCTGGATTAACAAGGATTCCGGCGGCTGCCAATCCGACGAAAGCGTGGGGAACCCACGCAACAAGGTATTCCGAGTAGCTGATATTCTTCTCTACCGGCTCACTGACGAATGCCACCCAAGTATCCCAAGGGGGTGTGTTGTAAACGTCCAAGAAGCCTTGGCTCTCACATTCGGCGGCTCCGTCGCAGAGGTCGGCGTCCGGGAAGTATATCAATAGCCGTCCACCAGCTAGCCCCCTGACTGGTTCTGGCCTCGACGGCGAGAGTTCTTGCCGTCTGGCCGTAGCTACGTTAGACACGCAGTCATGATAATTACCTACTAATGTGCGCCCCCGAATCGATGGGGTGCGCAAGCAATCACGCGGCGATTCTTGGTCAACGCGCGGAAGGCACCACGCAATTGTTTCGGCGACCCGCTGCCAGAACGGCTCAAGGGAAGTCGAACAATCGGGATCGACCTTCAATGCCGCAGATGATTTTTTGGGAGACATCAATCTCCTGCAAGGGATTGGACGACAGTGTATTTTACCACCATCGGACCGGCGACCCAGCTATAATCCATTTTCTGCGATAGATCGGCCTTTGTTGAGATGAGAGTGACGGACGCGAAGAGGGTGCGATAACGCAGGGTCTGTCGATTCCGGCGGTTGGCCTTGCGGAAAATCGCGAAAACGACCTTGCTATGCTGGCAAATCCCCTAGTTGTGGTAAGATAAATGGACCACTGAGGATTCTTTAAGATGCTCCTGCCGCTCAATATTGCGCGATACCTGATTCAACTCTCCTACCGGCCCGATTCGCCGGAGGAGTCCGATCTTCTTTGCCCATTGCGGATCCAGAAACTCTTGTACTATGTTCAGGGTTGGTCATTGGCTTTGCGTCAGCGTGCACTGTTCGAAGAAGAAATCGAAGCATGGCCAATGGGGCCGGTAGTGCCATCCGTGTATCGCCAGCTCAAAGGCTTCGGCGCACAGGTTGTGATGCCCGTGCAGGTCGGTGAGCCGTGCGACATCCCCGCAGTGGATGCCAAACTCATTGAAACTGTTTGGAAAGAGTACGGCCGCTATTCGGCGAATGAATTGATACGAATGACGCACAATGAAAGACCCTGGAAAGACGCCCGAAACGCACTTTCGCCGACTGCCAAATCGAGCGCCATTCTCTCAAAGGAATCCCTGAAAGCGTTTTTCGAGGACGAGACCAAAAAGTATGGTTTGGCCGGCATCGATCCATGCGATGAATGGGAAGCGCTGGAAGATTACAAACGCGACGGCGGCATCTCGGGTGAAGAGTTATTTGGTGAATTGCTTGGCGAAAGGTAAGCATGGCCCGCATCGTTTTCACGCGCAAGGCCGCCAATTCGATTCGCAAATTGCCCAAAGACAAGGGCCTGCTCCGATCCATTTGGCAAGTTCTGGAGCAGACTGCGGCCGATCCAGACGAGTATTTGTTGCCGCCAGCGTTCCCACATGCACATCCAATGCGGAATTTCGAAGTCTACGATGAATCAGGGCAGCGATGGGGAGTGACCGCCCTGGCTACCTTCGACGCCGATGAGGACGTATTGCTGATCATCCTGATCTACGCGGGCGAGCTCGCCGATGAATTCGAAATCGAGTAAGCCCACCGCAACGGCGATCAACGCGAACGTCCCCATCCGTCATCATTCCGAAGTCCCTCCTCCTTCCATTAAGCTGGGTTGTTTGCGAAATATATACAGGATCGCGAGATTCAATCCTACCGTTTTGCTGTGCATTTCCGCGCAATCTTCAAGTGTTGCCCCCTCTTTTTTGAAGGACCTGGATCTATAATGTGAGCTACGATAATCGATAAATCGTGAACTCCATCGTCATCACTTGCTGACGAAATTTTTGCCATCCCTCTCTGCCGGAGACGCCGAATGTCCGCTCCTGTGAACACGTACGATCAAGTTCCTTACCTGAGCCTGGCCTTCCCGCAAATGCATCCCGACCGGATGGCCACGACGGCCACCATCTTCGGGCTGCGGCCGCCGGTGGTGGAAACTTGCCGGGTCCTCGAGCTGGGCTGCGCGTCGGGGGGCAACTTGATACCGCTGGCGGCCGAATTGCCGCGAGCGACTTTTGTCGGGGTCGATCTCTCCGTGCGCCTGGTCGTCGAGGGCCAGGACCTTATCCGGCAAAGCGGCCTTGGCAACATTCAAATCCACCACCGCAATATCCTGGACGTGAACGCCGACCTCGGCGTTTTCGACTACATCATCTGCCAGAGCGTCTTTTCCCTGACGACACCCGACGTTCAGGAAAAGATCCTCGATATCTGCAAGCGCAACCTGGCGCCGGACGGCATCGCCTACGTCAGCTACAACACGCTTCCGGGTTGGAACTTGCGCGCCACGATTCGCGACATGATGATTTTCCACGCCCGGCAGTTTCCACAGCCTCAGGCCCAGCTGCGCCAGGCCAGGGAATCGCTCGAACTGTTCTCCAAATCGATCGATCCCGAGAACAACCCGTACGGCGTGCAACTTCAGGCCGAGATCGAAGGATTGCGCCGCGCCCCCGATTCGTATCTTTTCCACGAGTTTCTCGCGCCAGCTGCTGGTTGATCGATTCGTCAACCAACGTGCCGATCGCCGCTTCTTCGGTGACCGGCACGCCCTCTTTCTGAACCGAAAGCACCTTGTCGCGAACCAGTTTCTGAAAGATCTCTCGCAGCTTCTGGCGGTCGTTGGCGCCGTCGAGGTGTTGGAAGAGGTGGCGTTCGAATTCACCGAGAAAGACCGTCTCGTGCCGGAGGTTCACCACCGGCCTACCCGAAGCGGCCAGATAGCGATTCAACGGCGTGGCCTGCGGCTTGTCTCCAGGGACCGTCGCGACCGGCAACGGCCGCATCGACAGCTCCGTGACCGCCGATCCCACCGACGTGAAGAATTGCAGCAAGGACACCCCCAGCACTTGCGCGTCGCGGCCGATCGCGCCGGGGTCCATGATCTTGACCTCGAAGCGGGCTCGAGCCCGCTGGCGCAAGGTGTGAAACGACAGCCGCCGCGGCCATTCCTCGCCGAGGACCGCGAGGGCCGCCTTGACGATCGGCTCCCGGACGGTGGCATTGATGCCGCGATCGCCGATGAATACCTCGGGTTGGTCCGACTGCAGGTCGACTTGGGCATTCTTCGGGCGGATCGCCGCGGCGATGAAGACATTCGCCAGCGCGTCGGGCCTGAGCCGGTAGATCGGCTCGCGGTCGGCGTGGCACAGCAGCGATTGCCGCCCCGAGCGATTG
>Ga0206992_1074_pt1 | contig 20988 bp, 18 predicted proteins | sample Alteio_BWMinCont_6_FD_153267 | JGI IMG/M metagenome (GOLD analysis project Ga0206992, IMG submission 153267) | Enriched cells from forest soil in Barre Woods Harvard Forest LTER site, Petersham, Massachusetts, United States -... | ecosystem: Environmental > Terrestrial > Soil > Temperate forest >... | reverse complement strand
TCTGCGAGGGATAAGTATAGAGGAAGGATTCGATATTATCGATAACACCGCCGTCTTTGGTCAGTGATTCCATGGTCGGGTCTTTGGGAATCTCGACGCCTTGCTTGCGCAAATAAATTCCGAGGCGGCGCTCTACCTGTTCCAGTTTTTTCTCGGCTTTAGGATTGCCGTAGCGCGTGCCGATCAGCCCGGCTATCCAGCCAAATATCCCGGCGGACGCTTCCTTAAGCTTGCCGGACATGGCGCCGGACGTAAACAGGGCGGCATCGGCCAGCAGATAGCCGATACCGGCGGCTTTCAGGCTGTTTTCCCGCAATGCCTGCACCCTGCCGCCTTTGGGGGCATCATCGAGTTCTTCTTCGGGTTCAGGCGCTATCATAAGATTTAGGTTACCTCACAGAGCATAAAAGTCATTAAGATAAATATTACAGTTTGATTAAAAAAGATCTTTTCTGATAGGGTTTTTGGTTGACATGGTTAATAATTGGTTTATTTTTAAGCTATCTAAACCTTAGGGAGAGTGCCATGGACCAGAGCCTTGAAAGATTCATCAAAGGAATGCCAAAAATCGAACTCCACCTGCATATTGAAGGTACATTGGAGCCGGAAATGATGTTTGCTCTGGCTCAAGATAATGGAATTCAGCTTCCCTTCGCTAATGTCGAGGAAGTAAAAGAAGCCTACAAAAGCTACGACGGTTTGAAAGAATTTATTCCACTTTACCTTGGGGGTATGAACGTCCTGCAAACGGAGCAGGATTTTTACGACCTGACCATGGCTTACCTGAAAAAGGTGAAATCCCAGAACGTCACCCATACTGAAATATTCTTTGACCCGCAGGGACATACGAGCCGTGGCGTTGCGTTTGAAACGGTTATCAACGGCATCCATCGCGCCCTAAAAGATGGCGAACGGGATTTAGGCATAAGTTCCAAACTCATCATGTCGTTCCTGCGTGATTTAAGCGAGGCAGACGCGTTTGACACGCTGAAGCAGGCGATGCCGCATATGGATAAGATCGATGGGTTCGGGCTGGATAATCCTGAACTGGGGCATCCGCCATCGAAATTTGAGCGTGTGTTTGCTGAGTGCCGCAAAACCGGCAAGCCGGTCGTAGCGCATGCGGGTGAAGAAGGGCCGCCGGAATATGTACGTGAAGCCCGGGATTTATTAAAAGTGAGCCGCGTCGATCACGGCGACCGCTCGCTCGAAGATCCGGCATTGGTAAAAGACCTGGTGGCGGAAGGAATGGGGCTGACGGTCTGCCCGGTATGCAAGGTGAAGCTGAAGCAAAGCAGCATCATTAACGCGGAAGGCAAGCCGGATATGAAACTCCACCAGCTGAAAACCATGCTGGACCTTGGATTGAAAGCGACCGTCAATAGCGATGATCCGGGCTATTTCAGCGCTTATATTACCGAGAATTTTCTCGCCGTCGCCGAAGCATTGAATCTGACGCGCGACGATATTGTCCAGCTGTCAAGAAACGCCATCGACATCAGCTTCCTTTCGCCTGAGGAAAAGAAGCAAAAGCATGGCGAGCTGGATACGTATATTAAGAGAGCGGACATTATTGAGGCGCGCATAAATTCGTCGGCGGGAACTTTGTTGCAGGCAATGTAGCCATAAGCTTCATGATGACGATTTGAACGGCAGCGTGATATATCGTATGGTATGTTATTATACCATACGATAACCATGCCGCCATCATGACCAAATACTTCACGCTACCGCCCCAGTATCTTCGCACGGCAGCCATTGTGCTGCTTGCGGTTGCCGGGCTGAGCATACTCCATGTCTATCTCTCCTATCTGAATGATATCGTGCAGCCACTCGCTTCTAATCCGTATGACGCGGGAGAGGGTCATATCAGGATGATGATTTTTCTCTGGTGGGTGCTCGTGATGCTCCTAATCTTGCGCGCAAGCAGGCAACAGCTGGCTGCTCAAGGGGAGAGGATAAAGCGTTCCGTTATATTGCGGTCCATCCTGGCGGGGCTGATCTTCGCCGTCAGCGTCACCGGCTATAATCCGCCGGATATTGAGTTGAGCGCCTATTTTTTTATCAATAGCATCGCCTATGGCATGCTGCTTTATGCGTTTTTCAGCATTGCCTGCGTCGAACGCTACTGCACCGCATTAGGCGCATACCTGTTGCGCTTGTTGCGGTTGCCAGGGGTTTGCTGGTGTGGGCTGGCGTTTGCGTTCGTTTTTTTCATGGCTTATCACCTGTCCTGGGTGTTGTTCGAGCATTTCCCCTGGATTGACGACACCATCGTCCAGCTGGTTCATGCAAAATTTATCCTTCAGGGGCATTTGGTGGGGCAGAGCGAGCCGTTGCCACGTTTTTTCGATATGACGTGGATGATCAACGATGGGAAATGGTATTCTCAATATCCGCCCGGCCATGTCTTTATGCTTGCCCTCGGTTTGCTGTTGCATCACGTGAGTATGGTGAATCCTTTTCTGGGGGCATGTACCTGTATCGCTGTTTGGCTATTGGCCAAGGAATTATACGGGCCGCGCGTAGCTAAAATTGCTGCATTGCTTGCGGCGATGTGCAGCTATCTGATTATTTTTTCATCCGAATATATGAGTAACGCTACTTCCCTGCTGATGGGAACGTTATTTTTGTGGGCGTATTTCCGGGTGTTGAATCAGCGCGGCTGGCGCTATGCGCTAATCGCCGGATTGACGCTGGGTTATTGTTTTATCACCAGGCCTTATTCCACCTTTGGACTCGCCATCCCAGCCGCTCTATATGCTTTGTATCTCACCATAGCCAGGCCCCGCACCTATTTGCTGCCCATGGCGGTGATTGCGGCTGTTTTTTCCTGTTTCGTCGCCTTCCAGCTTTACTATAACGAAGTCGCCACCGGCGATGCTTTAACCTTTGGCTACCAGAAGCTCAACGGTATCAAGTATAACCCGTTCACTAAGGAGGCCATTGAAAAAATAACGCCGGAGCGGCTTTACAAAAAATTATACCTCAATCTCCAGCGCCTTACCTATTTCAATCGCATGTTATTTGAATGGCCGGTGCCATGCCTGGCTTTGGTCGCCCTGGTGTTTTCCCTGCGCGGGAACCGGCGGGATGAGCGGTTGTTATTCCTCACCGTCGCCTCCATGTTTATAAGCGTTCAGTTTGTAGCGAATACCGATATCGGCTGGGGGCCGCGGCTGGTCTATGAAATTAATGGCATTTTGCTGGTGCTCTGCGCCAAAGCCGTAAGCCTGCTGCCGGCCTGGCTCAGGAAATTATCCTCGCGGCATTATTCGCTCGCGTTTTATTATGGCGGTGGCGCTATGATTCTGGCGTCATTTTATGCCGTGTCATTTCAGTATAATCTTGAGATTCCAACCATAAAAGAATTATATGTCCTGGAGGGCAGGGAAGGAAATCCCGAATTTTATAAAAGCATCATGCAGAAAATCATACCGCCCGCCCTGGTTTTTGTGCCACCCGAAATGTATCATTTCGTCTCGTTTACCAATCCGCCCAATGTTAATAATCCGGTAATTTTTGCTATTGATCTCGGTGGGGAAGATCGGGATTTGATGAAGCAATATCGCAGGAGAAATACCTATGTTGTAATTGTTAATAATGGAGCTGCGGCGGTAACCGTTAAAAAAATACAATAGGAAAATACGCGTTTTATATGCCTTTCCCTGCCCCAAAACCCCCAAAATATAACCAATAATTAATGTATTAACCCTAAAGTGAGAGGAAATAATATAGGCTGCGTTAGAATGTTATGCGATTATCTGCCTCACGATTGCCGATCATTCGAAGCGTATTGTGGAGCGCGTTGATGGTTTGCCTGTTTACAGCCGGTACGGCTCATGCGGAAATATTGCCCTGGCTCGAGCATGCGGTGGACGATCCGTTTTCCATGCAAAAAAAAGCGGCGAATCAGGTGGCGCCCAGCCTGAAGCCCGACAGTTGCTCGGTGCCAGACCTCAAACGCACATTGACCCTGGATGACGTTGTCATTTCGGCGCTGTGCAACAATCCCGATACCAGGGCGGCGTATATGAGTCTGGTGGCGCAGGCCGCTACCTATGTGAGCAATTATTCCGAATATTTGCCCAATGCGTCGGTAACGGGTTCGCGTACCCGAACCACCACTTTTCCTCCCGCCAATCCGGTCTCCGTCACCACTACAACGGTAAACGGCAACACGACAACCACCACCAATACTGGCACTATTACTACCGCTGTCAGCGGTTCCTATGGATTATCGCTTGGCATGACCTTGTATGATTTCGGTCAGCGCGAATTCAAGATTGAAACAGCCGAACTGGCCTTTCTGGCGGCAGGGCATACTTATAACTCGACGCTGCAGGGGGCGATTTCGAGCGCTTTGCAAGGTTATTACAGCCTGCTGAATGCGCAGAACGCGCTTATCGTGGCCAGGGAATCGGAACAGTTTGCCAAGGAAAGCTACGATGCGGCAGTACTTCGCCACAAAATCGGGCAAGTGGCGCTGGTGGATGAATTGCAGGCTAAAAACAATTATTCCCAGGCGCAGCTTGGCACTGAATCGGCGGAAAATGCATTGGTGCTGCAACAGGCGGCTCTGGCGCAATTAATGGGATTCTCGCCGGATATGCCGGTGCAGGTGGCTGATATTGACGACAAGACATTGGCGAAAGACCCTTTCGGCGGAAGGGTGCAGGGGCTGATGGAAGAAGCGAAGGAAAAACGTCATGATTTACTGGCTAGCCGCGATTCGCTCAAATCCTCCGAAGCATCCTACGAAGCGCTCAAGCGCTCCGATCTTGCCACCATTACTGCAACCACCAATATGGGCGTTACCAACGACAGCGCCCATATTTTTAATCCCAGCGGCACCAGGACCCAGGGCATCGGCGTCAACGTATCGATTCCCATTTTCACCGGATTCAGCCAGACTTACAACGAGCATGCGGCGGAAAAATCACTGGAGGCGCAGCGTGAATCGCTGATTACGACCGAGCGGAATGTAGAAGCGAGCGTCTGGAATTCCTGGCATAACTATGAAACGGCTAAAATATCATGGAAAACCAGCCAGGATCAGATAGCGAGTGCCATTCAACTCAAGGACGTGGCGCTCGGGCAATATAAAGAAGGACTGAACTCTATTCTCGATGTATTGAATGCACAGCTTCAATACAGCACGGCGCTTCAAAGTCAGCTGCAAACACGCTATAATCTTTTAACCACGCGGGTGAGTCTGGTACAATCGGTAGGTGTTCTCGATCTCGAAAGCATGAATCCGGAAGCGGTGCTGGATAATGCTGCCGCTAATATTCCAACCAATTGATGTAGCATATGAAAAAAATAGTATTGGCAGTGATTTTATTGGCGGCGGCTTTTGGAGGCTGGCGTTATTTGACCAGCGATAATGGCGACAAGCCGGCATTCCGCACGGAAAAAATCACGCGCGGTGACATCAGTGCCGTGGTTTCGGCTACCGGCACGCTGAATCCTGTTCAGCTGATCACGGTCGGGGCGCAGGTGTCGGGTAAAGTCAATAAATTATACGTCAAGGTGAATGACCACGTAAAAACGGGGCAAGTACTGGCGGAAATCGATCCGGCACTGGTGCTGGCGCAAATCAAGCAGGATAAATCCGCGCTTGAAATTGCCAGGATCACTTTTGAGCAGGCCGAGCGCGACCTTAATCGTAACCGGATGCTCCTGGCGAAGGATTTTGTCGCCAAGGTGACATTCGAGCAGTCGCAGCAAACCTATTTGCAAGCCAAGAACAACTACGATTCCGCCAAAACCGTTATCGAACGCGATACCGTAAATTTAAACTATGCCACCATAACATCGCCCATTGACGGGGTTGTTATCGGGCTGTCCGTGACGGAAGGGCAAACGCTTCAGTCCAGTTTTCAGGCGCCCGACCTGTTTAAAATTGCCGGGAATCTGACGGAAATGAAAATCGAAGTCAATTTTTCCGAATCCGATATCACCAAAATCAAAATCGGCCAGCCGGTGACTTTTACCGTTACGGCGTTTCCCGGCCGCGTCTTTGCCGGTAAAGTACAGACCGTCAATCTCAATCCGACCAGTGGTGGACAGGGCGGAGTGACGTACAGCGTTGTTATTTCTCTTAAAAACGATGACAGGGCTTTGCTTCCTGGCATGACGGCCTATGTCGGGGTCATATTGTCGCAGCAAAAAGATGTGCTGCGCCTGCCGCTATCGGCATTACGCTTCAATCCCCCGCAGGAACAATCCAACGTCTTAAGCGGTATGTTTGGCGCTGGAACGGCAGGATCGGCTGCGACAATAGGCGACGAAAATGGTACAACCAAAACCATTTATGTTTTGCGGCATGGTATTTTGACGCCACTGCATGTGACCACCGGTGCTTCCGACGATGCCTATATCGAAGTGTCAGGCGGTGGTATTGCTGAGGGTTATGACGTAGTGGTAGGCCTGCAAAAAATAAAAAGGAAATAGGCTTTCTATGTCAGTGATTGAGATGGAGGCCATTTGCAAACATTATGTGCTGGGCGATGGCACGCAGGTACCGATTCTCAAATCGATAGACCTGAGGGTCGATCCGGGAGAATTTGTCGCCATCATGGGGCCTTCCGGTTCGGGCAAAAGTACACTGATGAATGTGCTGGGCACACTCGATCGCCCGAGCAGCGGAATCTATTTTCTCGATGGCGAGGATACCAGTCTGTATAACGATATGGCGCTGGCTGGTTTGCGCAACAACACGATTGGCTTTGTTTTTCAGGGCTTCAACCTGCTGCCGCGCCGCACCGTTATCGACAATATTGCCCTGCCGCTTTTTTACGGTGGCGAGCAATATAAAGAGCGCATATGGCGGGCGGAGCATTATCTCAAGCAAATGGATTTGTATAAACACCGCGATTATCTTCCCAGCCAGCTTTCCGGCGGTCAGCAGCAACGGATAGCGATTGCCCGCGCATTGGCGGGGGAACCCAAATTATTGCTTGCCGATGAGCCGACGGGTAATCTCGATAGTCGCACCAGCGATGAAATCATGAAAATTTTCAGTGATCTGAATAATGAAGGCATTACGATCGTGCTTGTTACCCATGAACAGGATGTGGCGCAATACGCTAAAAGATTGGTTCAGGTGAAAGATGGTGAGATAATTTATGATGGGCAGATGTATTGATAGGCTGCGAAAATGGTTTGCGCCATCGGCTGCTGCGCCGGGGCTGCGCCCCCCTGTATTTCTGCCGCTCGTAGCGGAAGCCTGGGTTTCGCTTGGAACTAATCGCGTGGTTGCTTTTCTTGCCATGCTTGGCGTTATTATCGGCGTTGGTTCGGTGGTGCTGATGGTGGCGATCGGGACGGGAAGTCAGCAAAAAGTGGAGCGCGCCATTAATTCGCTGGGCAATAATTTATTGATTATTTTTCCGGTGAGCGCCGAGCAACCGGGATTGCGCTTAAATACACAAGCTGCGGTTTTTACCGCTGGCGATATCGATAGCATCGCCCAATTACCTTCGGTGGAAGCGGTAGCCTATTCCACCATTCAATCCAATCAGGATATCGCTTCCACCTTTTCCAGCGCCAGCGCCAATGTCACCGGCACGATTCCCGATTTTTTCGGGATTCGCAACTGGGTATTCGATGATGGCGATAGCTTTACCGCCGCTGATATCCAGCTCAGCAATCGCGTCGCCGTAATCGGAGCAACCGTGGCGGAAAAATTATTTCCTGGGCAAAACCCTTTAGGCAAAACGATCAATATCGGTGAAAAAAAGCAGGGATTTCTGGTGATAGGCACCTTGGAGCGTAAAGGGGTGGGGCTGGACGGCACTGATCAGGATAATGTGATTTACGTGCCCGCCAGCACATTCAAGAATTATTTCGCGCCCTACGGCTCATCGAACATCCAGATGATTTTCGCCAAAGTCATTTCCAGCGACCACATGGAGGACGCAACCGACGACATCAAGGAAGCGCTGCGCACCAGGCAAAAAATCCCCGAAAACACGGGCGATAATTTTACCGTCTATAATCTGGTGTCCATTACCAAAGTGGCTTCCGACAGCGCCGCCACTTTTTCCCTGCTTTTAGGCTCCATCGCTTCGATCTCCTTATTGGTGGGCAGTATCGGCATTATGAATATCATGCTGGTCACCGTGTCCGAGCGCACGCGTGAAATCGGCATCCGCAAAGCCATCGGCGCGACCAGCCGCCAGATCATGATCCAGTTTCTGCTCGAAGCCGTCATTATCGCCACCATCGGCAGCATCGTCGGCCTTGCCGCAGGCTCCGGCGGCGGCTGGGCGGCGCAAGCATGGTTCGATATACCGGTGGCCTATAGCGCCTGGTCGGTGGCGATGTCCCTGGTCATGGCCGGCGGCATAGGCATCGCCAGCGGCCTCTACCCGGCCTGGAAAGCGGCTAAGATGCAGCCGATTGACGCATTGCGGGCGGTGGGGGCGTGATGGATTATTGAAAGAAACACGTTAATATGTTGCATAATGATATCATATGAGATATGATATCATTATGTTCCGATTGGTTTTAGATACAGACGTGATCGTTGCCGCCATGCGTAGCCCCAAGGGAGCTTCCAGTGCTTTGCTTAAGACAGCGGCACATGGGCAGATAACTATGCTGGCCAGTGTTACATTGGCTATGGAATATCAGGCGGTATGCACCCGTGCCGAACATATAATGGCCGCCGGGCTTAAAGCTAATGAAGCATACGAATTTGTACAGGCGGTCATTGCGTTGATAGAGCCAGTCACCACCTATTTTCTTTGGCGTCCGCAGTTAAACGACGCCAACGATGAAATGGTGCTGGAAGCAGCGGTGAACGGCAGAGCGAATGCGCTGGTGACGTTCAACCGGCGGCATTTTGGCACAAAAACGCTTGATTTTGGTATTGAAACGCTGACACCAGCAGAAATAATGAGGAGGATACAACTATGAAAGAGTTTGCAACCTATCCGTTACGCTTGCCGAATTCTTTGAAACAGGCGGTCAAAGAAACAGCGGAAGAAGACGGCGGCAGCATGAACCAGTTTATTATTATGGCCGTTGCCGAAAAGCTTTCCGCCATGAAAACGGCGGGCTTCTTTGACAAGGCACGGAAAGAAGCGGATTTCGCTACATTCTGGCAAGTGCTGAACCGCCAAGGCGGCGAACCTCCGCGTGAAGGCGATGAATGGTAAAGTGGTGGGCGTGATAATAATTTTGTCATGCCAGCGCAGGCTGGCATCCAGTAAAGGCGTGTGTGCGCCAGACATTTTTTGCCTTGGTAAACAAATATTAATTAAATTTTAACTAAATAGCTTTAAAATGAAAAATGAGTCGTGGTTAATTTATTAATCAACCTATTTTAGCTAATCATTATAATTGGGGGAACTTCCATGAGCATTCGTAGACAAATTTTAGCATTACCGGTAGTGACCGGCATGATATTGACCGGCTTTGCCATGCCTGCATTTGCTGGCGATGAAACTTCATCGGTAGCTGAAGCTTCACCCACGTTTATGACGTCGGTTGTGCAAGCAGTTGCGGAAGTGTTCTTGCCGAGTGAGGCGTTTGCGTTGCCAATAACAATGTCGCCGCCAGCGACGCCAGAAACATGGACGTGCGCTAGCGGAGCCATTTCTGAGCCAGCTGGCCATTCAGCGCCGGCAACGACTTTTGACCCTGTGACTGGCGCAGAAACAACTTACATGGGTACTTCAGCAATAGTAGCCACACCAGGATATACTACTACCCCATCGGTTGCTTGCTTCATAAGGCAGGTTATACCAAAAGAAACATGGACGTGCCCTAGTGGATCCACTTCTGGCAGCACAGCACCGGCAACGACTTTCAATTCCGTGACTGGCGCAGAAACAACTTACATGCAGACTTCAGCAATAGTAGCCACACAAGGGTATACTACTACCCCATCGTTTGAGTGCTTCATAAGCCAGATTATACCAAAAGCACTAGAGAGTTGCCCTGTTGGCTATACATCTTATGCCCTTAATGCCGTCTTGCCTACATTACCTCTGGGCTGGATATGGACGGCGGCTCAAGTAATAGAAACGGGAGGATATACGCATCCTCCAGCCACAAAATGTGAGCAAAGAATGCAAGTGATGAACGATAATACATGTGATCCCCATATGAAAGACGGTAACGCGATTTGTACACGAACCGCATCAGGCCAGATTAGGGGCGTGACTAATTATACGGATACTACTACATCATGTAAGATTGCTCCGGGTGGCGCGAACGCCCCTCTCTGCACGTTTACCTGCATAGCAGACGCTACAAACGCTGCGAGAGGTGCGCAATACGGTAAATGGTCGTATACCAGTGGTGGTAACGGTTGTTCAGCTTTTCTAAATCCATAATTATAACAAGCATTAGGAACATTTGCATCGCTTAGTTTGATCATCAATAATATGTTATAAAACATGGTTATTTGTGGTCAAACAAGCGTATTTTTTTAGATAGCCTATGTCCAAAATCGTTAGCCGGTTTTTCTATGCAGAGATAAAAAACAAGCCCGGAAATGAAAAGACATATATAGGAAACGATAGTCAATGTTACGGGTGAGCTATGTATATTACGTACTATAATAGTAAATATACATACGTGTATTAGATAGACGCTATAGCTTATAGTGCCGCAAAATCGAAGAAAGGGATTAGTGAATATATAACCAGCACGCTCTGTAGCATAAATAGAGGCGAGAATTACTATTACCGCTAGAATCATTACATAAACCTCCATACCGGCAGAAGCATAATTTAAAAGATGCATTTTATATGCAATTCGTAATGTAATGGCACCACCAAAGATACTAATATATAGTAAGAAATTCCATATTTGAGGTGGAAGATACTCTTTAAGTGGGTAATTCATATAGCTATAGGCAGCTATAATGCCTACAAGAAAAAATTTTAAAGTGCCTAATATCTCTGGTTCGTGAGCCTTAAAGTTAATAATGCATAACGCCAACCACATGATGATAAGCCATAAAAGCTTCAAGTTTTTTTCTAATGGCAGAAAAATTAGGACGATGCATAAAAAAGGAAATAATAAATAAAATTTTATCTCAGCTACAACAGTCCAGAAATGACCGTTTACATGTTGTAAAAGCAAATAATCGGTAAGTGTAGGAAAAGCTACATTCTCCATCCATGAAATAAATATCTTTCCCTGAAAGAAACAGGAGAGCACAAGTGTTATAGCATAAGGGGGATACATGCGGAAAAAACGCCGTATCAAGAATACTCCGGAAAAACGCCACGAATGCTGAATAGATTGGAAATAGTGATAATACATTAGAAATCCGCTGAGTGCGAAGAATAGGATAATCCCTGATTCGCCATAACCGCTTAATCCAGGGGTGGGATAAAACCCAAGTGCGCCGCCATGAGAGAACAGCACAAGTAAACACGCTAACCCCCTTATACCATCAAGTGAAGGAATGGTGTCTTTCCTGGGGCTAGTTAATTGCATTTTAGTTGCTCCTGAAATAGTTTATCCATAATCACTTTTCTTACCTTGGTTGTATATTTCAGCAGATTAGCCATATCGAGCAGTGAAATAAAAAGTCCCATATAGCTGTATAGTGTAAAAAAACGGAAATGCCGCAGTTTAATTTTAAGGGCATTGAATGCTTGCAGGCGGCGTCTGGCTACAGAAACAGAATTTTCTGCGCCCACTTCATACTTAACCAAAAAATCCGGCAGATTAGCCACTTTGGTAATAGCTAGCATGCGCCAGTAATATTCATAATCCTGAGCCACTTTATAACTTCTATCGTAAAATCCATTCTTTCGGGCTATGTCCGTACGCATCATTAAAGTGGTATGACCCAACACGCACCCAAGATGCATGGCTTTGCGTATATTTTTATCTTCCAGCGGACGCACAGAATGGGAAAGAATGTCTCCGTTGCTATTCACCACATAAAAATGCGATCCCACCAACCCAATATCCCGATGCTCCCGCAGAAATGCCAGCTGTTTGGTGAAGCGCTGGTTGATCACCACATCATCGGAATCCAGACGGGCGATATATTCATAGTCTGTGCTATAAATATACTCCAACCCGGCATTAAGCGCCCCCACAATCCCGCGATTTTCCGGCAGGCGAATGAGATGGATGGGGTAATGGGAGAATATATCAATATTTATGGGCGGATCGCTGCCGTCATCCACCAGAATAATATCCAGCAAATGCAATTCCGGCTCTAAAGAGGCGAGCGTTCTCTCCAGTTTTTCCTGACGATTATAGGCCGTAATCAGTAATGCAATCGGCTTCATAGCAATACCTTTAAAAATTTCCTTTTTCCTCCCTCGCTTGCGGGGGAGGCAGCGAGGCTTAGGTTTTGCGTTGCAAAACCTTTAGCCGAGTGGTGGGGGTGAGTTCTTGCAAAGTGCCACCCCCCTCTAACTCCCCCCGCAAGCGGGGGGAGAACTAAACGCGCTAAAACAAAATCAACCCCGAATACCGCCAGAGCAATGCTTCCGTATGCTTACTGATGGGTTTGCGGATGTGCCAGACGGCGGGCATATGACGTATGCTGGCGACGATGGCGCTAAAATACGCAGGCAATTGCCAATCACGCACCGCCACCAGAAAAAAATATCCCCATGAAAGAATCGTAAGCCCAATCACCGAATACCAGGGCAGGTTGCGTAGTGCTATCCACGGAGCATTACGCGTCCCGCAATAAATGCGTCGGCTTTTATTGGGTTTACCTTCCGCTGGCGGCTGGTAATGCCGCACCGAAAGATGTGGTGTCTGGAGAATGGTATATCCCCTATCCAGTAAGCGATACGATAAATCCGGTTCTTCCCCGAAATACGGACTAAGATCCTGCCAGAATTCTCCCGCTTCCGTAAAAGCGGAATGGCGAACGGCAAAAGCCGTGCCCGAAAATAATGCACCCGGCCTATCCTCATCAAATATTTTGCGGTCACGCCTGGGAATCAGTTTGGTAACGATGCGGTTATTTTCATCCAGCACACGCATTGCCAGGCACCCCAGCTTGCGGTCTTTATTAAAATAATCTACGCATTTTCGGATAGAAGCGTTATCGATAAACTCGGCATCGTCATCCAGGCATACGCATATCTCGCCTTTGGCCCGGCCTATGCCGATATTTCTGCCTCCGGGAACACCAGTATTGGTCGATTGGGGGAGCAGGATGACCGATGGATAGTTTGATTGAATCATCTGAACGGTATCGTCGGTGGAAGCATTATCCACGACAATCAGCTCCATCTTCTTGTAATCCTGCGCTGCCACGCTTTGCAGGCAACGCATCAACGCACCTGAACGATTCCTGGTAATGACGACAACGCTTACAAACACTGAGTACCTAACATATTGGCAGGAAATACCCGAACCGCCGAGCCCCTACAAACTATTCGAGGCAAAATCAACTGTACAGGAAATTATTGCGCTACGCGACGGCGCGCTCGATCATATGCTTTAGGCCAAAACCGCTTTCCCTGCCCTTGACCAGGTAATGCGACGCGCCGCACATCAGGGCTTTCTCCTTCGTCTTAGGGTCATCTACACCGCTATAGACGACAATCGGCAGATATGGCACCTGCGCGCGCAATGCCGCGACCGATGCGACGCCGTCAATATCCAGTAGATTCAGATCAAGCATCACCAGATCGAATTTTTCTTTGTCAATTTTATAGAAGGCATCGACCAGGCGCGGTACGTCAGTGATTTCATAGAAACAATTCACCGATACGTCTTCCAGCATCCGCTCCATCAGGAATACATCGCTTTTGCAGTCCTCCACCAGTAGAATGCGCACGACGCGCAAAGGCTTGAGTGGGGTAACTTTCCGGCGGGCAAGCAATGATGACGATGTTTGCATAAATCTGTTCCTCATGGTGAATAGTGGTCACAATATTAATTATTGTACAATTATATTAATTTATAATTAAAATTTTAATAAATATTAGAAAATGTTTATTATTGATCATATGCTTATGTATCATAATGGGAAATAACCATACTCGTATGGCGTGCAATATAATTGATTGACTTGCAACTATAAATTGTTTATATATATATTAAATCAATTAGTTATAGTGTTCAATGTTAGGAAAGACAGCTTACTTGCCATCGGGTATTTTCAATATAAAACATAATTCAGGGGAGGATATAAGATGACAATAATAGCTTATCGAAATCCTCGCCCTGAATACGCAAAGGCGAGTTAACCCCATGCAGATCTTGATCATCGATGACACGCAGGGCGATCACGATATCGCCGTCGAATGCTTGGAAGATGGGGGAGGGGGCTATCAGTTTCATCACGCCTATAATGCCGAAGAGGGGTTGGCAATATACCATAATCATCCCATTGACTGCGTGCTGCTGGATTATCACATGCCGGGTAAGGATGGACTGGAGCTATTGAAACAGCTTAGCGACGAAAATAAAATCGTTCCCGTTATCATGATGACGGGAGAAGGCGACGAATCCGTAGCGGTAACGGCAATGAAGCTCGGCTCGCAGGATTACATCCCCAAAAAAATACTGACGTCATCGTCTCTGAAACGCTCGGTGGAACGCGCTGTCGAGCGTACCGCGATCATGTGGCAAATGGCAGGCTACCGCCTGGAGCTGGAGCGCAGCAATCACGATCTGGAACAATTCGCCAACATCGTGGCGCACGATCTCAAATCGCCCTTGCGGGCCGTGACGCAGCACCTGGCTTTGATCCGCAATAAGAACGCCGATACGCTGGATGAGAAATCCATGCGTTCCCTCGAGTTTGCCGTCGAAGGGGCGACGCGCATGCGGCTGCTGATCGAAGCGTTATTCGAATATGCTCATTTGGGATTTTCCGAACCTGTTTTCGATGAGGTCAATATGGAAGCTTTACTGGAGCAAACCAAGCACGACCTGTCCACCGTCATCGCAGAAAGTGGAGCACATATTACCCACGATGCGCTGCCGGAGGTCAAAGGCGATGCCATATTGCTGGCGCAATTGCTGCAAAATCTCATTGGCAATGCCATCAAATATTGCAAGGAATCGCCACGCATTCATGTAAGCGCAACACAGGAAGCGGGTGGATGGCGCATCGGCGTGCAGGATAACGGCATCGGTATTGCCAAAGCGCAGCACAAACAGATATTCGCCATTTTCCGCCGTCTGCATCAGGAGGAAGATTATCCAGGCATCGGCTTAGGCCTTGCCATTTGTGACCGTATTGTCAAGCAGCATGGAGGCATTATCAGCGTAGATTCGCAACCGGGTCAGGGCTCGCTTTTCAGTTTTACACTGCCGTTATTGGAAGTGGCTTCCAATCAGGAGAGGGAAATAGCACATGGCTAGATCGGCATTAGCGCGGCAACCACTCCCTCTTACGCATGTTCTGCTGGTGGAAGATAATCCCAGCGATGCATTCGTGGTGGATAGTCTTATGGAAAGCAATCCGCAGGTTCATTACAAAACGCGTCATGTCAAAATGCAATCGGAAGCGGTGCATGTGCTTGACGAACAGTCCTTCGACGTCTGCCTGCTGGATTTGACACTGCCCGATGCCAGTGGCTTCAGCGCCTTAATCGACATTCAGGAGAAAGCTCCCGACATGCCGGTGCTCATTCTGACGGGTACGAAGGATACAACGTTGGCCAAACGCGCCGTAGGCCGTGGCGCGCAGGATTACCTGCTGAAAGACGAATTGGAAATTACCGACCTGACCCGCGCTATCGATTACGCCATGGAGCGCAAGCGGGTAGAGAAAGAAATATTCCAACGCGCTAATTGCGATGCGCTTACCGGGCTTGCCAACCGCCATATATTCCACAGCCGCCTGCAGATGGCGCTGGCACGCACTGAGCGCTCAGGCGCAGGTATTGCCCTTTTATTCATCGATCTCGACCGGTTCAAACCCATTAATGACGCCCATGGTCACGATGCCGGCGACGAAGCGCTTAAAATCGTGGCGCAGAGAATCAAAACGGCGCTACGCTCTTACGATACGCCGGCGCGTTTTGGCGGCGATGAATTCGCCGTACTGCTCGAAGGCATCAATAATCCACGCGACGCCGCGATCATTGCCAAGAAAATGATTGCGGTGCTTTCGGCTCCCATGCCCTATCACGGTCATCAATTGAAGATTGGCGCCAGCATCGGCATCGCTTTTTCCCAGGAAGTGCAAAGCGGCGGAGTGGATATGTTGCTGCAAAATGCCGATACCGCCATGTATCACGCCAAAAAGGAAGGCGGCGGCGCTTATCGCTTTTATACAGAAAGCATGCATGACGAAACAGCCCTGCGTTTGACCCTGGAAGAAGATTTGCGTACGGCGCTCGTCGCGCAGGAATTACAGCTTTATTACCAGCCCTGCGTCAATAACGATGGGAAAACGGTGACTGGTGTAGAAGCGCTTCTGCGCTGGCAGCATCCCGAGCGCGGATTGCTCATGGCGAACGAATTTCTTGCTGCCGCCGAAACAGCGAGGTTGATGCCACGGATCACCCGGTGGATGTGCTCGCAACTGCGTCACGACATAGCCATGTGGAACGCGCATGAGCTTCCACCGCTCAGCATCGCCATGAATCTCTCCATTTCACAGCTCGATGCGCCGGATCTGGTAGAGGGGCTTATCGCTATCGCCCAGGAGGATTTTCTTGGCTATCATCGCTTGGCGGTGGATATCCATGAAGAAGCCATCATGCCGCTTTCCGGACCGCGTTTTATGGTGCTTGCCAAGCTGCATGAAATGGGCATCGGGCTTTATCTCGATCATTTCGGTTGCAGCGCGCTTCCACTTACGAGCTTATGTTCCTTGCCGTTTTCCATGCTTAAGATCGATATGTCACTCATTAAAAGCATGAGCCCCGAAATTTCCGAGAATGTGTTGATCGGCGCGGCGATTATGCTGGCGCATCATCTGGGCATGAAAGCAGGAGCGGTCGGCGTCGAAAAGCCGTGGCAGGCGCAGACGTTGAAGGCGCATGCCTGCGACGTCATGCAGGGTTTCTTTACCGTCCAGCCGATGATGGCCGAGCAGCTGGTGGAATGGATGCAAAATCCGGGTAAGCAATGATAAAGGTTGCTTTTTTATTATTATTTAGCGTTTAATCCATCCAGTATATTTGACCGCAATCAAATGATTTTGCGAAGTGATGGATTAAGGGAAAGCTATGACCGATGCGCCGCCTTGCATTACTAATAAAACCTATGACGAAATCAATATCGGTGATTCCGCGGCGCTTACGCGCACGCTAACCAAACGCGATGTGCAACTATTCGCCGTCGTCACCGGTGATATGAATCCGGCGCATCTGGATGAAGCCTACGCCAAAACCGATATATTCCACCAGATCGTGGCGCACGGCATGTGGACCGGCTCGATGTTTTCGGTACTGCTTGGCATGCATTTGCCGGGACCGGGCACGATTTATCTCGATCAGACGCTTAAATTCCTCAAACCCGTGCATCTTGACGACACCATCACCGCCTCGGTCAAGGTAATTAAGAAAGAAGATACACACAAACACATTACGTTTGAGACGCGGTGTGTGAATCAAAAGGATGAATCTGTTGTTGAAGGTGAAGCCGTAGTGGTCGCCGCCCCTAAGAAAATATCATTCAATGCCGTAGCACTGCCGGACGTGCAGATAAAAACACTCGCTCACAACTATGAGCAATGGCTACTGGACAAGGTGGCGAAATTGAAGCCGTTGAAAGTCGCTGTGGTGCATCCGGTGGATACGCTCTCGCTTCAAGGCGCTGTAGATGCCGCAAAAGCCGGGCTTATCGAGCCGGTACTGGTCGGACCCGAGGATAAAATCCGCAAAGCGGCCGAGGACGCACATATCGATCTCAGCCCCTATACCATCATTGCAACACCGCACAGCCATGCCGCCGCTGCTACCGCCGTCGAAATGGCACGCATCGGCAAAGTGGAGGCCCTTATGAAAGGCAAATTACATACCGATGAATTGATGGAGGCGGTTGTCAATAAGGAAACGGGAATGCGCACTGACAGGCGTATGAGCCATGTTTTCGTACTCGATGTTCCGAACTATCCTAAGCCATTATTCCTGACCGATGCGGCCATCAATATCGCACCAACCCTGATGGAGAAAAGAGACATCGTGCAAAACGCCATAGATCTTTTTAAGATTATGGGACTGGGCACGCCGAAAGTTGCGTTGTTATCGGCGGTGGAGACCGTCAACGAAAATATCCCTTCGACACTGGATGCAACGGCGTTGTGCAAAATGGCCGAACGTGGACAGATTACTGGCGGTATTCTCGATGGGCCACTGGCGTTCGACAACGCCATTTCATTGGAGGCCGCCGCTATCAAGGAGATTCATTCACCGGTCGCCGGGGATGCCGATATCCTTGTCGTTCCCGATCTGGAATCCGGCAACATGCTCTATAAGGAACTGCGCTATTTCTCAGGCGTCCAGGAAGCGGGAATCGTACTTGGTGCAAAGGTGCCGATTATTCTCACCAGCCGCGCCGATGATGCCGATAGCCGCGTCGCTTCCTGCGCGCTGGCGTTGCTCTATGCCAGGACTAAAGACGCATGAACGGCCTCATTATTACCTGCAATGCCGGATCGAATAATACGAAACTTGCCGCATTCGATGCCAAAACATTGGAGCGCAAAGACCACGCCGTAACGCATAATGCAGACGAAGCGCAACAATGGCTCGCTTCCATAGGCACATCGGAAATTACCGCCATCGGTCACCGCGTCGTGCATGGCGGCCTGGAATTTACGCATCCTGAACGCATTACCGATGCCGTGCTGGCAAAACTCAAAACCTATATTCCGCTCGCACCGTTGCATCAGCCCGCCGCTATCGCGCTGATTGAAGCAATGAAAAAATCCTACCCAGATGTACCTTCCATTGCCTGCTTCGATACGGCGTTTCATCATACGATGAGCGATGCGGTACGCCGTCTTCCGCTGCCACAAAAATTTCATGATGAAGGCATTTTGCGCTATGGGTTTCATGGGCTTTCCTATGAGCATATCGCTACCGTTTTGCCTGAATTTGCCGGGGAGAAAGCCAAAGACCGCATTATCGTCGCGCATTTGGGCGGCGGTTCCAGCGCCTGCGCCATGCACAATCTGCAAAGCGTTGCCACCACTATGGGATTTTCCACATTAGACGGATTGATGATGGGTACGCGCTGTGGTGCGCTTGATCCTGGCGTTGTGTTATATCTTCTGACAGAGAAAAAAATGACGGCGCAGGAGGTAAGCAACCTGCTGTACAAAGACTCCGGACTGAAAGCGGTGTCCGGAATTAGCGGCGATATGCGGGAATTATTACAAAGTAAAAATCCGGCGGTACAAGAAGCGATAGAATTATATTGCCTGTCAGCGGCAAAAGAAATTGCAGCTTTGCTGCCGGTGCTTGGCGGATTGGACGCACTAGTTTTTACCGGCGGTATTGGTGAGAATGTTACGCTCGTTCGCGACAGAATTGTTGCATTATTGCGCGTGCTTGGCGATTTTGCCGTTCATGTCATTCCCACCGACGAAGAACTCGTCATCGCGCAGGCCTGCAAAAAAACACTCTAACTCACGGTTTCAGCGCTATAGCGGGCGATGAGTCCGGTGCGCACGGCGAAGCGGTAAACACGGGCGAATAGCCCATAGGCCAGCAGAATATAGAGCGCGGCCAATCCCATGCTCAGCAACAACATGCTCGTATCCACTCCTTTCCCTGCAACAATATGCCGCATGCCTTCGAAGACATAGGATGGCGGCAATATACTGGCGATCATTTGCATCCAATGCGGCAGCGTCGTCATTGGATAAAACACGCAGGCAAAAGGCGAAATCACCGCCGGTATTGGCCAGATGAACCATTCCGCCGCCGGTCCTAACCGCAGCATAATAGCGCAACCGACAATACCCAGCGCGATGCCGAAGAGAAAAAGCACAAACAGAAACGGCACAATCATCACGCCATAACTCAGGAAAGACAAACCGAACAGCGCAGAGGCCAGCACCATCATCACTACCAATCCCACCACGCTTGTTGCAATGCTGGAAAGCACAAGACCGCAAACATATTCGCTAATGGTCAGCGGTGTAGCAAAAACATTCAGGAAATTGCGCGACCAGGCATCTTCCATGAACGCCATACTTGTGCCCTGCATGACGCGTACGAGGAAATCCCACAGCAGCACCGCGCCCAAAAATATCGGTACAAAATTGGTGCCGGACTCGCTGACGCTGTTCAGATATTTAGTGATGAATCCCCATAAAATAATGTCGATAGCGACCCAGGCGAACATCGGAACAATGCGGGTAACGCTGTTGCGCATCAGATAAAACTGGCGCAGCGTGATAGCTTTTATGCGATTAAGCTGCATGGCTGGATTCCAGGGTCAGAGGTTGGCGTGCCACTGCGATGAACAGTTCTTCCAAAGTTTTCTTGCCATGTTCGGCTGGCAGCGTTTTGGGATTACCTTCCAGCAGAATTTTCCCTTGCGACAGAAACAGCACCCGGTCGCACATTTCCTCCACTTCAAACATATTATGCGACGTCCATAATATGCCGACATTGCCCTGAGCGAGCTTTCGGATAATAGCGCGTATTTCTGCCGCTTTGGAGGGATCAAGCGATGCGGTCGGCTCATCGAGCAATAAAAGCTTAGGGTGATTCAGTACGGCTTTGGCTATACACACGCGTGTCTGTTCACCTGAGGATAATACGCCGCATTTGCTATGGCGGAATTTTCCCAGATCAAACTCCACGAGCAATTCTTCAATACGTTGCGAGAGATGCTCGACATTATACAGCAAACCGAAAATACGTAAATTCTGCATGACGGTAAGGTTGCCGGGCAGGGGGGCATAAACGGCGGCAAAATTAGTGCGCGACAACGCTTCGGATCTCGATACGGCAATATCGATGCCGTCAATCACAATGCTGCCCGCGCTTGGCGCCAGGACGCTCAGGATCATGCTGATGGTTGTGGTCTTCCCTGCGCCGTTAGGCCCAAGCAAGCCGACAA